>ULSK01013977.1_pt1 | contig 13086 bp, 8 predicted proteins | sample 1956311 | NCBI WGS metagenome assembly ULSK01 (sample SAMEA4835706, study PRJEB28245) | human gut metagenome | biome: gut microbiome; material: fecal sample | place: Denmark | collected 2008 | reverse complement strand
GTCGTGTGGTGTTTTTTGACTTAGATGGAACATTGCATCAGCAGGATATGTTCGGCAGTTTTTTGCGTTATTTACTGCGGCGCCAACCGCTGAATGCGTTGCTTGTCCTGCCGTTGTTGCCGATCATAGCCATTGCGTTATTGATAAAAGGCCGTGCGGCACGCTGGCCGATGAGTCTGCTTCTGTGGGGATGCACTTTTGGTCACAATGAAGCGCGTTTGCAGGCGTTGCAGGCCGATTTCGTACGCTGGTTTCGTGACAATGTTACCGCCTTTCCGCTGGTTCAGGAGCGATTAACCACCTACCTGTTAAGTTCCGATGCTGATATCTGGTTGATTACCGGCTCTCCGCAGCCGCTGGTTGAAGCGGTTTATTTCGATACGCCCTGGCTGCCGCGGGTTAATCTTATCGCCAGTCAGATTCAGCGTGGCTATGGTGGTTGGGTATTGACGATGCGTTGCCTCGGGCATGAGAAGGTCGCGCAACTGGAGCGTAAAATCGGCACGCCACTGCGGTTGTACAGTGGCTATAGCGACAGTAATCAGGACAACCCGCTGCTTTATTTCTGTCAGCATCGTTGGCGAGTAACCCCGCGCGGTGAACTCCAGCAACTGGAATAGAGTAAAGCATAGCGTCCGTGTATAATGCGCCGCGCTTTTATAACCGGAGTTTTCTTTTTGTCTGAAGTCGAATTTAGCCACGAATACTGGATGCGTCACGCGCTGACGCTGGCAAAGCGTGCCTGGGATGAGCGGGAAGTGCCGGTCGGCGCGGTATTAGTGCATAACAATCGTGTTATTGGCGAAGGCTGGAACCGTCCGATTGGTCGACATGATCCCACCGCACATGCAGAAATCATGGCTCTGCGGCAGGGCGGTCTGGTGATGCAAAATTATCGTCTGATCGACGCCACGTTGTATGTCACGCTTGAACCCTGTGTAATGTGTGCCGGAGCGATGATCCACAGTCGCATTGGTCGCGTGGTCTTTGGTGCGCGTGACGCGAAAACTGGCGCTGCGGGATCTTTAATGGATGTGCTGCATCATCCGGGTATGAATCACCGAGTGGAAATTACCGAAGGAATACTGGCGGATGAGTGCGCGGCGTTGCTCAGTGACTTCTTTCGCATGCGCCGCCAGGAAATTAAAGCGCAGAAAAAAGCGCAATCCTCGACGGATTAATTTTGTTTCTCTTCACTCCCTTTCCTGGAAAACAGCAGAGAGGGAGAGTGGGTCAAATAGTTTGATGACGACTGGGAAAGAAACGAGAGAAAAGGAAATTTCTCTTTGCCCAGCTCCGTAGGCGATACCGCCGGATAATCCTGCGCCAGTTGCATCGCCGCTTCTGTAGCCTGCTTCTCTTTCTCCTGCAGATAACCCACCAGGCTAATCTGATACTTACGAATATTTTCGACATAAGCGTAGGCTTCATGCCCACGAGCGTAGCCGTAAGTCAGCTTGCTGTAATAGGGTTTCTGGCTAAGTAAAGGCAGACGCTGTTTTACGTCAGCCCAACTGTCAGGATTCCCTTTGGTTTTTGCCGTCAGAGCGCGGGCATCCAGCATATGCGCATAGCCCATATTGTACGCGGCGAGGGCAAACCAAATCCGTTCGTTCTCCGGCACACTTTCCGGCACTTTACTCATCATATCCTGCAAATAACGCACGCCGCCGCTGATGCTCTGTTCGGCATCGGTACGATCCGTAATGCCGAGGCTTTGCGCGGTATTTTTGGTTAGCATCATCATGCCGCGCACACCCGTCGGTGAAGTGGCCTGCGCATCCCAGTGCGATTCCTGATAAGCAATAGCGGCCAGCAAACGCCAGTCAATTTCTTCGGCGTATTTCTCAAACAGGGGCTTTAACTGCGGCAGTACCGCATCGACGGCGCGTAAAAATGTGCGCGTATCGACGTAATCAAAATCATCGCCATGCCCCAGGTATTTCTCTTCAATGCGTGCCAGCGTACCGTCTTCATTCATTTCGTTGAAGAAATCGAGCAGAGCGGCGGAAAGGGTATTATCGCCATCTAATGGGCTAAACCAGGTCACCGGTTGTTCATCGGTAATGTCGAGCGCTACGGCGAGTTCCGGATGAACGCGCTGAAACAGGCTAATGGCAACAGAATCAGCAATGGTGTAATCGAGTTTTCCTTCGATGACATCTTCCATTAATTCCGCAGAGCCTTTTTTGTCGTCTACCTTCCAACTTAATTCCGGGAATTTTGTTTCTTTCAGGGTCTGGAGATCGTTAACCACCACATGACCCGGTGCAACGGTGAGTTGCTCCGCCGTCAGGTTGCCCAGTGTACGTGGGCGATACTGACCCACTTTATAAACCAGTTGTTGTGACACGGAATAATAGGTAGGGCCAGGCTGATAATTTTTTACACGCTCACTGTTATAGACCAGGCCTGCCGCCAGCAGGTCGGCGTTACCATTATCGAGGTCGTCAAACAGCTGGCTGATATTCTGCCGCACGGTCACTTTCAGTTTTACGCCGAGGTAATCGGCAAACTGTTTCGCCAGTTCGTAATCCAGGCCAAAAGGTTTCCCGTTGATTTCGTTATACGTCAGGGGAGTATGAATGGTGCTCACACGCAACTCTCCCCGCGCTTGAATGGCGGCGATACGGTTGTCGGCTTTACCAAACCAGGGAATGGATGGCCAGAGAGCGACCGCGAGCAGCAGTGCCAGAATGCCGATGAACAGATAATTAATCTTTAATTTTTTCAATTAGTTAATTCTCTGTGTCGTGCGCGTCCCAGCTTGAAAAAACGTAATAATAGTGAAAGGTTTACTCATAAATGAGCGGCATTTTGCGTAAACCTGCGCCAGTTGGCAACTTATTACAGCCATTGGCGGCACGCGTTGCTAATTCGCGATGGTGATTTTATTTCCACGCAAACGGTTTCGTCAGCGCATCAGATTCTTTATAATGACGCCCGTTTCCCCCCTTGGGTACACCGAAAGCTTAGAAGACGAGAGACTTATGATGGAAATTCTGCGTGGTTCGCCTGCATTGTCGGCATTCCGAATCAACAAACTGCTGGCACGTTTTCAGGCTGCCAGGCTCCCGGTTCACACTATTTACGCCGAGTATGTCCATTTTGCTGACCTCAATGCGCCGTTAAACGATGATGAGCACGCACAACTTGAACGCCTGCTGAAATATGGCCCGGCACTCGCCAGCCACGCCCCGCAAGGCAAACTCCTGCTGGTGACCCCGCGTCCTGGCACCATCTCTCCCTGGTCTTCGAAAGCGACCGATATTGCCCATAACTGCGGGCTGCAACAGGTAAACCGTCTTGAGCGCGGCGTGGCTTACTATATAGAAGCCGGTACGCTGACCAATGAACAATGGCAGCAGGTTACCGCTGAACTGCACGACCGCATGATGGAAACGGTCTTTTTTGCTTTAGATGATGCAGAGCAGCTGTTTGCACACCATCAACCGACTCCGGTCACCAGCGTTGATTTGCTGGGGTTGGGCCGTCAGGCGCTAATCGACGCTAACCTGCGTCTTGGCCTGGCACTGGCGGAAGATGAAATTGACTATTTGCAGGATGCTTTCACAAAGCTTGGTCGTAACCCGAACGACATCGAACTGTATATGTTTGCCCAGGCGAACTCCGAGCACTGCCGCCACAAAATTTTTAACGCCGACTGGGTTATCGATGGTGAACAGCAGCCGAAATCGCTGTTTAAGATGATCAAAAACACCTTCGAAACTACGCCGGATCACGTTCTCTCTGCTTATAAAGATAACGCCGCCGTCATGGAAGGGTCTGAAGTGGGCCGCTACTTTGCTGACCACGAAACGGGCCGCTACGATTTCCATCAGGAACCGGCGCATATTCTGATGAAAGTTGAAACCCACAACCACCCGACGGCGATTTCTCCGTGGCCGGGCGCGGCGACCGGTTCCGGCGGTGAAATCCGCGATGAAGGTGCCACCGGACGCGGCGCGAAGCCGAAAGCTGGTTTGGTTGGTTTCTCCGTTTCCAACCTGCGAATTCCTGGCTTCGAACAGCCGTGGGAAGAAGATTTCGGTAAGCCTGAGCGCATTGTCACCGCGCTGGACATCATGACCGAAGGCCCGCTGGGTGGCGCGGCATTTAACAACGAATTTGGTCGTCCGGCACTGAACGGCTACTTCCGTACTTATGAAGAAAAAGTGAACAGCCACAATGGCGAAGAGCTGCGCGGTTATCACAAACCGATCATGCTGGCGGGCGGGATCGGCAACATTCGTGCCGATCACGTACAAAAAGGCGAGATCAACGTTGGTGCGAAGCTGGTCGTTCTCGGCGGCCCGGCAATGAACATCGGTCTTGGCGGCGGCGCGGCGTCTTCCATGGCGTCTGGTCAGTCTGATGCCGACCTCGACTTCGCTTCCGTACAGCGCGACAACCCGGAGATGGAGCGTCGCTGCCAGGAAGTGATCGACCGTTGCTGGCAGCTTGGTGATGCCAACCCAATCCTGTTTATCCACGACGTTGGCGCAGGCGGTCTTTCTAACGCCATGCCGGAACTGGTGAGCGACGGCGGGCGCGGCGGTAAATTCGAACTGCGCGATATCCTGAGCGACGAACCGGGCATGAGCCCGCTGGAAATCTGGTGTAACGAATCCCAGGAACGCTACGTGCTGGCGGTTGCTGCCGATCAGTTACCGCTGTTTGACGAACTGTGTAAGCGTGAGCGCGCGCCATACGCGGTGATTGGTGAAGCGACCGAAGAACTGCATCTTTCTTTGCACGATCGTCATTTTGATAATCAGCCGATCGATCTGCCGCTGGACGTACTGCTTGGTAAAACGCCGAAGATGACCCGCGAAGTACAAACGCTGAAAGCGAAGGGTGATGCGCTGGTTCGTGAAGGGATTACCATTGCTGACGCGGTGAAACGCGTGCTGCACCTGCCGACCGTGGCGGAGAAAACTTTCCTGGTGACCATTGGTGACCGCAGCGTAACCGGCATGGTAGCGCGCGATCAGATGGTGGGTCCGTGGCAGGTGTCGGTCGCTAACTGCGCGGTCACTACCGCCAGCCTCGACAGCTACTACGGCGAAGCGATGGCGATTGGCGAGCGTGCGCCGGTTGCGCTGCTGGATTTCGCCGCCTCTGCCCGTCTGGCGGTCGGTGAAGCGTTAACCAATATTGCCGCAACACAGATTGGCGATATCAAACGCATTAAACTTTCCGCCAACTGGATGGCGGCGGCAGGCCACCCTGGTGAAGATGCGGGCCTGTATGAAGCCGTTAAAGCTGTGGGCGAAGAACTTTGTCCGGCGCTGGGCCTGACGATCCCGGTGGGTAAAGACTCTATGTCGATGAAAACCCGCTGGCAGGAAGGTAACGAAGAGCGCGAAATGACGTCGCCGCTGTCGCTGGTGATTTCTGCATTTGCCCGTGTGGAAGATGTGCGTCACACCATCACGCCGCAGCTTTCTACCGAAGATAACGCATTACTGCTGATTGATCTGGGCAAAGGCAATAACGCGCTGGGCGCAACGGCGCTGGCGCAGGTTTATCGTCAGCTTGGCGACAAACCGGCAGATGTACGCGACGTCGCGCAACTGAAAGGTTTCTATGACGCGGTTCAGGCGCTGGTAGCACAGCGTAAGCTGCTCGCGTACCACGACCGCTCTGATGGCGGCCTGCTGGTAACGCTGGCGGAAATGGCCTTTGCTGGTCATTGTGGCATTGACGCAGATATCGCCACTCTGGGTGACGATCGTCTGGCTGCATTGTTTAGCGAAGAACTGGGTGCGGTGATTCAGGTTCGAGCCGCTGACCGTGAATCAGTTGAAGCGGTACTGGCACAGCATGGGCTTGCTGATTGCGTCCATTATGTTGGGCAAGCGGTTTCCGGTGACCATTTTGTGATTACTGCCAACGGGCAGACTGTATTTAGCGAAAGCCGCACCACGTTGCGTGTCTGGTGGGCAGAAACTACCTGGCAGATGCAGCGCCTGCGTGACAACCCGGAGTGTGCTGACCAGGAGCACCAGGCGAAATCCAACGACGCCGATCCGGGCCTGAATGTGAAACTGTCGTTTGATATCAACGAAGATGTGGCAGCACCGTTTATTGCCACTGGCGCGCGCCCGAAAGTTGCCGTGCTGCGTGAGCAGGGTGTGAACTCGCATGTTGAAATGGCGGCAGCTTTCCACCGTGCAGGCTTCGATGCTATCGACGTGCATATGAGCGATCTGCTGGCTGGACGCACGGGCCTGGAGGATTTCCACGCCCTGGTCGCGTGCGGCGGTTTCTCCTACGGTGATGTGCTGGGTGCCGGTGAAGGTTGGGCGAAGTCTATCCTGTTCAATGACCGTGTACGCGATGAGTTTGCAACCTTCTTCCATCGTCCGCAAACGCTGGCGCTGGGGGTATGTAACGGTTGCCAGATGATGTCTAACCTGCGCGAACTGATCCCAGGTAGTGAGTTGTGGCCACGTTTTGTGCGCAATACCTCCGATCGCTTTGAAGCGCGTTTCAGCCTGGTTGAAGTAACCCAAAGCCCGTCTCTGCTGTTGCAGGGGATGGTGGGCTCGCAAATGCCGATTGCTGTCTCTCATGGTGAAGGGCGCGTGGAAGTGCGTGATGCGGCGCATCTGGCGGCGCTGGAAAGCAAAGGGCTGGTGGCACTGCGCTATGTCGATAACTTCGGTAAAGTCACTGAAACCTACCCGGCTAACCCGAACGGTTCACCGAACGGTATTACGGCAGTCACGACTGAAAGTGGTCGAGTCACCATTATGATGCCGCACCCGGAACGTGTTTTCCGTACTGTCAGCAACTCCTGGCATCCGGAAAACTGGGGCGAGGATGGCCCATGGATGCGCATTTTCCGCAATGCGCGTAAGCAGTTGGGGTAAGTCGTCAGCCCATTGGTTTTGCAGCCCGGATGAGGCATTCACGCCGCATCCGGCATTAAGCACCAACCGCTATTATAAGCTCCCAACTTCGGGAGCTTTTTTGTGTCTGTAAATCACGACAATGGGTGGTGTGCCGTGTCGCTTTCTGGCGACACTTAACTTATTGATTTTAATATTATCTAATAAGTTTATCTTAAGTTGTCTCTTTTTAGCGACACAGTGGCTGATTTACATTCAAATAGCGAAGAAGCAATAAATCCCTCAAAGCAGCGTATAATCAGTACGTTACCAAACTATTTTCTTTATTGGCACAGTTACTGCATAATAGTAACCAGTGGCTCATTCACCGACTTATGTCAGCCCCTTCGGGACGTGCTACATAAAATTCGAATGACGCACAACAAGGTGCCTGCCGTCCAACTTCTGATATCAGCGTAGCTATATCAACCATCGGGCGAAACGTCGAGTTAGGCACCGCCTTATTCCATAACAAAGCCGGGTAATTCCCGGCTTTGTTGTATCTGAACTTCCCCTCGGTTAGCATCAGGCTATTCGCGTCTGACGAGAGTAACACCTTGAAACGCTGGCCCGTTTTTCCCCGCTCATTACGACAACTGGTAATGCTGGCATTTTTGCTGATTCTGCTACCCCTGTTGGTGCTGGCATGGCAAGCCTGGCAAAGCCTGAATGCGCTTAGCGATCAGGCGGCGCTGGTTAACCGCACTACGCTTGTTGATGCCCGGCGCAGTGAAGCGATGACCAACGCGGCACTGGAAATGGAGCGCAGCTACCGTCAGTATTGCGTGCTGGACGACCCTACGCTTGCGAAGGTTTATCAAAGCCAGCGCAAGCGTTATAGCGAAATGCTCGATGCCCACGCAGGCGTACTGCCAGACGATAAACTTTACCAGGCATTGCGTCAGGACTTGAACAATCTGGCTCAACTTCAGTGTAACAACAGCGGTCCCGATGCCGCCGCCGCCGCGCGTCTGGAAGCCTTTGCCAGTGCCAATACCGAAATGGTGCAGGCCACGCGCACAGTGGTGTTCTCTCGTGGGCAGCAACTTCAGCGTGAAATCGCCGAACGTGGGCAATATTTTGGTTGGCAATCGCTGGTGCTATTTCTGGTGAGTCTGGTGATGGTACTGCTTTTCACGCGGATGATTATCGGTCCGGTAAAAAATATCGAGAGGATGATCAACCGGTTGGGAGAAGGGCGTTCTCTGGGCAATAGCGTTTCGTTCAGTGGACCGAGTGAGTTACGCTCGGTTGGGCAACGTATTCTTTGGTTAAGTGAGCGCCTGTCATGGCTGGAATCCCAACGTCATCAATTCTTAAGACATTTATCTCATGAATTAAAAACGCCGCTGGCGAGTATGCGTGAGGGCACTGAATTACTGGCTGACCAGGTTGTTGGGCCGCTTACGCCAGAGCAAAAAGAGGTGGTGAGCATTCTTGATAGCAGCAGCCGCAATTTGCAAAAGTTGATCGAACAACTGCTTGATTACAACCGTAAACAGGCGGACGGTGCGGTGGAACTGGAGAATGTTGAGTTAGCGCCACTGGTGGAAATGGTGGTTTCTGCTCATAGCCTGCCCGCACGGGCTAAAATGATGCATACCGACGTCGATCTCAAAGCAACAGCTTGCCTGGCGGAGCCAATGCTGCTGATGAGCGTACTGGATAATCTTTACTCCAATGCGGTGCACTACGGGGCTGAATCCGGTAACATTTGCCTTCGCAGCAGCTTACATGGTGCGCGGGTTTATATTGATGTCATCAATACAGGCACACCCATTCCGCAAGAGGAACGCGCCATGATCTTCGAACCCTTTTTTCAAGGAAGCCACCAGCGAAAAGGGGCGGTGAAGGGCAGCGGTCTGGGATTAAGCATTGCCAGGGATTGTATTCGCCGTATGCAAGGGGAACTGTATCTGGTCGACGAGAGCGGGCAAGACGTTTGTTTCCGCATTGAATTGCCGTCGTCGAAAAACACGAAATAATGCTAACAGCCTATCCCATCAGGCTATTTTATTTGCCAGTTCGGCCCCGGGCAGTGCTCGAAATCCTCACGTACGACGTGTACGCTCCGGTTTCTCCGCGCTGTCCATGTCCAAACTGCCTGCAACAATTACGCCCACTGGGATAGGCATTAAGTCTGGTGAATATGCGACACATTTTTCAACGATTATTGCCCCGACGGCTGTGGCTGGCAGGGCTGCCATGTCTGGCATTGCTGGGTTGCGTGCAGAGTCACAATAAGCCAGCCATTAATACGCCAGCAGAAGAAAAAATTCCGGTTTATCAACTGGCTGACTATCTTTCTACTGAATGTAGCGACATCTGGGCGCTGCAAGGTAAATCAACCGAAACCAATCCGCTTTACTGGCTGCGGGCGATGGATTGTGCTGATCGTTTAATGCCTGCGCAGTCGCGTCAGCAAGCTCGCCAATATAACGACGGCAGCTGGCAAAATACCTTTAAACAAGGGATTTTGCTCGCCGATGCCAAAATTACGCCGTATGAGCGCCGCCAGCTGGTCGCGCGCATTGATGCGCTAAGTACCGAAATCCCGGCACAGGTTCGCCCTCTGTATCAACTTTGGCGCGACGGTCAGGCGCTGCAACTGCAACTGGCGGAAGAGCGCCAACGCTACAGCAAACTCCAGCAGTCCAGCGACAGCGAGCTGGATACTTTGCGCCAGCAACATCACGTTCTACAGCAGCAACTGGAACTCACCACCCGCAAGCTGGAAAACCTGACTGATATTGAACGCCAGCTCTCGACCCGCAAACCGGCTGGAAATTTCTCGCCGGATACGCCGCACGAGAGTGAAAAGCCCGCGCCATCCACCCATGAGGTCACTCCTGATGAGCCATAAACCTGCGCATTTATTATTGGTCGATGACGATCCGGGATTGCTGAAACTGCTTGGCCTGCGCCTGACCAGCGAAGGCTACAGCGTGGTCACGGCGGAAAGTGGTGCTGAAGGATTACGGGTACTGAATCGCGAAAAAGTAGATTTAGTTATCAGCGACCTGCGGATGGATGAAATGGATGGTATGCAGCTGTTTGCTGAAATCCAGAAAGTGCAGCCGGGAATGCCGGTAATTATTCTTACCGCACATGGTTCTATTCCCGATGCCGTTGCTGCAACACAGCAGGGAGTGTTCAGTTTCCTCACCAAGCCTGTCGATAAAGACGCGCTATATCAGGCAATTGACGATGCGCTGGAACAATCCGCGCCAGCCACCGATGAACGCTGGCGCGAGGCGATTGTCACCCGCAGCCCGCTGATGCTGCGTTTGCTGGAACAGGCGCGGCTGGTGGCGCAATCAGACGTTAGCGTTTTGATTAACGGTCAGAGCGGCACCGGGAAAGAGATTTTCGCCCAGGCTATCCACAACGCTAGCCCGCGCAATAGCAAACCATTTATTGCTATTAACTGTGGTGCATTGCCCGAGCAATTGCTGGAGTCGGAGCTGTTTGGTCATGCGCGTGGCGCGTTTACTGGCGCTGTCAGCAATCGCGAAGGTTTATTCCAGGCGGCGGAAGGCGGTACGCTATTTCTCGATGAGATTGGCGATATGCCCGCACCGTTGCAGGTTAAACTGCTGCGCGTGTTGCAGGAGCGTAAAGTGCGCCCGCTGGGCAGTAACCGCGATATTGATATCGACGTGCGGATTATTTCCGCCACTCACCGCGACCTGCCAAAAGCGATGGCGCGCGGGGAATTCCGTGAAGATCTCTATTACCGCCTCAACGTTGTCAGCCTGAAAATTCCGGCTCTGGCAGAGCGCACAGAAGACATTCCGCTACTGGCAAATCACCTGTTGCGCCAGGCGGCAGAGCGACATAAACCGTTTGTCCGCGCGTTCTCCACCGATGCGATGAAACGCCTGATGACCGCTAGCTGGCCGGGTAATGTACGCCAGTTGGTCAACGTGATTGAACAGTGCGTGGCGCTGACCTCATCTCCGGTGATTAGCGATGCATTAGTAGAGCAGGCGCTGGAGGGCGAAAACACGGCGCTGCCAACCTTTGTTGAGGCACGTAATCAGTTTGAACTCAACTATTTGCGTAAGCTGCTGCAAATTACCAAAGGCAACGTCACCCACGCGGCGAGAATGGCGGGGCGCAACCGGACAGAATTTTATAAACTGCTTTCCCGACACGAGCTGGATGCAAACGATTTCAAGGAATGAATTGGCGTTATGTGTTACGTTTAGCAGATCAAAAGACAGGCGACCTTTTCAAGGAATAGCATGAAAAAGATTGATGCGATTATTAAACCCTTCAAGCTGGACGATGTTCGCGAAGCACTGGCTGAAGTCGGCATTACCGGCATGACGGTCACTGAGGTGAAAGGTTTTGGCCGCCAGAAAGGCCATACCGAGCTGTACCGCGGCGCGGAGTATATGGTGGATTTTCTGCCGAAAGTGAAAATTGAGATTGTCGTACCGGACGACATTGTCGATACCTGTGTTGATACCATTATTCGCACGGCGCAAACCGGCAAAATCGGTGACGGTAAAATCTTCGTCTTCGACGTGGCACGGGTCATTCGCATCCGTACCGGTGAAGAGGACGACGCGGCAATTTAAACCGCGTCAAGGGTTGCCGGATGTTTCCATCCGGCAACATCAAATCACAGCACCTTATGCGGACCAAAGCATTCGTAATGAATGTTTTCCTGCTTCACGCCCAGATCCACTAACTGTTTCGCGGCAAACTGCATGAAGCCAACCGGGCCGCAGAGATAGAACTGCATTGTCGGATCGCTGAACGCACCTTCCAGTTTGCCCAAATCCATCAGACCTTCGCTATCAAACTGACCTTTAGCGCGATCGGCTTCGCTCGGCTGACGATACCAGGTGTGCGCGGTAAAGCGCGGCAGTGCTTGCCCCAGTTCCTTAACTTCATCGGCAAAGGCGTGAACATCGCCATTTTCTGCCGCATGGAACCAGTTCACTTGTGCTGTGTGGCCAGCTTTTGCCAGCGTGTCGAGCATTGCCAGCATTGGCGTTTGACCGACACCGGCAGAGATTAACGTCACTGGTGTGTCATCTGCGACAGCCATAAAGAAATCACCTGCTGGAGCGACCAGTTTCACGACATCGCCAACATTGGCGTGATTGTGCAGCCAGTTGGATACCTGCCCACCCTCTTCGCGTTTCACCGCAATACGATAGCCTTTGCCATCCGGTTTGCGAGTCAAAGAGTACTGACGAATTTCCTGATGCGGGAAACCTTCCGGCTTCAGCCAGACGCCGAGATATTGCCCCGGACGGTATTCTGCCACTGCGCCACCGTCGACCGGCTCCAGTTCGAAGCTGGTGATAAGCGCGCTGCGCGGTGTTTTAGCCACAATGCGGAAATCGCGAGTACCTTCCCAGCCACCGGCTTTGCTGGCGTTTTCGTTATAGATTTCCGCCTCGCGATTGATAAATACATTAGCCAGTACGCCATAGGCTTTACCCCATGCGTCCAGCACTTCCTGGCCCGGGCTGAACATTTCGTCCAGCGTCGCCAACAGGTGTTCACCGACAATGTTGTACTGTTCCGGTTTGATCTGGAAGCTGGTGTGCTTCTGCGCGATTTTTTCTACCGCTGGCAGCAGCGCAGGCAGGTTTTCAATATTACTGGCGTAGGCGGCAATAGCGTTAAACAGGGCTTCACGTTGATCGCCATTGCGCTGGTTACTCATGTTAAAAATTTCTTTGAGTTCTGGGTTATGAGTAAACATACGGTCGTAGAAATGGGCGGTTAACTTTGGCCCCGTTTCCACCAGTAAAGGGATGGTGGCTTTTACTGTAGCGATGGTTTGAGCGTCAAGCATATGGTCTTCCTTTTTTTGCATCTTAATTGATGTATCTCAAATGCATCTTATAAAAAATAGCCCTGCAATGTAAATGGTTCTTTGGTGTTTTTCAGAAAGAATGTGATGAAGTGAAAAATTTGCATCACAAACCTGAAAAGAAATCCGTTTCCGGTTGCAAGCTCTTTATTCTCCAAAGCCTTGCGCAGCCTGAAGGTAATCGTTTGCGTAAATTCCTTTGTCAAGACCTGTTATCGCACAATGATTCGGTTATACTGTTCGCCGTTGTCCAACAGGACCGCCTATAAAGGCCAAAAATTTTATTGTTAGCTGAGTCAGGAGATGCGGATGTTAAAGCGTGAAATGAACATTGCCGATTATGATGCCGAA
>ULSK01057033.1_pt1 | contig 13143 bp, 24 predicted proteins | sample 1956311 | NCBI WGS metagenome assembly ULSK01 (sample SAMEA4835706, study PRJEB28245) | human gut metagenome | biome: gut microbiome; material: fecal sample | place: Denmark | collected 2008 | reverse complement strand
CTTATCTTATCCTCCATCATTTTTTCTTGTAAATTAACTTTTGCAATCTCCTTTGATAAGCTACTACTTCGTTATCCATCTTCATACATTGATAGATAACTACCCACGGCACACATTGAAGAACATAATCATGATCTATTATTCCCATACGTTTTGCATAAGAATCGACAATACCGAATGTGCCAAAATTCAACGATGTTACTCCTGCGGCTATCTCCTCCGATGAATAACTCATTGTTTCACCGAGCGCCTCAAACATTTTGGAAACCCTCTTAACCTCATCTATAATCCAATTTCTATATCCAGCTGTGACAGATATATCAGCTTTCAAAACTTCCTCCTCGGTAAGTCCCTCAACAATCTGCATTGGCTTTATAAATTCTTCCGAGGTCGTCTTTATTTCCATTAACTGCAACAATTCACCGTACATAATACCGTTTATGTCTGTTTTTAATGGTTTTCCTTTGAATGTAGAAACTCTTTTAGCTCCTTTTACACTTTCTACCGATTCTTCGGTTAAACATTCCATGATAGCTAAAAAATGAGCAGTCGTACATGTCTTTCTTTTTTCTCTTTTCATATATTTCCGAGTTTAAATATCTTCTTATGTTGTGGCGGTGTAAACAATCTATTGAGGGCTACATAGCGGATAGCATCTAGCGAGTGATTGAATAATTCGATAGGCTCATTTGTAGGTTCTCCATCATCTCCTTCTTTCCACTTATAATTTGCCAGCTCTTTCCTTATATTCGTACTTCGCCTCGTCACATGCCACTTATATCTTTTCAAGACCGAAATACCTAGTCTTATACTATCATTCCCTTTCTTCGCTCCCTCTATCCTAAGCCCGAACCTCTTCAATTCCTCTATGCTCTTAGGTTCTGCACTATCGGCGATAATGGTAATGGACACCATTCCATTTTGTCGAACGACTCTCGAAATATCGGGATTGGTTACCTTTTCTTCAAATATAATCTCATCAATCCATAAATCGCCACCAGATAAACGAACATCAACCAATGCCGTTGGATCGTTATATCCAAAATCAAGTCCCATCCATCTACCCTTGTAATTATCAGGCATAGAATCGACAATATCATAATTGTCATAAACCATACCTCGGAGTCTTCCAGTCTTTCCCCTCGCATATACACGGTGAAGCTCCTTATCTTCAATCCCTTCTATCTTATCATGCTCCTCTTCGGAGAGAAAAGTATTGTGGCGATGATCAGTAATGAATAGCTTTGCTTCTGGCTTCCCTATTATCTTATCATGTACCCAGAAACGAGCTGTCGGGTTATAATCGATAAATATCTGCTTTCTTGTACGAATGGCAAGCTGCCAATATACAGGATAAGGTATACCATTAGCTTCATTGACAAACAAATAATCTCGCTTTCCACTCTTGGCATCCTGCTCATTCTGAAACGAAGCAAATTCTATTATGGAACCGGTAACGCACTTTACAATTCTGTCGCTCTCGTTGAACGAGAACTTATCAGAGCAAAAATCGCTATTACCTATTATCGTCTTGACATCTCGATATGCTCCCTTCTTCAAGTTAGGTATATCTTGTCCGACAACAGTTATAACTTTATTGACAAAAGAGAGAGCATAATATACTAGCAACTGCAATATCGTATAGGTTTTGCCAGAAGACGTTCCACCCTGATTAATTATTATACGCTCGTTACTATTCATCATGCTGTCAAATAAAGGCAAGGTTGCGAATATGTCAGTCGGCGATGTCATCTTCACTGTTGGCTATCGGTGGTGTACCTTCTTTATGTACAACAGATATTTTAAATCCGCTTATGCCATCATCGACAGAAAGCCTATTATCCTGTCTGTTTTTCCAATTTTCAGGGTCTAAGTTCGTCAAAGCAAATATAAGTGCACCAGTATCCGGAGGGAAGTGCTTCGTTATTTTGCTTGACTTTACAAGCACTTTACTCCCGTCCTTTAAAGTTCTATATTCATTTTTAACCTCCTCAACCTCATAACCGGCCGCACGCTTCCAAAGTGATTGCTCCAACGTTTGAACGATAGTTTCACGAAACTTTTTTCTCGCCTTTTTTAAAGAGTCCGAAAAGTCCGGATAAGACTCTAACCATTCGTAAAATGTACTCTTACTTATACCCACCTTTTTACAGGCTAAGATATTAGAATCGCCCTCCCGTATACAGGAAATGATGTCATCTTTGACATCGTTAAATTTACCTTTGCTCATATCCTAAAACAATAACCTAAAACTTATATAAATATACTAAAAATCAATCTGATTAGCAAGTAAATTCTTGCTTTATTTCAGAGCGAAGTCACCCATTCTCAGAGCCTTCTCCATCTTCCGGCTGTACTCCCCTTTCAATATTTCAATGTCCATATCAAAACAATTTTAACTGTTCAACTTTATTTTCAATCTTAACTATCTCTTCATCAGTCCTAACGTTTGATATAAGTCGGAGAGAGTAAAACGGAGTGGGAATAGGGTAACGTACCTCGTTAATCTCGTAGCCCCAATTAAAGTACACCGGGCTTGCAATCGTGTCGTGGCAAATAACCCGCCCTCTTGCCCCGTGAACCATTAAATTGAGGGCACACATTTTGCAGCTAATTCCGTCTATGTCCTCGCCGACGTAGTAGCCGCTTTTATTCTCTGTATATGCAGCTAGCAATGTCCGTACCGAGCCGCACGCAGGGTCTCCTGTCTTTCCACTTATTCCCCCATTGATTTTTGCCATTATAGTACATAATCCTTCCGGTGTAAAGAACTGTCCCAGCATCGAAGATTTTCCTTTTGATTGATACATCTCCTCGTATATATTCCCGAACACATCTATCCAGCCGCTCGACTCGATTCCCTTGCTTACTATTTCAAGCCACAATATAGTGGCATTAAACAGGTGTTCGTCTTCCTTTGCTTTATCTTCCAAGTGTTTGTCATATGTCCCGTTAACGATGTATTTCACATCGAACATATCGACGAGGTAATCGAGCCATATACCCAATCCTTGCTGCCCGTCATGTCCGTGTATCCTTACGGATTCCTCTATTTCTTCAATGATTCGTTTCATTATTTATATTTGTTAAAATATATATATCAGATTTATTCGTCTTACATAATTATTTCAATATCAACTCTCTTGGTTCTTTATCCTCCCATTTTACTTCCGGGAATAAACTGTCACTTAATACAACAACAGTAGTATTTTTGTCTCTAAATCCCCATGTATACTTACGTTTAAATGGTTTAGTTGAGTACATAAACAATTTTCCACTTTCGTCTCTTGCTATCCACATAACTTACTCCTCCCACTCGATTTTAACGGTATCAACATAGTCAAATCCTACTACGGAAGATTTTTTTGCTTCCTCTTTGGTCGGGTAAATACTTGCCATGCAAGGGATTTTCTTTCCTACATTATATGATTTATATACATTCACCCACCCCTCTTTCTTCTGGGGGAGCATCATTAAGTCATCTTTATATGTCGCGTCATCTTCAATCATAACCTTACCTTTTTCATTATAACCATATATGGTTTCTTCTTTAGCAGTATCTTCTACCAAAGCAATGATTGGATAGCTTATGCCCTTGAATAAAAGTTTCCTATCAAAGCAAATAATCCTCGCCTTTCTCCCGTCTCTTGTGCAGACTGGCTTACCAGCTTTGGCTGCTTCAAGGTCAAACTTTTTTAAGTTGAGTTTTTCTTCTTCCATATTTTCTTTGTTTTGTTTGGCTCGAATATCTATGATTCCATTTACCTCATCGCATGATATATCTTCGTCAAGAATTTCATCTGTTATTACCAACGGAACATGCAATTTATATTTTTGCCTTGTTAATCCATACGCAACATAAGGGTCTCCGACCTCTTCAAGTTTCTTGAAGATTACAGATTTACCATCTTTTCTATTACTTGATAAACATTCTCCTCTTATCTTAAATGCATCAATACAATGAATATTATTCTGGACAGTTAAATTACAATTCTCACATCCAAAAGATTTTGTATGAATACACTGATACCATTCTCCGTTGTACTCAAATATTTCTCCTACTTTTCTTTCCATATCTTACTGTATTTTAATCGTTCAAATTCTATTATCTCCTTATCCCATAGTTGGGCCACGAAATGTTCTAACTGGCAGCCTTTGGATTTTTCCCAACCGGGGCAAAGGCATACCTCATCGCATTCCATAAGAGCCTTTATATCGTTTCCCAGAAGTTCATGATAGGGTTTGTCCAAATCGGGGTTTACATCGAAGTCTATCGGTGTGACGACACGGTATCCTTTCATTTCGAGGACTCCCGAAACGTATAGTATTTCACTTTCCACTTCATCGAAGTCCCTGCCAGTAATGGGTAGGGAGATGTAGATTTTCTTTTTACTCATAATACAACAATGTTAACTAAACTATTAAAAGAGTTAATTTGATATTTGATAACTAAATATCGAAGTCGATTTGCATCGAACTTGATTCGGAACATTAACACCTCCGATCCGGCGAACTGTCATTCGCCATCATCTTGTCCATTCTCGTGTGAGAAAGACATTAAGCCCAATGTCCTGTAACTTTGGGCTTTTTTAGTTGCACTTGACAGGGTGCAACTTATAGCTTGTCGATACAGGTCGGCAGGCAAAACGGAAAGGAGGTGTTAATGTGAAAGATCAAGTTCAAAATGAAAGTGGGAAAATCCGCATATTCTGCCGTTATATCATCAAGAACGGTAAAAAGATTTACCCTAAAAGGTCTAAATACTTTTCGTTCTTGGTGAGCGATAAGAAAAGTGCGTGATTTCGCTTTCTATGGGAATGTACAGGCATTCCCTTTCATCTCTACTCCTCCTTCTTTTTCGGTTTGTATCCGCCTATTTTGTAATCGTATTCAAAGCAGTTCGGGCAGTATAGCTTATCATCGATAATTTGCCAGCCCATATAAAGAGCATCTTCTATGGCTAGTCTTTCTTCACTCCATACAAAACCCTCTTTATTCATACAAGTTTTACCACAATTGTCGCACAAGGCTTGGTACATTTCTACTTTCCGTATCATATAAATTCCTCCTGTTTATTTGGTAACAAGTCTTCTACATATGCCCAACGTTGTATATTAATTCCACGTGAAAAATTTACCCAATTTTTGGAATCATAAAAGGTATCAAAGGCACTGTCTCCAAGTTGAGCAACATATATTCTATTCCTTTCGGGTTCTTCACTTACCTCATGCCACACTGAATTTATCCGCCAGTTTGCACCATGCTCGAAAGCATCAGCTATTGCGTACTTATCAAAATCTCCAAAGACACAAGATGGGGTTGCTGTTTTGGCATATTCTAATGACTTCTTCTCAATATCTTCTATTTTCATTGTTTATCAATTTTTCTCATTAACTTCAACTAGATGACTGTCTATTTCCTCTATAACCTCAATAGCCGCTTGTAAGAATGCTTTATTGTTTGTACGGATATATCCTGATCCAAACTTACCTATCTTGTATTTGTCTGCCGTAAAAACGATATATTGCTTTGCAAACAGAATGTTGATACAGCATTTTAATCGTTCAATCATTGCTCTCCTCCTTTCATAAATTCTATTTCTCCCATATCTGTATGATTTTTATAATTTATTGAAATAAACTGACTTGTATTCTTTTCAAGACCTTTTCATTTGCGTCGTTATAAAATTGCTTGTTGACCTCGAAGCCATATGCCTTTCTACCCAATGAGGCCGCCGCATACAGGGTTGTGCCGCTTCCTGCGCACGGGTCGATGACAACATCGCCCTTGTCCGTGAATATCTCTATCAACCGTTTGAGGAGCGGGACAGGTTTCTGGCAAGGGTGGCATTTGGGCGTGGTGTTGTCCCTCACCCAGTCGAAGCAGTTGAAAATCATTCTCCCGTTGTTGTTGAATTTGGGCAACTTGTCACGATAAAGGATAAGACCGTATTCGCAGTTGCCGACGACCTTCATGTTTGCTTTCAACACTTGCGCAGAGAAATCCTTGCGGAAAACCAGCGGTATGTAGTGATTTAACCCGTATTTACGGCCTAACTCTATAAATTTGAACTGTTGTTCGTATTCGCAGAACAGTATCATGCAGGGGGATTTTCCGGCTTCTTTCGGCTCTTTCACGAGCATTTTTGAACAGAAGTGCATGAACTCGGCCGGACGAAACTCGCTGTCGGACGAGAAGAATTGTTTGCCTGCCAATGCGCTCTCGCCGTTCTTGTTGTCTCCGTCGATATACCATGCGGGGTTGCTGGCGTAGGCGTTATTCGCCAAATTATACGGCACATCTGCTATAATCAGCTGCGCTTTTGGCAGCCCATAGACTTTATAATTCTGGAATGAGTCGTTGTAAAGCTCTATGTCTTTCATACTTAACTTTCCTTTTTGCTGTATTTGTCGATAATTTCTTGAATCTGACCGGGTGTCGCTTTCTCCTTTTCACGCAGCTCCCATTCCCGTTTCCTTTCCTCCTGCCTTTTTTTGTCTTCATAGAACCGCAATAGATTCTCCCTGTCAGAATTAAATTTTTTCAATGACTTTGTCACTGTACCCGGAGTAAAAGTGCCGAAAAATTGATCGTATTTGTCTTGTTTGAATCGCAGGAAGAATACCATGAACTCGGTGAGCTTAAAACCGCCATAGCCTAAGATAATTGTCCGTGCCAGTTCGATAAAATCTGCTGGTTCCATGCCATTTCGAACTTTTGAAAATTCTGCGAGTTCAAAGAGCTGTATGGACAGCCATGATTCAGCTACGCTATCTCCAAATGTCCGGGCAACTCTTGCAATACTCGGTGCATGTCCGGTGAAACAACGCTCCTCGTTTTTGCAGTATTCCGTCTGCTTGTCGGGGCTAAAAAGGCAGAGCAGATTCTCCCCCGTCTTGTAGGTTACCAGTATCTCCCGCTGCCAGCTTGGCGGCGATGGCTTCTGCAAACTCTGCATATCGCTCCTGTTTGGTCTTGGAATTAGGTTTTTGATGGATTCCGGATTGCTCATCTCGTGCTCGTTTTAATTCAATTCTTAACCAGTTGGCAAAGTGTTTTTGTGCATCGCTGACGCTTTTTCTTGCAATACCCTCGTTTTGAAGTTTACGGATATATGCCTCGATATATAACATCGATTCGTTCTCGTCGATGTGGTTGTTCATCGATAGCGTTTCTATCCACGTTTGATTTGAGAGTAGTTCTTCACGCAGTTCTGTCAGTGGCTTGTCAACGTCTTTGCCAAAATCTTCTTCTTTTTCTTTGCTTCTCGATAGAGAAGTTTCTTTTAAATCATTATCATTATCATTTAAGCCCCCACTGGCTCGTTTAGCCCCCACTGGGTTATTTGGGGTCGAGTGGCTCGTTTGGCTCCCACTGGACTTTGATTTAACCGTTTCAGAGTTTTTGTCATTACCTCCTTTACGCCCGTTGTTCCGGTTTCTCTCGACAATGCCCTGATATTTGAGTTCATCTATCTCGAATTGATTCTTGAAAAACTCAAATGCCATTTCAATGTCCTCCTCTACCGTAACCTCCTCGCCAAGTTGATATTTGAATATTGCTCGAAACAGCCTGCCCAGTTGTTTGTCCGATAATCTCGATATGGGTTTGTAAAATGATTTATAAATCAAAAAGCTGTCTTTCATTTATTCCTAATATTGATAGTGAATGCCCACCCGTTCAGGGTCTTGTGCTTGTCAATCTCACCGGTTTTGCATAGCTCGTTTATCTCGGATTTGAGTGACCGGATAACCACCGACTGTATTTCGGTAAAGCTCGCTATGGAGGGCTCCTTGTTATTCTTTTTCTTTTCCTCGATAATGGAGGATATAACTTGCTTGGCTATAATCATGGCTATTCTTGTTTTAACAATTCTGGGTTATGAGAATACAGCCGGCAGGTACTTGTGCCGGTAAACGTTTTTCAGATAGGTTATCATTTGGTCGTAGCTCTTGATAAAGCCCTCGTTGATAAGGTCGGCGACTTTTCTTTCCAGCTCGTACAATTCCCGCTGTTTCTTTTCTTCGCCGTATTGGTTGCGGATATTCCTTTCATGCTCGTTGAACACAATCCAGTTCAACGCTTCGCCTACTTTCTGCATGGCTTGGGGCATGAAGTCTTTCCGAACGATCTTTGAAACGGCCGAGCCTAGTTTGTTGTAGGCATCGCCGGCTTCGTTGCGATACTTTATCATCTCGTCATAGACGAATTTCAACACCTTAACCTTAAACGACGGGTTAATCCACATTGCAAAATCGATGAACAGTAAGGGTGACATCCAAACAGCCCCTGCCTCTTTGCTCCCGTCTTTGTTAGTTCTCGATTTATTGATTATAAGTATTTGATTTATAGGTTTTTCGGAATTCCGAATTTGATCGTCGTCATTTATAAGAGCTTTTATAAACTCTTTTGTCTTACTGTTTTCGAGATAGTGGTTAACATTTTTCTTATGGTTGTTGCCTTCGTTCCACTGTTTCAACAATTCGGATGCACAGAAAAATCCGTCTTTGGTACGTTGGGTCACATCTATGTTACCCATTCGCCTTTTCATCAGTTGGTTCGTTTTCATAGCGTATTTTTATTTATTGATTTTTGATTGGATAAATTGCAAATACGAAATCCGTGTAGATTTTCGTTTTCTATGCACCAGCATAACATCTCGTAGGCGGCATCGATAATATCTTCATGTTCGGCAGTGACATAAATGTCTTTATAACAAACCTGTACAAGTAAATCGAATGTGCATTTTATCATTAAATGGCTTGCATACTCATCAATCATTTGTCTGGGCAACAAATCCAAAATATCCTGCAAAGTGAATGTGGGTGCGGTTTCTGCCTCCATATTGTCAAATTTGTTTGGGACAATACCAAAAGCTAAACTCCAACAATTTTCCACCTCTTTCCCGTCAATTTTGGTAACTTTAACCCAACATGCACTTGCACAGTTTGTATTTAATCCAAGTTCTTGCAAGTGCTTCATCTGCTCTATTGATAAGACTTGTGTACTCATAATACTGATTTACATTCCACAATAAGGTGAATTTATGATGTTTTCGTTGTGGCAATATGTGCACATAGATGTCATTGGCGAATAAACCCTACCGCACTTAGGACATATCCAGCCCTGCATACCGATAAATGTCTGCGCTTTTTCGCGTCTCGTCATCTCAATAGCTTTTAAGGCATTATCTTCTGAAACTCTACGGTATATATGCCCGCCTGCGCAATCTTCTACGCTTACCGATTTTATAAATTCTTCTGCTGTCATATCATTTGTTTATTTTAGATTCAACGACTTTGTATTTAATGGGCAATCCGGAGCAGGTGATAGCAAGCAGGGCAGAGTCCCTTTCTTCTTGGTTGCTGCGGGGGCTGTTAAAATCTATCCCGCTCATCTGGCACAACCGCTTCAATTCTTCATGGGTGATCTTGCCGTCTTTCCCTTGCCAGCACTTGCGCAATGGGGATTGCTCCATGACTTGTATTCCGTAATGCCTCAGCATTTCGACTATCTTGCGACCGGTCTCTTGGTTGCGACCTACATGCTCGCCTTTCTTGGCTGCGCTCGCCCGTGTGTCTTTCGGTGACAAGTGCCAGTTGGATTTGTTTTTCCAACCTGCCTCGACATACACCACGGTGGCATGGCCGAGTTCCGCACCTTCGAATGCCACCGAACGGACGATTTCCAACAACTCCGGGAACGGGTGGCTGTTAACCGTCAGCTTCATATCGTACAGTCCTATTATGGCAAGTCCGCTACGCTCCACGTCGGGGTCTATCCCTATCACTACATCGTATTTGCGTATTCTGTTGTATGTGGCTTGTTCTTCCATTATATTGTATCTTTCTCTTTTTGTTCGGCAGGCGGGACTCGAACCCGCAACTGTATATTCGCTCCTTATACTCGACTTATACCGCTCTCCCGTTTGAACCACTGCCGATACCACCTAAAACACTTATGGCTTATTTCTCCCCGCAGTTCCTTTCTCCGTATGGTGCTCGACCACATACCCGGTTCGGCTTGCGGGGAATGTCTCACATTATGCTCCTATATCAGGTCTATGATTTTTGTCTTTTGAATTGCATCGAGCCGCATATCTTCGAGCCCTTGTCTCATGTGTTCTTGCATGAGGCGGTTGGCTTCGGTAATGTCTTTGGCGCAAACGAGGTTGTAGTACTTCGTTTCCTTTTCATTGCCGTTGTCATCGATGAATATGTCTATCAACGTGGCTTTGTAGAAGGGCTTGTCTTCTTCCTTCTCGTTGACTATCTCGACAACATTCGAGCGGGTGATAGAGAATACATCGCAATCTCCATTGTACTGTTCAAGTCCTTTGGCTTCGGCCTCGGCGAACAGTTCTACATCGGTGATGAAGTGTTCAATGACTTCTTTCTTCTCTCCTTTGCCGTTTTCTTTTTCTACTTTCAGTTTGATTTCGTAAAACATAATGATTCGTATTTAATCTATATTGATTTTAGCATAATGATTCCGATACTATCGCTGTCTTTGCTTTTAACGAGCAAAGATTTATTGCCTTCCGAAAGCTGCATATATGCGTACTCAAAATTGAATAGAGCTTTTTCGATCTTGGATAATAACGAAGGATCTATCCGTAACTTTGTGATTCCTTCTGTGCTCTCTTTTAGATGTTCTGAAATTACATTCTCCATTTCAGGGTATTTATAGACTTCGGAGAATGGGTATATAACTTTTTGATTGTCACACAATATACATTCAAACCCCATGTCCGTAACTTGTACCATATCGTAAGAGAGGATAGACTTGTAGGCTTTTGAGCCTATAAACTTGCCATCGAGCTTTTCTATTTCTTCATCGGTGAATGTGGAACATTCGGATAGATTGTTTTTTACCAAGATATGTGCGTCGCTTGCATAAGCGTAACCATCTTTAAAATGGATATACGAAAATACAGGTCTGAATGAATCATTTTCGCATGCCAAGTCCATTCTTAGGCCTCTGTTGAAATTATGTCTGCGTTTCATCATTTAATTTTTATCGGTTAAAAACTTCTTTGAACTTGGGATTCTCTGCCGCATAACGGCGGACATCACAGTTGCTATTTAAGATCTCATTTTTGTCCATTGTATTTCTTATTTAATTGTTTGACCTTATTTCTCATCAATCTTGCCAGCTCTTTATGCCGGTAGTCGTCGGACTTTTCCAGCGCTTTTGCCGATCTTTCCAGCAGGCTGACTATTGACTGTATTTCATAGTCTTTCATGAATTGATTATTTCATTAACTAATTCATCGGCTTCGTATATCCTTTCGGCTATCTTCTTGAAGGTGTTATCATCTGGATATATCCTTCTGATAAACATGGAGGGCTTCTCGAACGGGTTATATACGATGAAATCGCACCAATAGGCTTCAACGCACATGAGTTCGGACATGATTTGGTAATAGTACTTAGGCTCCGTGGACAGGAGGGTATCGTTATCCTTTATCTTGTGGAAGTATTTGGCATATGTGGCCGTTCCCACGCTTTTTATCTCGATTACCCCTTTCTCCCGCTTATTCTCATCGTAATAATATCCGTCGGGGCTGGCTGCGAAATGGGCAATGGTGGGGTGTTTGCATAGTCCTACCTCGACGACACGGCGACCTGTTTTAAGTTCGTATATGCGCCGGGCATCGGGCTCGTTCTCCGTTCCCCATCGCATTTGCTTGGTCGATATGTCTGTCTGGGTGATATAGTCGGAGAAAAACCCATCGTCGTTTACCATAGCCGGGTTGAGCATGCGCTCTCCCGCTACTTGGTAAATATAGTTCATGGCGCATTCCCCGAACCCGTTTCCGCTTCGGTTCGCTTTCATTAGGTCGCCTATGCGGCTGCCCGTGAAACAGCCGAGGCGTTTCCTGTACCATTCAAGAGTCCTTTGCGCTTCCATCGTCGAACAGTGTCTGTTTAGTTCCTTCCTGATTGATTCCCTCTTTGACACCGGCTGCTTCTCCGGCTATATCTTTGAATTTACTGCTTTTCGTGCCTCGGTATGGCTTCATAATCTCATCTACCGTCGTATCTCCATCTTTGAGGGATTGATGAATACCGGAAAGAAGGGCAATCTCATTGCTTCGTATCTGGGTGATAGTCTGCTTGCCGCACAATTTTATAATCTCCTCCTCGGTGATGTTGTACTCGTTCTTGAAGAATTCAATCCATTCTGCTTTTGCTTTTTTGAGTTTGTCTTCGTTTGACAGGTCGCCTGTTATAAAATTCTGCGCTGACCGATAGACTTTATCCGTTATGCTCTTGGGTATGACCGAAAAAACAGCATTGCGGTAGGCTATTGCGTTGGCCGCATTGCCAGTTACGGTTATCATGTCGTCGGAATACCGTTTGCCATACTTGTCGATTATGGATCGTCGAACCTCGAATGCGCTTGCCACATTCGTTTCCAAATCCCACGCCGTACCCCGGCTTATAATTTGACGATCGGTAATTTGTACGACTTTGGCCTCTGTACGCATGTTCCCCCAATTCGATACGATTATCTTGGCAAGATGGACAGAAGGGCCGGTAATGGGTTTATTTCCCCGTGGAAGGGCATAACCGCAGGATTGAGCCGTCTCCTTGTCCATTGTCGCCATGACGATGGAGTTATCTATACTCCGCCTAATGTCTCTCGGATATTGCTTGGCCGTGGCTACTTGCGAATCTACATTTGCCCGTTCGAGGGCGTCTATTTGCATGACTTGTGGCTGTGCTTGAACCTGTAATACTTCGTACTCTGACATATTTTTTTGTTTAAAGGGTTATGTTTCTTTTTATACACCGCATATCCTCCCGGACGGGCGGTGAATATGCTTGATTTATATGGAATTATAGCTACTTATTTAATTCATGATTTTTAAAAGTTCATCTCTGGTAATACAGTTACGTGTGCCGACTTTTTCAGGCTTGGCGTTAATTGCATTCAAACGCTTCAACAATTCTTTATAAGAACACCCTAATAATTCTGTTGCCTTTCTAACCGGTACATAATCAGGCAAGAATACATCTCCATAGCCTTTCTTTATACCGGATATTGCATGGTTAATTACATCTTCCAATTTTCCGAGCAACATATTGTTTTCATCTCTCACTACCTTGATGATTGTATCTTCTATTCCCATATCCA
>ULSK01037115.1_pt1 | contig 13303 bp, 13 predicted proteins | sample 1956311 | NCBI WGS metagenome assembly ULSK01 (sample SAMEA4835706, study PRJEB28245) | human gut metagenome | biome: gut microbiome; material: fecal sample | place: Denmark | collected 2008 | reverse complement strand
TTTTAGCCGTTAATCGTCATCATAACGGTTACGGCACCACCTGTTGCAAATGAGCCATCAACCGTCAGATCTGCGAAGTCCAGCAGTCTGAAGGTGATATAAACACCGAGTGCCATGATACCCCAAATCAGACCCTGGGCTATATTGCCCGGAAGGGCATTGGTGAATGCAACCGGATTTAAGGTTGCAAAATAATTCATTAGAATCATTTTATTAAATACCTCCATAGTGCAGCTGTTTATTCAGCTGAGATTTCCTCATAGCCGTCCGGAACTGTGATTCCAAGCTCCTTGGCGCGGTCCGGAAGGTACTCCTTAGTGAACTTAGGAGCGCTCTTGACCTCCATAGTTTTGATGTCTGTACCATTTACAAGAATATCGTAAGCCATCTCACCTGTTGTGTATCCAAGGTCATAGTAGCTGATAGAAAGTGTTGCCACACCACAGCCCTTAGCGATTCCTTCCTCGCCAGCGAAGATAGGTTTCTTAGCCTGTGAAGCTACATTATTGATAGCCTCTGTACATGAAGCAGCAGTGTTGTCAGTTGGGATGTAGATTGCATCAGATGCATCACATGCACTCTGTGTTACTGCAGCGACATCATTTGAATCAGAGAATGTGTACTCTTTTACAGTGTATCCCTCGTCCTCAAGGTATTTGGTAATAGTTGTTGACTGGTAGATACTGTTTGGTTCAGATGAGCAGTAGATGATACCGATGTTCTTTGCATCCGGGAAGAGCTCCTTGATGCATTTAGCCTGCTCATCGAGTGGAGCGAGGTCTGTTGTACCTGAAATATTCTTTCCTGTAGTGCCTGACCAGTCTGACATATCAAGAGCTGTAGCGTAGTCTGTGATAGATGTTCCGAGAATCGGAATAGAGTCTGTGGCTGCTGAAGCGGCCTGAAGAGCTGCTGTGGCATTTCCAAGGATAAGGTCATAGTCGTTTGTGACGAACTTGGTGCAGATTGTAGAGCATGTAGAAGCATCGCCTGCGGCGTTCTGCTCGTCAAATGAGACCTCGTCTCCGAGCTTGTCCTTTAATGCGTCTTTAAAGCCCTTTGTAGCGGCATCGAGAGCCTCGTGCTGTACGAGCTGGCAGATACCTACCTGATATTTGGCATCTGAGTTCTTACCTGACTGTGTGCCACCGTTTGCTGAACCGGAATCTCCACATCCGGCAAGTCCAAGAACCATTGTTCCTGCAAGAACAAGTGAAGCTAAAATTTTAGATCTCTTTTTCATTATAATTCCTCCTTTTGTCAGCGCTTTAAAGCGTTGATGTATCAATTAGATAAATTATATTAACTTATTAATGAGAAGTCAAGGGAAGATGAGGAAAAAGTAGGGTTTAATATATATAAATGATGGATAATAAGCTATATTTGACAATAAACATAGCATCAATAAAATGGTAAAGGAAGAAAACACTTTGATAAATATAGCTATATGTGATGATGATTTAGTCTTTGCGTCAAAAATGGAAGCAATATCTTAAAAAGTGGAGCTTATGGTCTCCATTTGTTTCGCTGTGGTTAGGGAGCTGTTTTGGGGATTTCAGCGGTTTCAGCTACTTTTTTGGAGAATTTTCCGGCTGTTTCGCTGGTTTTGGGTAGCTGTTTTGGGGATTTCAGCGATTTCAGCTACTTTTTCCCTGGCCTTTTCCGGCTGTTTCGCTGGTTTTGGGTAGCTGTTTTAGGAATTTCAGCAGTTTCAGCTACTTTTTTCAAGAATTTTTCCTGCTTTTTGGCTGTATTGGGGAGCTGTTTTAGAAGTTTTATGGATTACAGCTACCCAAGGCCTGCCTGCTATCAACCTATGGCTATTGTACATTATGTTAATTTAGTGTGGGGAATATTATGCTAAAGAATAAAAATGATGGTTCATACTGGATTTCCGCAGTAAAATTATTAAAAAACTTCGCATTAAAAGAAACCATCTTAAAATGCGAAGTTTTTTACATAATTATTCAGCTACAACCTTGGCAAATTTCTTCTTACCACGTCTGATAATGAGACCCTCGCCTTTGAAATCGTCGAGAGTGTATTTTGTAGAGATATCAGTTACCTTCTCATCTGCAACGGAAACACCGCCCTGCTGGATATTTCTGCGGCCGTCTCCTCTTGAATCGCAAAGTCCTGCCTTTACGAGAACAGAGATGATATCAAGCTCTCCGTCAGGGAAGTCCTCAGCTGTAACGGTAACTGTAGGCATATTTGCGTTATTGGCTCCGCCTGCGAAAAGAGCATGGCTTGCCTCTTTAGCCTTTGCGGCTTCCTCCTCACCGTGAACAAGCTTTGTAAGCTCGAATGCCAGAATTTCCTTAGCTTCATTGAGCTGTGCGCCCTCCCAGCTTTCCATCTTGTCAATTTCCTCGAGAGGAAGGAAGGTGAGCATTCTGATACATTTAAGAACATCGGCATCAGAAACGTTTCTCCAGTACTGGAAGAACTCGAAAGGTGTTGTCTTGTTAGGATCAAGCCATACTGCACCTGACTGTGTCTTGCCCATCTTCTTGCCCTCAGAGTTTAGGAGCAGATTGATTGTCATAGCGTATGCGTCTTTTCCAAGCTTACGTCTGATAAGCTCTGTTCCACCGAGCATGTTGCTCCACTGGTCATCTCCACCGAACTCCATGTTGCAGCCGTATTTCTGGAAAAGTGTGTAGAAATCGTAGCTCTGCATGATCATGTAGTTAAACTCAAGGAAGGAAAGACCTTTTTCCATACGCTGCTTGTAGCACTCAGCTGTAAGCATACGGTTTACTGAGAAATGAGCACCAACCTCGCGGAGCACATCCACGTAGTTTAAGTCCATCAGCCAGTCAGCGTTGTTTACCATGATAGCTTTTCCCTCGCCAAAGTCGATGAAGCGGCTCATCTGTTTCTTGAAGCACTCTACGTTGTGGTTGATAGTCTCTGTTGTCATCATCTGGCGCATATCTGTACGTCCTGATGGATCACCGATCTGTGCTGTACCTCCACCGATAAGCACGATAGGCTTGTTTCCAGCCATCTGAAGTCTCTTCATAAGGCAAAGAGCCATGAAGTGTCCAACGTGAAGGCTGTCTGCTGTAGGATCAAAGCCGATGTAGAAGGTAGCCTTTCCATTGTTTATAAGCTCTTTGATTTCTTTTTCGTCTGTTACCTGCGCGATAAGACCGCGGGCAACTAATTCGTCATAAATTGTCATGATTTTCCTCCTGATAAGATGAATCTGTATTCTGAAAAATAAAATATCCCCCTCATCCATTTAAGGACGAGGGGGATTTCTCGCGTTACCACCTTAATTTGCATCCTGCTCGCACAGGAATGCCTCCGTGAGTTGTCACACATTATTCGACATATATTATATAGTGAAAATAGCCGATTCTGCTAACACTCCGGCACTATAACGTGTGCCAATACGTTGCAGCTTATTAATCGAACCGGTGATATTTAACTATCCGGTATGATGTTCGGTGCAAAGCTCCGGGATGTATTCCAGATCTGTTTCCTTGCGCCTCTCACCTGCCGGCAGCTCTCTGTAAGTATTGCAGAAATGTACTTGTTCCCATCAAAGCCTGTTGAAATGTAATTGTGCTTCAATTGACGATATTATAGCTGTTTAAGAAGGGGTTTGTCAAGGGTGCAAAAAGCAGTGTATGAAAAGCTTTTTAAATATTGCGCTCTGACCTATGGTGATGTATACTTTGAATAACAAACAAACTTTGGTTATGAAAGGAAGAAAAAATGAGCGCATATTATATTATTATGAGTATGATTGACGGCTTTGAGGCGTTTATCAATCTGGCAGTTATGGTACTGACAATTATTGCATCATGGATTATGTATGCAAAGGCAGGAGAGCCCGGCTGGGCGGCTATTGTACCGTTTTACAGCTCATACGTCAGATTTAAGATTGCAGGGAAAAAGAAGCTGTTCTGGGGATATCTTGTGGCTACTATCGGAATTATAGTGGGATGTATTATATTGATGTATGAGATTATTGCATCAGGACTTTCTGTTATGACATCCGATTATATGGGATCGTATTATGATTCTACCTATGGATATGCAGGAAGCCGCATCGGAGCTCACATGGGCATGCTGATATTTGCGGTTATCCTGATTATTGCAGCAATGATTGTGGCATTGGTTATGAGTATCCTCTGCTGTGTCGGACTGTCACATGCGTTTGGCAAGGGAGCCGGATTTGCCTGTGGACTTATATTCCTCAATGTGATTTTTGTCTGTATTATTGCCTTCAACAAAAAAATTGTTTATGTGGGAAACGGATATAGTAATAATAACTACTATAATCCATATGGTTCAAACGGATATGGTCAGCAGTACGGTCAGAACATGTACGGAAACGGAACAAACCAGCAGTACGGCCAGAACATGTACGGAAACGGAGCAAACCAGCAGTACGGCCAGAACATGTACGGAAACGGAGCAAACCAGCAGTACGGTCAGAACATGTACGGAAACGGAGCAAATCAGCAGTACGGCCAGAACATGTACGGAAACGGGGCAAATCAGCAGTACGGCCAGAACATGTATGGAAACGGCGCAGCGCAGGGAGGGGATACTCAAAATTCCTACGGTACATCGCAACAGCAGTCATGGAATGATGAGTATAACAACAAAGATTACGAATAAATAATAAGAATAAAGCGCATGAATAAAAGCTATAAATAAATGTTATAGTACAAATTTGTATCATTCTCTTGACATATAGAGTCAGAGGACTATAATACAAAACAAGATTTAAATAAATATGTTCACCAAAATTCGTTGATGAGAACAAGGTCCGATTTGTATTTATTTTCAGAGAGCCTGTGGGCGGTGCGAACAGGCAATGATCAGATTGGAATATCCTCTCTAAGAAGCGGGCTGAAAGCATTAAGCGTGTCTGTAAACCTCGCCGGTGTCCACCGTTATATGGAAAGCATATGCTGGTATGCAGAGTGTCACAGTAATACACTGTGGAATCAGGGTGGTAACGCGGATTATTTCGTCCCTTTTCAGATTATGTCAATCTGGAAAGGGATTTTTTAATTCTATAAAAGAGTTTTAGTGAGCAGAAAAATGTTAAGGAGGCTTACAATGAAAGCATTACAAAAAGTAAGTAAATTTTTATCAGACTACACATCGATAGTTGTCATAGCAATCGCCGTAGTCACATTTCTGGTTCCGAATCTGATGGCCTGGGTAAATCAGATGCTGTTTGTGGATCCGGTATCCAACAAGTTCACATGTCAGTCAATCATTATCGGAATCATCATGTTTAGTATGGGACTTACACTTACGACACAGGATTTCAAGATACTTGCACAGAGACCATTTGATATATGTGTAGGTGCGATCGCACAGTATCTTATCATGCCGTTTCTCGCATTTGGTATCTCAAAGGCATTGAATCTGCCTGACGGAATCGCACTTGGACTTATCCTCGTAGGCTGCTGTCCTGGTGGTGTTTCTTCAAACATTATGTCATACCTCTGCGGTGGTGATGTGGCATTCTCAGTTGGAATGACAACAGTTTCCACATTGCTCTCACCATTTATGACACCGCTTCTGGTATCATTGCTTGCAAGCGGAACACATGTCTCAATCAAGGCACTTCCGATGTTTGTGTCAATCATTGAGACTGTAATCTTTCCTGTAGCGGTTGGATTTTTACTCAACTACCTGCTTGGAAAGAAAAAGGCATTTGCCGAGGCTCAGAAGGTTATGCCGGGTATTGCGGTGCTTGGCCTGGCGTTCGTTGTAGGTGGTGTTGTATCATCACAGGGCTCAAAGTTCTTTACATCAGGAGTAGTAATTTTTGCGGCAGTTCTGTTACATAACGGACTTGGATATCTGCTCGGATACGGTGCAGGAAGGCTGGTAGGCATGAACACAGCCAAGAAGAGAACCATCTCTATCGAGGTTGGTATGCAGAATGCAGGTCTTGCCACAAACCTTGCCACCACTACAGCACAGTTTGCTTCAACACCTGAATCAGCCATCATCTGTGCAGTGTCATGTACATGGCATTCAATCTCAGGCACACTGCTTGCCGGAGCCTTTGCATTAAAGGACAAAATGGCTGCTAAAAAGGCAGAAGAAGCCGCTGAGACAAAGACAGCATAAAGAGAATGAATACCTATTATAACCGATTGGTAAATTAAACAAAAATAATAGAAATTAAAAATAAATTATGTATAAAATATTTATTGAAATTTGTTAAAAAAAGAGTAAACATAATATACAAATAAAATTAAGATAAACAAAAGAAAGAGGTAATAATATGAGTGGAATCTTAATGATGGTAATAGCCATTGTTGTGCTCGGTGGAGCATACTTATTATATGGCCGTTATCTGCAAAACAAATGGGGCATTGATCCAAATGCCAAGACTCCTGCCTACGAGATGGAGGACGGAGTGGACTATGTACCGGCCGATACCAATGTAGTATTCGGACATCAGTTTGCATCTATAGCAGGTGCTGGACCAATCAACGGACCAATTCAGGCAGCTATTTTCGGATGGCTTCCGGTTCTGCTTTGGATATTAATTGGTGGTGTATTCTTTGGAGCTGTTCAGGATTTTGCATCTATGTACGCTTCAGTTAAGAACAAGGGTCGTACAATCGGTTACATCATCGAGGAGTACATCGGTAAATTAGGAAAGAAATTATTCCTGTTATTCTGCTGGCTGTTCTGTATACTTGTTGTTGCAGCCTTCGCAGATGTCGTAGCCGGAACCTTCAATGGTTTTGCTGCTGATAAAGCAGGTGAGGTTACAAAGGTTGTAGCCAACGGAGCAGTTGCAACTACATCAATGCTTTTCATCATAGAAGCAGTTGCACTTGGTTTCTTCCTTAAATATTCTAAGTTCAACAAATGGATTAACACACTTGTTGCAATCGCATTACTTATAGTAGCTATAGCACTGGGACTCAATTTCCCAATGTATTTAAACCTTAGCGTATGGCACATAATTATATTTGCATATATACTTATAGCCAGTGTTACACCTGTATGGGCACTGCTTCAGCCACGTGATTACCTTAACAGCTACCTGTTAATCTTCATGATCGTAGGTGCGATAATCGGTGTATTTGTTGCAAATCCTGCTTGTAACCTTGATGCTTTCACAGCATTTGCAATCCCTGATGCAAACGGAAACCCACAGTATCTGTTCCCAATCTTATTCGTAACAATCGCCTGTGGTGCAGTTTCAGGTTTCCATTCACTTGTATCATCAGGTACTGCTTCTAAGCAGATAAAGAATGAGAAGAACATGCTTCCTGTTTCATTTGGCGCCATGCTTATGGAGAGTATGCTTGCAATCCTTGCACTTATCGCAGTAGCATCATTCAGTAAGGGAGAGGCAGCAGCTCAGGGACTTACAACACAGCCACAGATTTTCGCAGGAGCTATCGCAAACTTCCTGTCAGTAATCGGTTTACCACACTCACTTGTGTTCACACTGATTAACCTTGCTGTATCAGCCTTCGCTCTGACATCACTTGATTCAGTAGCCAGAGTCGGACGTCTGTCATTCCAGGAGTTCTGGCTTGATTCAGACACAGATGATGACAATATGAGTCCATTTGTCAAGCTGATGACAAACAAATACTTTGCAACAATCATCACACTGGTACTTGCATTCCTGCTTACAAAGGTAGGCTATGCAGAGATATGGCCACTGTTTGGTTCAGCTAACCAGCTCTTATCAGTACTTGCACTTGTTGCCTGCGCAGTATTCTTAAAGAAGACAAAGCGTCAGGGCTGCATGCTTTGGATTCCAATGGTATTCATGATGGCAGTTACATTTACTGCACTTGGCATGACAATCTACAAGCTTACAAAGGCATTATTCTCTGTAGGACTTGACCTTGGAAATTCATTACAGCTTATATTCGCAGTATTACTGCTCATCCTTGGTGTGCTTGTTGCAATTCAGGGTGTGAAGAAGCTCTGTGAGAAATCAGAAAGCAAGAAAGCTGCAGCTTAAGAAGTAAAATATAATGGGAGCCTGATATCAGGCTCCCAATTCTCTGTCCTTTCCCATGAAAAATACTGCTAAAGCTTCCGGACCAACATGGCTTCCGGTACAGAAATCATAGGTGGTATTTATCACATCGCGCACCTTTATGCGCTTTTTAATCTGTTCAATCACATAGAGCGAATCCTCATATGCGTCTGCATGTGCGACTCCGATAATCTGATTTTCAGGGTCTGTAATGTTGTCGCATAACAGATTGACAAGCTCATTTAATACGGCTTTTCGGCCACGACATTTTCTGAACTGTACAATATATCCGTCCTTGCTGCCCCTTAGGATAGGCTTGATACTTAGCATGTTGCCAACCAAAGCAGTGGTTCCGCTTAATCTGCCGGTCCTTGCAATATACTTTAAATTGCCCACGGTAAACACACCGTTTAATCTTGCAGGATAGGTCTCTATCGTGTCAGCCACCTCATCAAAGCTCATGCCCTTCTCACGCATTTCGCTGGCGTATATTGCGAGAAGTCCCTGTCCGAGGGAAGCATTTAATGAATCCACCAGGCGTATTTTTCTGCCGTTACTGCAATCATCAAGGACAGCATCGGCTGCGACACGGGCTGAGTTGTAGTTGCCGCTTATGTTTTTACTGAGGGAGAAATACAGGACATCCTTGTCAGCCTCAATGATTTCCCTGAAGGTATCCTCAAAGATTCCGCTGCTGATAAGTCCGGTCTTTACCTCGGCACCTTCTCTTATAGCGTCATAGTATTCCTTACCCTTTGCCCGCTCCTGTTCCGGTGTGAGGTCAGGCTCAAAGCAGGTCATTTCCTTTCCGTTGACAAGGTTTACAAATGATAGCACCTTGATTTTATATTTTTTACATAGCTCTGCAGGAATGTTTGCCGCAGAGTCAACAATTATTTCAAACATATTTACCCTCGTATTTCTATAATCATTGGTTAACTGTAGTTATGCACATCATACATTATAATTATATGCTTTTAATATATGTGGTTGCAAAGAATAGTATATGTAGTTCTTAATACTATGTCAATGACTTTTGCTATGTTTAGTAAAAATTTAGAATATTTAGATAGAGTTATCAGAGATGTAGTGTTATAGTAGAAATAATAGATATAATAGATATATAGATTCAATGAAACAGAGGAAAATATGAGTGATATAAAATTAGGCTGTCACGTAGGCATGGCAGGAAAAGATATGTTTCTGGCATCAGCCAGGGAAGCAGCGTCATATGGCGCGAATGTGTTTATGCTCTACACCGGGGCACCACAGAACACGAGAAGAAAGGAAATCTTTGAGCTCAACATAGACGCAGGCTGGGAATATGCACATGAGCATGGGATAAATGAGATAGTGGTCCATGCGCCATACATCATAAATCTGGCAAACACCGTAAAGCCTGAGACATACGAGCTGGCAGTGGAGTTTCTGGAAAAGGAGATAGTAAGGACCGCGGCAATGAAGAGCCGCATACTGGTGCTTCATCCGGGAAGTCATGTAAATGCCGGTGAGCAGGCTGGAATCGCACAGATTGTAAAGGGACTTAACACAGTGCTCAATCAGAATGATGACGATGTGTTTATCGCACTTGAGACGATGGCAGGAAAGGGCAGTGAAATAGGCCGTTCCTTTGAGGAGCTTGAGGCAATCTATGATGGAGTGGACAGGAAAGAAAGACTGCGTGTCTGCTTTGATACGTGCCATGTAAATGATGCAGGATACGATATTGTGAACCATTATGATGAGGTTTTTGCAGAGTTTGACAGGGTGATAGGGCTTGAGCAGATAGCGGTATTTCATGTGAATGACAGCTTAAATCCTCTCGGAGCACACAAGGACAGGCATGCAAATATAGGCAAGGGAACCATCGGCTATGACACACTGCACCGCCTGGTGCATGATGAGACCTTTGCAAATGTACCAAAGATTCTGGAAACACCATGGCTTTGTGAGGAGGGCTCTGCGAAGAAGACTATTCCTCCTTATAAAGAGGAAATTGAATGGCTTCTTAAATAAGAAAGTGGCTAAAAATGTATGGAGAGGTTTGGTATTACAGACAGTAAGATAATGGAGGCATAATAGATGAAGGAAAAAACCTACGAGGGAACTAAAAAAACACAGAATGGTTTAAAGAGAATGTTTTTTTCAGCGCTTGCGATATTATTGCAGGCAGTTTTCATGGTCTATATGTTTACAAGGCTAAATGAATATGCGGCAGCGATAAATACGACCACAAGCGTCCTGGCAATCATACTTGTGCTCGGACTGTACAATCGTGAGCAGACCGCATCCATGACTACACCATGGATTATACTGATACTGGCATTTCCGATAATGGGAGTGTCACTTTACCTGTTAGTCGGACTAAACGGCGCACCGAATAAGATGCGTGCACGGTTTGAAGAGGTGGATTCCATGCTTCTTCCATGTCTGCCTGAAAACGCAGACATACTATCCGATATGTATGAAAAGGTGCCACAGGCAGCGGGAATTTCAACATACCTGGCAAAAAATGCACTATATCCGGTATATCAGAACACTGATGTGACATATTATGATCAGGCATCAAAGGGACTAGAAGCGCAGCTTAGCGATTTATCAAAGGCCAGGAAATTTATTTTCATGGAGTATCACGCCATAGAGGACAAGGAATCGTGGCACCGTATCCAGAAGGTGCTTACGGAGCGCGTGCAGGCAGGAGTCGAGGTAAGGGTGTTTTATGATGATATGGGCTCAATCTTTTTCATAGACAGGGATTTCTCGGAAAAGATGGAGAAGCTTGGCATCAAATGCAGGGTGTTCAACCCGGTTGCACCTGCCTTTAACATGTTTTTAAACAATCGTGACCATAGAAAAATCACGGTAATTGATGGAAAAATCGCATATACCGGCGGCTATAATCTGGCAAATGAGTACTTCAACGTGACACACCCATACGGAATCTGGAAGGATACGGGAATCAGGCTCGAGGGAGATGCTGTCAAGTCGTTTACCATCGCATTTCTCGAGATGTGGAATGCATCAGAGCGCAAGGTGCCGCGCGAGGTGGATGTATCGAAATATCTGCTGCACTATGATTATGAGGCAAAACAGAGTGGATTTATCCAGCCATATGCAGACAGCCCTCTCGATAACGAGCAGGTGGGGGAGGATGTCTATATCAGCATGGCAAACAAGGCACAGCGTTATTGCTGGTTTATTACTCCTTACCTTATCATTACCGATGAGATGAGCCATGCGCTGACACTTGCCGCCAAGCGTGGAGTTGACGTGCGCATCATCACGCCGGGCATACCTGATAAGAAACCAATATACAGCGTGACACGCTCCTTCTACAACCAGCTTGTGAAGCATGGTGTGAGGATTTTTGAGTGGACACCGGGCTTTTGCCATGCAAAGATGAGTGTGGCAGACGATATAATGGCAACCTGCGGTACTATAAATCTTGACTACAGAAGCCTTTATCATCACTTTGAAAATGGCTGTTTTATGGCGGATTGTGAAGTGGTGCATGAAATCAGGGATGATTTTATTAGGCTTTTCACTGAGTCAGCGGAGGTGACGGAGAAGTACAGGACCGGAAGAAGTGCAAGACGAAGGCTGGGGCAGTCAATTATGCGGCTGTTTGCAGGGCTATTGTAGACTGAAAATAATGTGTATCAGGGAAGTGAGAGCATATGAGTGATTACGACAGCAAAATCATCAGAAAGCGGATAAGAGTGTACGGCTCTGTGCAGGGAGTAGGTTTCCGCTACAGAACAGAGCATGCGGCAGAAAGCGTTGGCGCAACAGGCTGGGTGAGAAATGACCCTGACGGCTCGGTATTTATGGAAATACAGGGCACAGAGGAGCAGATAGACAGGGTATTTGCAATGGTGAGTCAGGGTACTTATGTAAATATAGAGAAAATGGATGCCAAATCAATACCGGTGGTTGAGGATGAGCGGGGATTTCATACGAGAGAATCGCTTGGAGACTTCTGGGGACTATGGCACAGATAAACGGAGGCATCATATATGTTTTTTATGATGGGAATAACGGACGGCAGGAAGGACTTTGACTTCAATCAGGTCATTACCTGCGATAAATGTGGCAGGTATGGCAGGTATCAGGTGTATATGACATACATGGTGCTGTCACTGTTCTTCATTCCGTGTTTTAAATGGAACAGGCACTACTATGTGCAGACCACATGCTGTAATGCGCTTTACGAGCTTGATCCGGAAATAGGACGCAGGATAGCAAGAGGCGAGGACGTGGAGATATTGCCACAGCATTTGCAGCGTGTAAATCCGCAGTATGGTTATGGCTTTGAAAATGGAAGTGGAAATACAATAAAAAGATGCAGCAATTGTGGATATACAACTACAGAGGACTTTGAATTCTGCCCAAAATGCGGCAGGAGGCTGTAATTTGTTTCACGTTCTAATGATAATATGCTTTTACGAATCGACTGCAATAAGGCAGAGGATGGAGCATAGAAAGAGTTTCACAAAATCGGTATTTGACGATTTGGTGGTAAAAATTATTCCTCTTCAACAAGTTTAACAAAATCATCTGGCAGAATTATCTTTGTTCCACCTGCCTGACAATCTTTTATATTTCTTGTGACAATATAATCCATATCTTTTCTGGATGCCACCTTTTCAACAACTGCATCCTCATAGTCACTGATTGCAGATGCAAGTGCATCCATGCAGTCATCCGCTGTAACCTCTAATATTCCAGTCAATGAATAAAGCTTTCCCATTATCATCTTTGCTGCTTCTATGTTATGCAAATGTTTCCTTATAAGATAATAGATGTCTGTTGCTGAACTTGCAGTAATGTACATTTCGATTGTATGATTTGCTGCCATAAGAAATATTTCTTCTGCACTTTTATTCCATGGCTCTCTTGAAGTCAGGGCATCTATTATCACATTTGTATCTGCAAGAATCCTCATCTATTTTGCACCAAGCCTTTCTTCTTTTGCTTCATTCAGGTCTGCATCCTTTGGTAAGATTCCAAACAGGGATTTTGCTACTTCTACTCTGTCCTGATGTGGATTTGTCAGTTTTGCCACTACCTTTCCGTTCTTTGTGATAAAAACATCTTCTTTTGCAGATAATAATAAATATTTTCCAAGATTATTTTTCAATTCAGTTGCTGTAATTGACATATCACCACTTCCTTTCTTCGTACTATTATTATACTCATTTTGTACGATTTTATCAATGTATTTAGCTGGAAAATATTACTCGCCAAAAATGAATCGGCTAACTTGAAAAAGTAAATTCCAGTGCAGAAGTAAATTCC
>ULSK01046328.1_pt1 | contig 13323 bp, 11 predicted proteins | sample 1956311 | NCBI WGS metagenome assembly ULSK01 (sample SAMEA4835706, study PRJEB28245) | human gut metagenome | biome: gut microbiome; material: fecal sample | place: Denmark | collected 2008 | reverse complement strand
CGGCCGATAGCAATGTGCGGGCCAAGACGGGCACGGTGACGAGTGTCAAGACGCTTGCTGGATTCTGCACGGCCAGCAATGGCCACCGCCTGGCCTTCTGCATCCTCAACCAGGGGACCATCCGCGCCAGCCAGGCCAATGGACTGCAGGACCGCATCTGCCGGGCGATGTGTGAGTAGGACCGATAATAACTTTCAGAAACCATCAACCAAATACCCTATATATAATGACTAAGATCGTAGAAAGAATAGCCGCGCTCCGCCAGGTGATGGAGCGCGAGGGACTGGGGGCTTTCATCTTCCCCAGCACAGATGCACACAATAGTGAGTATGTCGCCGACCACTGGAAGGGCCGCGAGTGGATCTCAGGCTTCAATGGTTCGGCCGGCACGGTCGTCGTCACGATGGATGCTGCCGCGCTCTGGACCGACTCCCGCTACTTCCTTGCTGCCGAGGAACAACTCCGCGGCACGGGTATCATGCTGATGAAACTCAAGGTGGAGGGCACGCCGACGATCACCGACTGGCTGGCCGAACAACTCCGTGGGGCCTCCCATCCTGTGGTGGGTCTCGACGGATGGGTCAATGGCACGAACGAGGTGCAGAGGATGCAGGCCTTCTTCCAGGGCTACGATATCCAGGTGCGTACCGATTTCGACCCGCTCAACGAGATTTGGACGGACCGCCCCTCCATCCCGACAGCTAAGGTGGAGCTCCATCCCCTGGAGTTTGCTGGCGAGACGACGGAGAGCAAATTCGCCCGCATCCGTGAGTCGCTGCGCAGTTGTGATGCCGAGGCCATGCTCGTCTCAGCCCTCGACGATATTGCCTGGACTTTGAACCTGCGTGGCTCCGACGTCTATTGCAATCCTGTCTTCGTCTCCTACTTGATGATAGATCAGGAAAGTGCCACGCTCTTTGTCAACGAGGAGAAACTCGACGACGCGGTGCGTCGCTACCTCTCCAACCTTGGCGTGGCGGTGCAGCCCTATGCTGTCGTGGCCGACTACCTGCGGTCTCATGCCTTCGAGGACGGTCTGCTGCTGGACAGTGTGAAGACTTGCTACTATCTCGCCTCCTGTGCCCTCGAGAAATCGGTGGTGAGGTTTGCCCCGTCGCCCATCCCCGCCATGAAGGCGGTCAAGAACGAAGCCGAGATAGCGGGCTACCGCCGTGCCATGACGCGCGACGGCGTGGCGATGGTGAAGTTCCTGCGCTGGCTTCAGCCTGCTGTGGAGGCAGGAGGACAGACGGAGATTTCCCTCGACAAGAAACTTACGGCCCTGCGTGCGGAGCAAGATCTCTTCCGTGGCATTTCCTTCGATACCATTGTGGGCTATGAGGCCCATGGTGCCATCGTCCACTACGAGGCCACTCCCGAGACGGATATCCCCGTGGAGCCCCGTGGCTTGGTCTTGATCGACAGTGGCGCGCAGTATCAGGACGGCACGACCGATATCACGCGCACGATAGCTTTGGGTCCTGTCACCGAAGAGCAGCGCCGCGTCTATACGCTGGTGCTCAAGGGCCATATCCAGTTGGAGTTGGCGAAGTTTCCCGATGGTTGCAGTGGCACGCAGATCGACGCCTTGGCACGCGAACCGCTATGGCGCGCGGGTCTCAACTACCTCCACGGCACGGGCCACGGCGTAGGTTCCTATCTCAATGTCCACGAGGGGCCCCACCAGGTGCGCATGGAGTATATGCCGGCTGCCTTGCGTGCGGGAATGACCGTCACCAACGAGCCGGGCATCTATCTGGCCGACCGCTTTGGTGTGCGCATTGAAAACACGTGCTTGATCAAGGATTATATGGAGACCGAACTGGGCCGATTCCTGCAGATGGAGTCGCTGACGCTCTGTCCGATAGACCTTGCGCCCGTCGATTGCTCCCTCCTCACCGCCGAGGAGAAGCAGTGGCTCAACGACTACCACCAGATGGTCTGCGAGAAGCTCGCTCCCCATCTCGATGGCGAAGACTTGGCCTGGCTCCAGGATCATTGCAAGCCTATCGAGGCGTAACCTTAGGTCTTGTCTCAGAAACCATGGCAATGTTGTCTCGATTGCGACGTGGCGTGTTGTGGATGAGCCGGGCAAAGTATTGCCGTGGCTTCGGTATACAGTCGCCCTGGGCCTACCGCTTCGTGCGCTATGTCGTCAATGAGCACTATCCCTACTATGCCTACGACGACCTCCGCCCCCTGTTCCCGCATCTCTCAAAGCGGGAACGGAGGGTCTGCGAACTCTACCTCCGTATCGCCAACCACCAGCAGGCCGACGAGGCCGTGCTGGTGGGCGATGTCTCGGAGGCCAAGCGGGCCTACCTTCATGCGGGTTGCCTCCGGATGGCGTTTTCTTCGATGGGGGAGGGGGCTTGCTCACTTACTGAGGATTCCTTCTCGCTGGCTGTCGTGGCCCATGGGCAGGATATGGAACAGCAGGTCCTGGCCCTGATCAACCGGGCCACAGATGCTTCCCTGCTCATCGTGGAGGGCATCCACCGCAATGGAGAGACCCGCCGCAGCTGGGCACGCATCTTGCAGGACAAGCGCGTACGCGTCAGTTTCGACCTCTACTATTGTGGCCTTCTCTTCTTCGATAAGAAGAAGTATAAGCAGCACTATAAGATCAACTTTTAGTGCAAAAGGCTCCCGTGTGCCCCCAAGATTCGTGGCTATTTCTATTGATATAGGTAGTTATTCCTGCTTATATAGGTAGTTATTTCAACTTTGTTTGCAGTGTGTGCGAAAAAATACGCCATAGCGCTTGCAGTTCAAATAAAATATAGTATATTTGCACGCAAATTTTTATAAACTTAAAGACAGAAGACTATGTATTGGACTCTTGAATTGGCTTCAAAGCTGGAAGACGCGCCATGGCCCGCAACAAAGGATGAGCTGATAGACTATGCCACACGATCGGGCGTACCTCTGGAGGTGCTCGAGAACCTGCAGGAGATCGAGGACGAAGGAGAGGTTTATGAGGGCATAGAGGATATTTGGCCCGACTACCCCACCAAGGAGGACTTCCTCTTCAACGAGGACGAGTACTAATCGCTCACAAGCTGATTTTCTTTATCTCAGCTCGAAGCATTGAATATAAGCGGTATGGGAATTTCGCAGCAAGATTTCCATACCACTTTTATAGCCTTTATCACCAGGCAAGCTGCTTACTATAGATAGCATGTTGTCATAGATTAATAGCGTGATGATACTACTGTTCGTCCCGTAGCAACAGGGTGAGTGATGGCTTGATTTAGGTCAAAAATGGGCGATTTTCTACCCAAATCTCCCTTCTTGGCATAGATTTGGGTAGAAAATCGCGTGTTTTTTCTTTTTGCTGCCATAAAAACGCTACCTTTGCCAAGGTTAATAGATAAACGGTATGGGCATGAGAAGCAAACTTGTTGGTAGAGAGCGAGAGTGTCAAGAACTCCACAGAGTGATGGAGTCCGATCGTTCTGAATTTGTCATAGTGTATGGTCGGCGAAGAGTGGGCAAGACTTTTCTTGTGGATCAATACTATCAGGGACAATACGACTTCACGTTTGTCGGAGTCCATAATCTATCGCGCCAAAGACAACTTACGAGTTTTTCGCGAGCATTGAAAAAGTTCTCTGGCACGAAACCTGATAAGTTTTCCGATTGGTTCGACGCATTCGATGCGCTTGAAGAATACCTTGAGTCGCTCGATGCCAACAGAAAAAAAGTGGTTTTTATAGACGAAATGCCTTGGATAGACACACAGAAGTCTGATTTTGTTGCGGCATTGGAGAACTTCTGGAACGGCTGGGCTGCTCGTCGTAGTGATATTGTGTTTATTGCCAGCGGATCGGCTACCTCATGGATGGTGGACAATCTGATAGAAAATCAAGGGGGACTGCATGCTCGCATTACAAGCAGTATTTATGTCCGGCCTTTCACTTTGCATGAGACAGAGGCGTATCTTCTGAGAAAACACTGCAAATGGGATAGATACCAAATATTGCAGTGTTACATGGTGTTTGGTGGCATCCCGTTTTACTTAAGTCTCATCAATGCAAAAGAAAGTCTCGTGCAGAATGTCGATAGACTGTTCTTTGCCCAAGGAGGTATTATGCGAAGCGAGTTCGACGAACTCTACAATGCTTTGTTTTCAAACGCCGACTTATATATCAGTGTGGTGAAGGGTTTGGCTGCCCATCATGATGGAATGTCTCGTGAGGAAATATCTAAGGCTACAGGAATCACTGGTGGAACCCTCACGCGTGTGCTGACCAATCTTGAACGATGCGACTTCGTTTCCCGAAATCAGAATTTCGCTCATAAGGTGAAAGATACCATCTATCGTTTAGTGGATTTCTATACTTTGTTTTATTATAAGTTCATCTTGCCCGATGTTTCGGGCGACGAACAATGGTGGAGTCATCATTTTGAGTCGCGTCAAGTTTCTACGTGGCAGGGACTTACATTTGAGATAGTATGCCTTATGCACACGGACAGCATCAAGCGTGCCTTGGGTATTTCGGGGATGGCGACCGAAGTCTCATCATGGCGCAAGGCAGCAACTGATGGGCAAAATGGTGGACAGATCGATTTGGTCATCAAACGTGCTGACCGCATCATCCATTTGTGCGAGATGAAATTCAGCAAATCGCAATACCGCATAACGGAGGCATACGAACAGTTGCTAAGGCAGCGCTTAGAACTTTTCCAAAGCTCTACCAAGACCAAGTTCTCTTTGGTCATCACCTTTGTTACAACCTATGGCATCGCTGACGGGCTGCATCATAGTTTGGTGCATAGTGAAGTTACGATGGAGCAACTTTTCATATAAGGAATATCCCTTATCAGCATGTTCTGTTGAAGCAACACGGACTGTCCTATCACGCCATTTTTTGGATGAGCCTAAAAAAAGCAACCTATAAGTTGCATGTGTCGTTTTAAATAGCTCGCAATAAAAAAGCGGAGCGAAAACTGTGGGAGGGCTGAGCCCCGACCCGTAGTCTCTCTCCGCTTTCGTTGTTCCATTGCTGGGCAATGGGCGTCTATGTGTGTGCTTTTCTTAGAAATCGAGGTTTACGCCGACACCAAACACCTTGTTGGTGCGGGTGAACTGGTCGGTGTTGTGGGCCTTGGCCGACATGCCGGCTGCGCTATACTCCTGGTCATACTCCTTGTCGAAGGTCTCGTAGTTGGTCCAGAAATAACTGGCCTCCACCGTGACTTTCGGGGCGACGCGCACCTTTGCGCCAAAGCCATAGGAGTAGCTGCTCGTCGTGAATGACATGTCCGTGAGGTAACTGCCGTCGCCGAGACCATATTTCGTGCGTTGCATTCCCGCACTCACCGTGAGGGCGTCCGAAATGTCATACTCCGATCCCAAGGCCCACTCCCAGGTGTTGCTGCTGAGCAACTTCTGCTTGTCCTTGTCCATGCGGGCGTCCTTGTCGAAGTAGTAGTGGTAACTCGCCATCACACGCCAGGTCGGCAGTATCTCGTAGCAACCACCCACGGTGAGGATGCCCGGGATATCGTTGGGCGTGTTCACACCATCGGCGAAGAGGCCCGTGTCGTCCACCTTCGTGTCGTTCTCGATGTTGAGATGTGTCGTGAACTCCAGGCGCGCACCGAGGTTGAGTTTGCCCCAGCGGTAGTCAACACCGATGATCGGCGTGATACCCCATCCGCGCTGCGTGCAGTCGAGGTTGCGGTCGGCCACCTGACTCCGCACGCCACCAATGGCCTGCGCGCCACCCTGCGCCAGTTGCGCACCCTTCGTGAGTTGCTCAGCAGCGGCAGCATACTGCTGTGCGGCCTGCTCGTTGCCAGCGAGCGTTGCCTCCTGGGCCAAGCGAGTATAGTTGTTGGCCTGCTCCTGATAGGAGAGCGCCTGGTTGGCCAGGGCGTCCGCCTTGGTGCCGAGGTAGCTATAGAGGTTTTCGTTTTGGCCGTTGATGTTCACGGTGATGTTGGAGATGCTTCCCTCATACTTGTTGTAGATGTAGTTGAAGCGGAAGCCGCCATAGACAGCCAGGTTCTCATTGACCTTGTAGGTGGAACCAAACTGGAATCCGAAGACGTACTGCTGACCGTGGATGTAGCTCTCTACGGAGTAGCCCGGCGTGTTGCTTCCCAGTCCGAGGTCGATGCCATACTGCTGTTGGTAGGTGTTGTTGGCCAACTGCAGGATGGAGGGCAGCAGGGCCACCTGGCGCTCGAAGGATCCGAGACCGCGGTTGAAGGTACACTTACCGCCACCGCCCACGAGGCCGAAGGCAAACTGAAATCCCCACTTGTCGTAGTTCAGGGCCGCCTGTACCGAAGGTACGAACGGAGCAGAAGCTTCACCCTTGAAACTCTTGATGCCGTTGACATCGCCTCCGTTGAGGCTCAGCGGATGGGCGTAGGGCGACTGCATCCATTGTTCGTCGGTCATGGGAAGACCAGCAGGTTTGAGGAGCGTCATGCCGCTACGGATGGTACGCGTCTGTGAGGCGCTCTGACCACCGAGAGAGAGATGGAGGCCCTTACCCAAAAAGGCCACGCCGGCAGGATTGGAATAGACTCCATCGATAGCAATCACACCATCACGGGCGAAGTTGCGACCGAAGATGAAGCTCTGGTTGGTGTTGGTCAGAAGACCACCCGCGAAGACGGCGGTCTGCGAAAGCATTGCCATCGCAATGCATGCAAGTTTCTTTCTTTGCATTCGTTATTTTACGTTCGTTGGTGAAAAACGGGTGCAAAGGTATGTAGATTGTTCTGTACTTCCAAATTTTTGGTTCGTTTTTCTGTTTTCTCCTACATTTTTCTGTTCATCTTACCCCTTTTCAGTCCAAGAAAGGGGTGAGAAGCAGGGTTGTTTAGAAAAAAGACAGTAGGGTAGGGGCAGCTTTACGGTCCTGTTGTGTTGTTATTTGTTGTTTCCCTTTCAGCAGCATTTTGTGTTATATATTGTACTTGTTGTTTTAGTTGTTTTCCCTTATTAGCAAGTTGTTTTCCCTTTTGTCTCAGCGCTTCTTGTTCTATAGGCCATATCCTATGTTTCTTAGAGATGTTTAACATATCTCCAGTTGGAGAGAAATAGATAACACCTTTCGACACAGTATGCAGAATTGGATAATAACTATCAGAAACAGCATCATACCCCGTAGTCGCAAAGAAAGCCGCAACCAATGGACTATTCGTCATGTCCATCATATTAGTAGCAATTCCGTAATGTTGTGCCAACGCTTCGAAATTAACCAACAATCCAGCTCGCTCCAAGTCTTTTATCTGCGGATTCTCTTGCAAAATAGCCTTAAAATCACTCATCTGAATCAGCCGTTCAAAGGACTGTTCCATTGTCCATTCTCCACGATACAAAGATGGTTTACAAGGAGTATAAATAGCACTTTGTCCTCTGTACAAAGGGTTCATTGGCATTGGGCAAGCAACAAGCTGATTTTCTGCCAACTGCATAACCTCAAAACAAGGATTAGTATGATAAAATCCTCCCCAACCTTTGGTTTTGAGGTAATCAAAAACAGCAAAAACAGATGAGAAAGTATCTTCTATCATTACGGAGTATGCTATAGTATCTATTGTTTAACGCCTATTGACGCACATTAAAACTTACGCCACACCATCTTATTGACGATTCCAACGTATGACTGCACAATCTTCACAACCTTGGTTGAGACATTTTCGTCAACATAATCAGGCACTGGAATGCCATGCTGACCGTCACGGCAGAGCTCGACGGCGGTGTCAACGGCTTGGAGCAATGACCTCTCGTCGATACCAGCAATGATGAAGTCACCCTTGTCGATGGCCTCGGGGCGCTCGGTAGAGGTACGGATGCAGATGGCGGGGAAGGGGTGACCGATGCTGGTGAAGAAAGAGGATTCCTCGGGAAGAGTTCCGCTATCGCTGACGACCGCAAAGGCGTTCATCTGGAGGCAGTTGTAGTCGTGAAAGCCGAGGGGCTCATGCTGGATGACACGTGGGTCGAGCTGGAAGCCTGAGGCAGCGAGACGGTTGCGTGAACGAGGATGACAACTGTAGAGGATGGGCATGTCGTACTTTTCCGCCATCTTGTTGATAGCAGTGAAGAGGGAGAGGAAGTTCTTCTCCGTGTCGATGTTTTCCTCGCGATGGGCAGACAGGAGAATATACTTGCCTTTCTCCAGGCCAAGGCGTTGGTGGACGTCGCTGGCCTCGATATCGGCGAGGTTGTTGTGGAGAACTTCTGCCATGGGGGACCCTGTGACATAGGTGCGCTCCTTGGGCAAACCGCAGTCGGCGAGGTATCTTCTTGCGTGCTCAGAGTAGGCCATGTTCACGTCGGAAATGATATCGACGATACGGCGGTTGGTCTCCTCGGGCAGGCACTCGTCCTTGCAGCGGTTGCCGGCCTCCATGTGGAAAATGGGGATATGGAGTCGCTTTGCTCCGATGACGCTGAGGCAGCTATTGGTGTCGCCAAGGACCAGTACGCCGTCAGGCTTGGTCTGGGCGAAGAGCTTGTAGGAGCAGTTGATGATATTGCCGCAAGTAGCGCCAAGATCGTCACCGACAGCATCCATATAGACCTCGGGCTCGGCGAGCTTCAGATCCTTGAAGAAGATACCGTTGAGGTTGTAATCGTAGTTCTGGCCCGTGTGGGCGAGAATCACGTCAAAGTACTTGCGGCACTTGTTGATGACGGCGGCGAGACGGATGATCTCGGGGCGCGTGCCGACAACGATAATGAGCTTTAATTTGCCGTTGTCACGGAAGTGTATGTCGGAATAATCGAATTTCGGTTGCTTTTCCATAAATGTATTTGTTGGTACGAACACGAATAATACGAATAACACGAAAGCTTAAGCATATTCGTTACATACGTACTCTTCGGGGGTGTTTTTATACGAGAATTATTTTACTTTTCGCTCGAATTCCAAACCGTCCGCGTTTCCGAAGTTTAAAAGGAGTCCACGTTTATACCCTGTAGCTTTTAGGTAATTGAAGACTTGACTTCTGTGTGTATCATCTAAATGTGCCACAGCTTTTAACTCAACTATAATATTGCCGTAACATACGAAGTCGGCTCGGTATGTTTGCTTCAATACGACTCCATTGTAGGAGATGCTTAACTCTTTCTCTCTTTCATACGAAATATTGCGTTTAGCTAACTCTAACTCAAAAGCTTCTTGATATACCGCTTCAAGAAAGCCAGGACCAAGCGTGTTGTAAACGTGCATGGCAGCGCCTGTTATATTGTAGCTTTCTTGCTTGTGATAAATCATATTCGTTCGATTTGAGCAATTCGTGTTCCGAATAACCTTTATATGTGTTCGTTATTTTTCGACTTTGTCAAAGTAGGTGTCGGGCCTGTTCGGATCGAATATCTCGTTGCAGTACATGACGGTAACGAGGTCTTCGGTGTCGGAGAGGTTGATGATGTTGTGGGTGTAGCCGGGGAGCATGATGACGGACTGGATTTTGTCACCACTAACTTCATAGTTCAACACTTCGTCTGTGCCTTCCTTGCGGAGCTGGATGAGGCCGTGGCCCGAGACGACGATGAACTGTTCCCACTTGGTGTGGTGCCAATGTTCACCCTTGGTGATACCTGGCTTAGAGATGTTGATGCTTACCTGTCCGCAGTTGAGGGTGTGAACCAATTCGGTGAACGAACCGCGGGCATCGACGTTCATCTTCAAGTCGAAGATGGCCTTTTCCTTGGGAAGGTATGACAGGAAGGTGCTGTACAGGCGCTTGGCGAAGGAGTCGGCGGGGATTTCAGGAATCATCAATGTCTTGGGCATATCGGCAAACTGATGGAGCAGGTCCACGATTTCACCAAGCGTAGCTTTGTGAGTGATAGGGCAATAGCAGTAGCGGCCTACTTTTTCGAACACAGATTTCACAGATTGAACAGATTTTTCATTATCCGTGCTACCTGTGGTATCACCATTCATGGGGATGACTTCCAGGCCGTCAAACTCGCAATGGTGCTCCTCGCCCTTCAAGGCGCGGATCATCTCTTCTACAAGGTCATCGATGTAGAGCAGTTCAAGTTCTACACTTGGGTCGTTGACTGTGATGGGGAGATCATTGGCGATGTTGTTGCAGAAGGTAGCTACGGCACTATTATAATTGGGACGGCACCATTTGCCATAGAGGTTGGGGAAGCGATAGACCAGGACCTTGGATCCCGTCTCCTTTCCATACTCCAAGAACAGGTCCTCGCCAGCTTTCTTGCTGCGACCGTACTCGCTATTGCCAAAACGGCCTGTCAAGGACGCTTGCTGAGAGCTGGAGAGCATCACGGGGCAAGTATTCTTATGGGCCTTCAGCGTGTCAAGCAAGGTGGAGGCGAAGCCGAAGTTACCCTTCATGAACTCGTCATTGTCCTTGGGGCGGTTTACGCCAGCGAGATTGAACACGAAGTCACATTCCTTGCACCATGTGTCAAGTTGCTCGGGGGTGGAGTCGAGGTCGTATTCGAAGACTTCCTCGATCGACAAGTCGCCGTAGCAACGGGCCTTGCCGTCTTTGATGTTATTGAGTTGGGCGCAAAGGTTCTTACCGACGAAGCCTTTGGCACCGGTTACTAATATACGCATGTCGTTTATATTTTGAACACAGATTGCACACCACTGTTCTATTAGCGAACACGGATTGCACGGATTACACGGATTTAGAAATATCTGTTAGATCCGTTATATCTGTGTTCGTAAAACTTTTGAAGTCTGTGTTCGAAAGATTACTGCACGAAGTTGCCCTCGCCTTTCAATTCTTTCTGAATATACTCCAAGGAAGCGATCTTGGCCTTGGTCTCCTCAAGGTTCAGGCGGTAGGTGTTGTCGGAGTTGAATTCTTCGATCTCGGAACGCTTGGTGTCGCCCTCTTTGAAGAACTTGTCGTAGTTCAGTCCGCGGTTGTCAGCGGGTACACGGTAGAAGTTGCCCATATCCTCGGCCTTGGCGCACTCCTCCTTGGTGAGCAATGTCTCATACATCTTCTCTCCGTGGCGGATGCCGATGACTTTGATATCCTCCTTCTTGCCTCCGAAGAGCTCGCAAACGGCCTCGGCCTGGGTTTGGATCGTGCAAGCGGGGGCTTTCTGCACGAGGATATCGCCGTTGTGTCCGTGCTCGAAAGCGAAGAGGACGAGATCGACGGCCTCCTCCAGCGACATGATGAAGCGGGTCATCTTCGGCTCGGTCAGCGTGATGGGATTGCCATTGCGAATCTGGTCTATCCACAGGGGAATGACAGAGCCGCGAGAGCACATCACATTGCCATAGCGTGTGCAGCAAATTTTGGTCTTGCCAGAATAGCGGCTCTTGGCGACGGCGATCTTCTCCTCCACGGCCTTGGTGATACCCATAGCGTTGATGGGATAGGCGGCCTTGTCGGTGGAGAGGCAGATGACGGCACCTACGCCAGCCTCGATGGCGGCAGTCAGGACATTGTCCGTGCCAATGACATTGGTCTTGACGGCCTCCATCGGGAAGAACTCACAGCTCGGGACCTGCTTCAATGCTGCGGCATGGAAGATGTAATCCACGCCGGGCATGGCATTGCGACACGACTGCAAGTTGCGTACATCGCCGATAAAAAACTTAATCTTGTTAGCCACGTCAGGATATTTTACCTGATATTCATGGCGCATATCATCCTGCTTCTTCTCATCGCGGGAGAAGATGCGGATTTCTCCGATATCCGTACGGAGGAAGCGATTCAACACTGCGTTACCGAAGGAACCTGTTCCACCAGTAATCATTAAAGTTTTTCCTGCAAAAATGCTCATAATATTCTTTGCTCAGAAGTTTAACAAGTAAATAAAAACCTATTTAATAAAGATACGCGCTCTAAAACTTAAGGCTTACAGAGCTTCTTTCTGTGAAATCAGCAATCAACCCTGTAGCATCTTTAGAATAACGTCCAGTTGTGTTCAAAACAAAATCTAAAAAGGAAACCCATATACAGTTCTATCCCAGCCAACTAATCTACAGCCAGCAACAATATCAAGCGAACTTGTATGATTATTAGAGACGGGCATCTATGATTTCACGAGGCAATGTACATTTCACGTCAAAGATGACATGCTCGTCCTTAAGAAGAGCAGGAACATCAAGTCCCTCAAACTTCTTATGAGCTACGGCTGCAATAGCTGCGTCAAACTTCATCTTTGGCAATTCGTTTACGACATCAATACCATACTCTCGCTTGGCGATTGCTGGATTTGCCCACGGATCATAGACCGTTACATTACAATTGTAGTCCTTCAAAGCCTTATAGATGTCAATGACCTTGGTATTGCGGACATCAGGACAGTTCTCCTTGAAGGTGAAACCAAGTATGATGATCTCAGAGTTAAGCACCTGAATTCCTTTCTTAAGCATGTGCTTCACGGTCTCGGTTGCTACATACTCACCCATACCATCATTCATACGACGACCAGCAAGGATGATTTCGGGATTATGACCATGACGTTGGGCGCACTGTGCCAAGTAGTAAGGATCTACGCCGATACAGTGGCCACCTACCAAACCAGGGCGGAACGGCAGGAAGTTCCACTTGGTACCTGCAGCCTCCAAAACGTCAAGCGTGTCTATTCCCATCTTGGTAAAAATGTGAGAGAGTTCATTGACAAAGGCAATATTGATATCGCGCTGAGAGTTCTCTATCACCTTTGCAGCTTCGGCCACTTTGATGGTAGGGGCAAGATGGGTGCCTGCAGAGATAACGGAGGAATAAACCTCATTGACATACTTTCCTATTTCGGGAGTAGATCCAGAAGTCACCTTCTTGATATGCTCTACCGTATGCTGCTTGTCGCCCGGATTGATACGCTCGGGGGAGTAGCCTGCAAAGAAGTCTTCGTTCATTTTCATGCCGCTAACCTTCTCCACCACAGGAATACATTCGTCCTCAGTCACTCCAGGATAAACCGTTGACTCATATACCACCACATCACCTTTGGAAATCACTTTGCCCACCGTGGTAGAGGCTCCATAAAGAGGAGTCAGGTCGGGATTGTTGTTCTGATCCACAGGCGTGGGAACAGCAACGACATAGAAGTTGCAATCACGAATAGCCTCTATATCGGAGGTACACACCAAGCCGTGATGATTGATGGCATCCTGCAACAACTCGTCACTCACTTCCAGCGTCGCATCATGACCTGCCATCAAGGCCTCACAACGCTTAGCATTCATATCAAAACCTACTGTCTTGTATTTCGTAGAAAACAGACGGGCAAGCGGAAGACCGACATAACCAAGGCCTATTACACAAATCTTTGTTTCTTTCATCTTTGTTTACCCCTGTTCGGGATAAAATAGCGATTAGTTACATGTGAAGACAGAT
>ULSK01001063.1_pt1 | contig 13343 bp, 8 predicted proteins | sample 1956311 | NCBI WGS metagenome assembly ULSK01 (sample SAMEA4835706, study PRJEB28245) | human gut metagenome | biome: gut microbiome; material: fecal sample | place: Denmark | collected 2008 | reverse complement strand
CTGCCATTGCTGATACGCTCTCAGGTTTGTCAAGTGTACCGTATTTTAGCAGGCAGTCAATGTCAGCTTTTAGTTGAATATCTATATGATCTTCATAAACTGTTATTTTGTCGATTATCAGATTTATGTCATTTTTATCAAGGGTAGGTTTATTCAAAATATTGTCGAAAATTTCAAATACGGTTTTTGCGGTTCGGTTTACTCTTACTATTGCATTGTTTTTATCCACCGCCAGCTGCAACTGGTTTTTCAGTCCCTCTATTCGCAGGGTAAGCTCGTCGATCATTTCGGTGTAGGTTTCTTCAATGATCTCTGTACGCTCAGGGTGACGCATTACATCTCTTGTCTGCTGACGTGTGAGCATTTTCATTTCAGCTTTTGCGTCCTCGATCTGTCCTTTTATCAGCTCCACGACTGACTTGCTGTTATTGCTTGCGTTCTGCTCCTTAGCAATGGAGTTTTGCAGACGTTCGATCATATCCTGCGAATTGTCACGGACTTTTTGAATGTACTCTTTAAGCAGCTTATCAAGCATATCGACCCTTGTGTGATGTGATGTACAGCCTTTTGTTCCTCGTCTGTGATATGTTCCGCAGGTATAAGCGGCGGCAATATCGTTTCTGCTCATTGAGAACATTGGTGAACCGCAGTCGCCGCAGTAGAGAAATCCGGAATAAGCATTCTCGTATTTTCTTACACCACGATAGTGAGATGTGGTACGTTTTTTGAGATTCTCCTGTGCCAATGCGAACACCTTGTAATCCACGATAGGCGTGTGGTTGTTTTCGAATACAATGTGGTCAGTTTCGTGTTGCTTGACTTCGTCGCCGTTGATTCTCTTACGGCGGTATTTGCCTTGACGGAGCGTGCCGATATAGAAATCGTTTGACAATATTTCGCTGATGGTTACCAAACTCCAATTTTGTTTTGCCTCACGCTTGCACTCTTCACCGTTCGCCTCTTTTCGCATCTTCTCACACATACGAGGGGTAGGGATATGTTTTTCAGTAAGGTAATTCGCAATTTTTTTATAGCCCCAGCCCTCATTGTACTTTTCAAAAATATCACGCACCACCTGTGCGGCAGGCTCGTCAACATCAAATTTCATTGTTTTGCTGTTGTTCATAACGTAACCATAAGGCACGGCACATATCCATTTGCCTTCTTCCTGACGGCGTTTTATTACTGACTTGACTTTTTTTGAGGTGTCGGTAACGGGCATTTCGTTAATGAGAAATCTAAATTGGATAGCTGTCCAATCGTCATAGGTAGGATAATCAATGTTGTCACCTATTGAGATGATCCTCATACCGGCATCACGGAGATCTTCAAGTTCTACAAGACCTTTGCTGTTGCGGCGTGAAAATCTTGAGAAGTCTTTGACGATAAGGATATCATATTCCATTCGCAGCATTTTCTTTCGCAGTTTCTGATAGCCCTCACGCTGTTCAAAAGTATATCCCGAACGGTCACGATCTTCGTAAAATTCAAGCGTGCTGTCTGGGAATTTTCGCTTTACAAAGTCAGTTATGATAGCTTTTTGGTTCTCGATAGAGGTGTTGTCCCTGTCCATTTCCTCGTCAACAGAAATTCGGCAGTAGCCTGCTATGCTGTATTTTGTGCTCATAACTTTCACCCTTTCTTTGATATAGTGGTACAATGTTGTCGCTTTTGATGATGGATCTTACCCTTGCGGATACATACAATGTTGTTAGTTTATATATTTTATTACAAATAATATTGTATCACATCTTTGCCCAAAAGGCAATAGGCAAAGGATATAAAAATAATGGTGGAGTGTATGTAAAGTGCACCATAGGTGCACTAGCTGTCAGAGAGTAATATTATGGTGGAGAAGATTTTCAGTACATTCGTACAGATCTTTAGAACCTGAGCGGAACACGGCAACTTTAAATTTTTCGCCGCTAAGCTCCTTTATCTTGCACTCAACCAAGTTCATAACTCTCTCATTTTGTTGTTCCGCATTGCTCAGCCAGATCTGAGCGATGCCTGATTTTTCGTTCTTTATTATCTGCAAAAGCAACACTCCTTATTACGATTTTTGCCTTTTTTGTATAGTGTTAATCAGTTTGCACATTTTGCTTTATCGCCTCGTTTCTATATGGTTTTATTGTCCGTGCTTTAAATTGACTGCCCTGTGACTCCTATTGCAAAGTTCGTATTCACGCCATTTGAGTGCGATTTCTGTAACTTGCGACCCCTAATTTTCTTTGAAAGCCGTATCTTGACCCCATAAAAATTATGCACAATCATTTTGCTGAAACTGCGTATTTTCGGCACTTTTGCGGCGAGCTTTGCTCGTCCGCTGTGAGTGTTTCGGGGGCTGCGACCCCGAAACTTTAACTTGCAAGAGAATAATTCGGTTTACTTTAACTTCTGCGTATCAGGTATTTGTGCAGATTGCCGAAGGTCTCAAACTGGCTATTCGCTTTGACAATTTATTTTGGTTGATTCTATCGCCCACAACGGCTCACAAATCGCTTGTGTTGGGTTTGGGTTCGTTTCTGCTTGATCTACTCGACTAGAATTACAAGCCCACAAATCGCCCCACGTTCGCTGATTGGGGTTGACAGTAAACATTGATTTAACTTTTTACTGTCACACTCTGTGAATTAAGATTTTACAAGGTTCTTCAGACTTTTTGAATCAGCTTGTCGACAGTAACTTCGCTATTGTTTTTACTGTCACTACTGTCACGCTCACGGTCGTAATGAAGAATTATCAGCCTGCCGTTTCTAGTTCGCTTGTACTGAAAATCTATGCCGTATTTTCTGAGTGTGTAGCCGTTCTGAACCAGATCTCTTGTTACTCTGTTGGAATAAAATGTTTCATCAGAAACACTTTTCAGTTTCTCTATAAGTTCTGACGCAGTACCTGAAAAATCAACTTTCTTTTTGATGTAAACATACAATGCCGCAAGAAAAATGTTGTCCTTACCTTTTGGAGCGGACGGCTCATCGGTAACGACCCACTTTTTCAAATCACTATCGAACTGCAAATTAATTTCTGCGTTTTCAATGTCACGACCGACACAGAATAGTTTAGCATTGCGACTGCCACGCTTGTTTTCAATAAGCACCAAACTTCCGTCAACACAGCCGCTGATTCCTGTCGAACCTGAGATCATATTGAACGGGTCGCTGTCTTTGCATTTTCTTGTGTGATGAACCACTATGACAGTTATCTCAAGCTTGTCTGCAAGAGCTTTCAGAACGGATAGGTCTTTGTAGTCTGAACCATAGCTTGAATCTGTTGAACCACGAACCATTTGCAGAGTGTCGATAAAAACGATTTTTAGATCACGATGTTCACTCATAAAGCCTTCGATCTGCTCTTCAAAACCGCCTCCTATCGGGTCAGACATAACAGAGAAGTAAAGCATTTCAGTTGGTTCATCGGTCAGCTCATAGAGTCTGTTTTGTATTCTTGCGTAGCTGTCCTCTAAACACAGATACAGAGCAGTTCCTTGTGAAGTTTTTAGACCTAAAATTTTTTCTCCTTTCGCTATTGACAGGCACATATCCAGTGCCAGCCAAGACTTTCCGACCTTTGGTGCTCCTGCTAAGATATACAGACCTTGTGCAAGCAAGCCGTCTATAACGAACTCTATTGGCTTGTACACCGTAGTCATTATTTCTTCGTAGGATCTAGTGATGAGTTTTTTCACGCTATCAGACCTCCTATTCTATTTTCAAGTTTCTGTTATTGTCACTGAACATAGCGAAATTTATATTCAAAACAAAAAGCTCGCACATATTTCAGATTCACGATTTGGCAACAGGATATAATTATCCTGTTGTTTTAAATCGTGCCTGATAATATGTACGAGCTTATAGCTCTAAGTGGTTGATTATGTTTTTTGTGTATGTGGTAGGCAGATCGTTATATTTTAAAACTTTTCCTTGTGTATTATAACATATAACGATGTGGTTGTCAATAGCTTGTATTTTTTGTAATTATTTTTAACTTACGCTGAAGTGGTGTGTAATAATTGGTTTTATTTACGTTGGGATTTACATACGCTGATGAAGGGTGATAAGGGAGTCAAGTTTATCGAGAAACGCTCCTATTTTTTGCTGTTCTTGAATAGAAGGAACAAGAATTGACTCCGCCAAGAAATCATCAGCAACCAAATTCGTCATCATAGTAGAAGCCTTAGTGCAACGAGTCATGATTCTTCCCATGACACCTTCGTAGTTAATCAAATACTTCCAAAACAACAAATCGTAATCAGCTATCGGTCGAAAAACGTCGAAAACATGGGAAACAATGCCATCTCCGATAGTGTTTTCTACAAATCTACCATGAGCAAAATGCTTGCTTTTATTACCCTCAAAAGCAATATCACCCAATCGCATAATGTTGTATGACCTCATATAATCGTCGTCCGATTGTTTAACATCGCTCTTAAAATACATATTAGCAACAGATATAATTTTATCTGCTCCGAAGCTCAAATCGTTCTTTTCGGTGATCTTTTGATACTGTTCCCTGAACTTACGCTGTTCCCAAGGAAAAGTAAAAGAGCTAAGGAAAATACCTTAACTCTTTTATAAAAACGTATATTTAGAGGGTGTTAAATACCTTTTATCCCTCATCAGGATCAAAGCCACCTGTTAAAATGAATTTTCTGAGGATTTTATCGACTTTCATATTTACTTTTGGCGGAATAATCACTTTACCCTCGATTTTTTCAAGAAAAGCTTTAGCAGCTGCTTTATTTACTGACTGTTTCAGCTTGTCAAATCTTCCGAATTCATCAATATTAGCCTCTGTAAGATTTAACTGCATCATATTTTTAAGCAAATCTTCGTCCAATCCGAAAGCAACAGCAAAACTATGGATCTGGTCATTTTTAGCCTTATATTGATACTCTGTGATATAGTCACGAAGTGTCTTTCCATCTTCAACAACTACTTCTCCACGCTGAACATCGTGCAGAAAGATCTCAGCATACTTCTGCTCGTCTTGTGTAAGCGTAGCAAAGGACTTGTGCAGTTCATCAAGCGACGCTTGCAGCTGCTCTTCAGTAATATCAGCTTGGTGCAGATTTTTTAAATATTTTTCAAATCTGCTGTTCATATAAGCTGCATCTATTCTTCCTGTGTCAATTTCAGTAATATAACCGACAAGATCAAAAGGAACATCATCGCCGTCTGAACCACCATTACCGTTTTCGTCATCATTTCCGTTGGAGAGTTCTTTATAACGCTGTACCAATGCCATAAAATCGTTGCTGCCAAAGTCTAATTTGATCGTTTCATTTAAACCGGTTTCCTCATCATTAAATGTATAAATGTCCTGTTCCCAATTAAATCCTTGCAGCTTAGCAGCATCAAGATGGTGATTGAAGTCTTTGAAAAGCTGTGCAAATTTAGCTTTTTCTGCGTGATCATTAGGCAACTTTGTGAAATCAGATACTCCCGAAGATTTAAAAACTTCTGAAATATCCATATAGATCACATTAAGCTTTTTAAGATTATACGGCAGTTTCTCGACAAACAGAACCGTAGGCTTGTCACCTGAATAAGTCTTTACCGCTTCATCAATATAAGCTTTCATTGTAAATGGTCTGCGGTAATATTTTATCACACCATAAGGCTTTTCATTGCTTTTGAAAAGTCGATTTGTTCTTGACATTGCTTGAATAAGATTTTCATACTGGAGTATCTTATCCATATAGAGCGTGTTTACCCACTTTGAGTCAAAACCTGTAAGCATCTGATCAACTACAATAAGAAGATCAAGCATTTTCTCAGGTGTGCGTGTAATCGTTGAATATTTCTCTTTATGGGCAAGTCTTAAAGACACGTCTTTTTTGAAACTTGCGTGAGTAGGTATAGTAAAATCTTGTCCAAACATATCATTGTAATCGTTAAGGATCTTTACAAGCCCGTCCTCTTTAAATAACGCCACAGGTTTGCCCTTGTAAGTATTTTTGTATTCTCCATCCTCGTTGCTGATATGAGGGTCAAAAAGACAGGTCACTTTTAAGCTTGGCATTTTATCTTTAAAAAGCCCGTAATACTCAATAGCTTCAGGAATACTGCTTGTAGCAAAAATAGCGTGGAATTTCTTGTTTACACTGAGAATGCTCCAATTATCGCAAATATCATTAACAACTGCATTCTGATGTTCAGGTTCTATATACTGTGAATTAGGAAGATAGTCTTCAACGCCCTTGACATACTTTCCGTCATCATTTTCGTATCCTGCCATTGGAACATCATTCATATATTTATTGAAAACTTCTCGTTTCTTTTCATCAGCAAAAGCCTCCTCCACGTTGTTTGCTTTTGCCTCAGCAAGTGCAATCTGTTTACGAACGTCGTTTTCTTTAAAAGTCTGTACCATTCTAGGGTCAAATCCTAGAACATTTTTATCTCTGATTCCGTCCGCAAGTACATATCTATGAAGTTCTCCGCCAAATATCGTAGATGTCTGGCTCATTTTCTTCTGATTTTCTTCAAATATAGGTGTTCCGGTAAAACCAAAGAATATAGCATTTGGGAACGTACTTTTGATAGTAGAAAGCATTTCACCAAAAGTTGAGCGGTGACATTCATCAACAATAAAAACGATACGCTTTTTGCCTATTTCTTCAATATCATGAGCGTTCAGACCGTTTTCATCATTCTTGATATTGCTCATTTTCTGAATAGATGTCACTATCAAAGTATCAGCAGGAGCTGAGCTTTTCAGCTTTGTGATAAGAACATAGGTATCCTCAGTTTTCTGTACGCTTTCGCCATCATCAGCAAAATTATTGTATTCAATATATGACTGATTTCCGAGTTCTATCCTATCAGTAAGAAAAACTACTTTATCTGCATCCTTAGAGTTTGCAATAAGCTGAGCAGACTTAAAGCTCGTCATAGTTTTTCCCGAACCTGTTGTATGCCAAATGAATCCACCACGCTGATTGCCCTCGCCCCATTTAGTTTTTGAAACCTTGTCAGAGATCGCACTTGCGGCATAATACTGATAACTTCTCATAACTTTCAGAACGCCGTCAGTATCATCAGCAACGGTGTAAAAACCGATAAGCTGATGTGCCATAGGGATCGAGATAAGATTTGACGCAATACCCTTCCAATCATTTATGACCTCATTATTAAAGTCTGCCCAATGAAAATAATAATCGGGATTAAATGAGTCCCAACTGCCAGGGTTGGCAAAGTACAGCGTTTCATCTGGCGTCATTGCAACAAATATTTGAACAAGCGAAAACAATCCTGAAAAAACGCCCTCGTGAGAATACTTTTGAATTTGATTGCACGCCTCGCTTACAGGAACGCCGCTGCGTTTGAGTTCGATATGTATAACAGGCATACCATTTATCAAAAGCATTATATCCCCTCTGCGGTCATTCAATATTCTAGAGGACGCCTTGAATTTTGGCTGTCTTGCTATCTGATAACGGCTCTGACCTGCGGCGATCTCCTTGCGGTCGTATATCTTAAGTGAAACTTCCTTGCCAAAGTGAAGCTTATCATCAACATTATCACGAGTGATCGAGATAGTTTTGCCGTTTATAAATTTATTGAGCATAAGTGGAGTACGCAAAGTTTTTATTTGCTCCATTATCTGCTGCATTTCTCCGCTTGTCAGCGGACAGCCATTGAGACGATCAATGCTCTGATTATTGTCAAAGAGAATATTTGCCCAATTCTGTATCAGATCTTCCTCTGTTGGATACATAATAACTTCCGAAGACCAGCCCTTATTAAATAGGACTTTTATCAAAGCATCTTCAAATTTTGCCTCTTTTTTGAAGATCATACAAATACCTCCTATACAAACATCTTTTCAAGGCACGCTTTTTTGATATTTTTAAGCTTTTCAAGCTTACGCTGATGAAGGGTGATAAGGTGGTCGAGTTGCTTGAAAAAAGCTCCGATATGTTCTTCCTCATCAAGTTGCCGAGGAAATGCCACTTCATATTTTGCGAGTTGCGGTACAGTTAATTGTGGCACGCCAGTTGACTCAATAACAATTTTCAAAGTATTGATGACGTTCTCTAAAAAGAAAACATCGTGTTCTGATTTCACTGATAAAAGCCTTACAACTGGCGTAAAATTAACCAATCTTGCTTTTGCGTGTCCAACATCTCCACGACCAGTAACCGTAACAGCCGGAGCATTAACTCTATATTCTTTATCATAATACCCGACAATTCCATCGCCAGTGAGGGCATTAGCGATTACCGGGTACTGACCTTCAGCAAGAATTAAGTCTTTGTCGATGTCGCCTCCTGCAACCATATCAGAAGCAATATCTCCTAGCTTACGCTGTTCCCAAGCGTCAGTAAATCCCTTAAACCGAATTTCGGGATATGGACTGCCATTTTCTGGAAACATTTTTTCAAGCATAGCCTTTTTGACTTTGGTCAATTTGTCATACTTACGCTGATGAAGGGTGATAAGACGGTCGAGGTGGGTGAACCATTCTCCTATTCGCAACTGTTCTTCATATTTGGGAAGTAAAAAGGTGTATTCACCGTACTCTTGAGCATTAACACCTGGCTGACCTGAACGTTGTGAAGTAATTCTGATGTACTTGTTATAGTTATCAGTAAGAGTGTTCTGAAAGACAAATACATCATCGTATTTTGACTTTATTTTCGCTCGAATCAAAAAACCTGCAAAGTATATCAAGCCGTCTTTTTCTCGGTATAGATAGGTCTTTCCAACGCTTGCTCCTGTTCTTGCAAAGAGAATATCACCTTTTCTCAGTATATAATTATCAGATAAACTAAAGTCAGTATCAGGTGATGTAATATCCTCAGTAGAAAACTCTCGGCTTTCATCGTCTATATCGGTAATTCTTATATATTTATGCTTTCCGTCATATTCTTTTGCAGCGGCGTTCAGACCATATTCAAAAGAAGCAGTAACTTCGGATAGCTCACGCTGTTCCCAAGTATCAGTAAAACCCGAAAATCTTATCTGAGGTATGACTTTTTCTTTAGTCATTTTGCACACCTCCCAACAGTTTCTTGAACTCACCAAGACCTTTCATATCAAATTCATTTCCGCACAGATCGTCAATCATAGAACACAGCTCTTTTTCCGTTTCTGATATCTCAGTTTCAATATCAAAATATGTGGTATCATATTTTTTAGCAAGAGCCGTGATCTTAGAAACAAGGCCGTTAACGATCGTCGAAGGGATAGAATAAAGGTTATCGACAAGGCTCTTTATCCATTTTATCTCAAGCAGTGTTTTGACCTCCTCGTCAGAAAGCCCCTCGATAGTGGTTTTGGTTTTTGCGTGAAGTTCAGCAGTTTCGGTCTTTATCTGCGATTTCAACGCCTTTTCTTCTTTAGAAAAAGCCTCGACCTTTGAAAGCTTTTCAATCAGTGCAAGAGTTTCATCTGACTTAGGTTCGCTCTTCAAAGCCTTTATCTTTTTAGAAATTTCCTTGATGATAAATGCACTATTGTCCTCAGTCAGCTGTTCTTTGCAGGTCTCTTTTTCATCTTCCGTCATATCCTCAATAATTTGTTCATACTCTGACGGGATCTCAGCAAGGCAGCGTTCCTTGGCTTTAAGAGCGTTATACTCCTCGCACAATAGTGTTGTCTGAACAAGTTCAAAAGGAATAACGTGTCCTACCCAACCTTCTTGCGTTTCCTGTTCCTTGCCGTCTTTTTTCTTTATCACAATGTTCGGGTCAACCTTTCTGGTTGCCTCAAAGCCCTCTGTTTGGATTATTTCAAGGTCTACGGCTATCTTTCCCCATTCATCATCAAGAAGCTGATAAGCCTCATACTTATCGACCAACTGAATGTCTGCCAACCGTGCAAAGATATTCTCGCTTATTGCGGTTTCCTCTTTTGATACCTCAACAGTCTCAGCATTTTCAATAAGCTCTTTACGCAGATGATCTTCAAATCCGTTAAATGCCTGCTCATATGCCTGCTCAAATTTTATTACATCGTTGCTCTTGCAAATTGCTGATTTAATATCATCGCAGGCAAGCTGAAGATATGGTGTATCGCTCGTCTTGAACAATTCTTCTCTTAAATTCGGAAAAGCGTTCCAATATTCCACAAGACCATCAACTTCATTCACAGGGATACCGCCAAACATAGAGGCGTAAATATCCCAAGTCTCCGCACTTTCAGAAGAGTCAACATATCTTGGAATATTGAGATTGTAATCATTTTGTCTTATCTCCTCACGAGAAACGACCTTTGAGAACTTCGGTACGCTTGTTCTTGAAGATACCGTATCAACAATACGTTTGATGTCAGACGCTCTAAGCTTATTGTTCTTGCCGTCTTTCACAAATCCTTTGGAGGCGTCTATAATAAGCACGTCGTTATTATCACGCATTTGTTTCAGTATCATAATAATTGTCGGTATTCCAGTTCCAAAAAATATATTTGCCGGAAGTCCGATAATAGTGTCAATATGATTATTCTCAATCAAATTTTTTCTGATTATGCCTTCCTCTCCGCCTCTGAACAGCACCCCGTGCGGAAGAACGATAGTCATAATACCCTCAGGACGAATATGATAAAGATCGTGCAGCAAGAACGCATAATCGGCTTTACCCTTTGGGGCTAGACCAAACCTTGCATAACGAGGGTCTGCCTCTTTCCCTGACGGATCCCAAGGCTGTGAATAAGGCGGATTTGAGACGACTGCATCTACATAAAGAGGCTCGTAAGTTTCCGACGGATTGCTGTCATCAAAATAAGGCCAATCCTCCTCTAATGTATCACCACAGCGTGTTGTGATGTTTGACGGCTTGATACCTCTCATAACAAGGTTCATACGGGTAAGGTTGTAAGTATTCTCTTTAAGCTCCTGCGCATAGTATTTGATATTATCCGAATTTGTAACATACTTAGAAACGCTCTTGCCGATATTTATAAGCAAAGAACCTGAACCGCTTGTTGGGTCATATATTTTTATCTCGTCCTTGCCCTTGAGGTGGTTTGCTACGATCTCTGACATAAGCACAGAGACCTCATGAGGTGTATAGAATTCGCCTGCCTTTTTGCCCGCATTTGAGGCGAACTTTTCGATCAGATATTCATAAACAAATCCAAGAACATCATAGTCCTGCCTGCCATCCATAGGAATATCCTTTATAAGCTGTAAAAGCCCGCTGATAGCCTTAGTTCTTGCACCTGAAGTATCTCCAAGCTTTGAAAGACCCGTTTCAAGAGTATCAAATACTTTATCAAAGACCTTTTTGTGAGTGCTTGAAATCAGTCTGCTAAATGCTGATAGGGCGGTAGTAACATTATCTACGCTAAAGTCCTTGCCCATATCGAGCCACGTTGAAAAAAGATCATTATAGCCAATAAAATATCCAATATTCTTTTGAATATACTCGACCGTTTCCTCATCTTCCTCAGTAACGGTTTTGAGCAATTCATCATCATACCCCTCGTCTTTCAAGAATTTTACTTCCTTATCGGACAGGTACTTGTAAAAAATGAAACCTAAAATATAGTCTTTATATTCATTTGCCTCTATTTTTGAACGCATTTTATTAGCGGATTCCCAAATTTTATTTGCCAGCTGTTGTTTGTTCATATATAACTTCTCCTAAATATTCTTGCTTGATTATGACTTACACTTGAAACCTGTGTAAACTCCCGCAAGGAATATTATACTACAATTTGTACAAAATTTCAATACTACACAGCTAAAAATCTAAAAAATAAACAAGAATTTTGAAATATACACTATGTTAGTCTATATTTACTTTTAAACATACTTGGGAACAGCGTAAGTTGTCTGATATGGTCGAGAGAGTGACGAGAAAGAACGAAAACCGTGAATCAGAGCTGCCACTTACCATATCAGCACAGTATGGCTTGATAGATCAAAACGAGTTCTTCGATAAGCGTATAGCAAGCCGAGATGTAAGCGGTTACTACCTGTTGAAGAAAGGTGAATTTGCCTACAATAAGAGTACATCATCTGATGCTCCGTGGGGTGCAGTTAAGAGACTTGATAGGTACGAAATGGGCGTATTATCGACACTTTACATTGTTTTCGCTTTGAAAGAGAACGGAAATATTGACTCTGATTTTCTTGTTTCGTATTATGATACCGACTGTTGGCATAAGGGAGTTCAAGCTATTGCTGCCGAGGGTGCAAGAAATCATGGACTACTCAATATCACTCCTGCCGATTACTTTGAAACAGTCCTTACAGTACCGTCCGACGTAAAGGAACAGCACCAAATCGGATCTTTCTTTGCAAAGCTCGACACCCTTATTACCCTTCATCAGCGTAAGCCGTTTTGTTGAAATGGAGGTAATGTGATGTTAAATAACATTAAACATACAGACTTGTTCTGTGATTACTATGAAAGGTGGGTTGCAGTATATAAAGAAGGAGCAATTAGAAAGGTTACATTGGATAAATACAAAATGACAATATCCTGGCTGAAAAGGCTTGTGCCTGAACTTGTTTTGAGTGATCTAAACAGAATTGCTTATCAGCAGCTGCTTAATGATTATGCACTGTATCACGAAAGACAAACAACAATGGACTTTCATCATCAGCTTAAAGGAGCGATACTTGATGCGGTTGATGAAGGGCTTATTGAGCGTGATCCGACGAGAAAAGCAATAATAAAAGGTAAAACGCCGTCGGTCAAGAAAATCAAGTATCTTAATCAGTTTGAACTGCACACGCTGCTGACTTCGCTTGATCTTAAGTCCGGAGTGAACTGGGATTGGTTTATTCTTTTGGTCGCAAAAACAGGTATGCGTTTTTCCGAGGCACTTGCTTTGACCCCTCGTGATTTTGATTTTTCACATCAAATGCTTTCTATAAGCAAAACCTGGGACTATAAAGGCAACAGCGGTTTTCTTCCAACAAAGAATAATTCATCGGTAAGGAAAATACAAATAGATTGGCAAACGGTTATTCAATTTGCTGAATTGGTAAAGAGTCTGCCAGAAGATAAACCCATATTCGTAAACGGCAAAGTTTATAACTCAACTGTGAATGACATACTTAGCCGTCATTGCAAAAGGTTGAATCTGTCTGAAATATCTATTCACGGTTTAAGACATACTCACGCATCGCTACTGTTGTTTGCAGGCGTTTCTATTGCCAGCGTTGCTCGCAGGCTTGGTCACGCCAGTATGACGACAACACAAAAAACATATCTGCATATCATTCAGGAACTTGAAAATCAAGACGTTGATCTGGTAATGCGTTCTTTATCGGGACTAAGTTAATTATATAAACGTAAATAACGGCTTGCGTTGATGAAGTGTGATAAGGCGAGAAAAAGTTATAGAATGTAAAAACCATAGTAAAGATAGATAATACAAAATACA
>ULSK01047838.1_pt1 | contig 13621 bp, 6 predicted proteins | sample 1956311 | NCBI WGS metagenome assembly ULSK01 (sample SAMEA4835706, study PRJEB28245) | human gut metagenome | biome: gut microbiome; material: fecal sample | place: Denmark | collected 2008 | reverse complement strand
CTATCAATAAAAGGCTGCCTCAATATCCGTTTTTGCCTGGATAGGGCATTAAGGTATTCTTTGGTTGTTTGAGAAACCGGATGCCCTAATTCTTCTTCAGCCTTTTTGTATATGGATTCCATTCTTGTGGCATAACTTTCGCTAAATTCCAGTTCCGAATTTTCAGCATCCCACTTTTCCATCTGCTCTGTATAGATCTTTTCCTGCTCGATGGTAAAAATATCGGTATTAACTCTATCAGACGATGGTTTGAATTTAGCGTTTTCAGTAACCGTATTTCCATCCTTGTCAACTACTTCTCTTTTAAATACGTAATTACGGTTATTGTCAACCACATCATTGATTTCTTCTTCTGATATCTCTATGTTCATGGCAGTCGCAAACGCTCGCATCTGTGCCAGCTTCTTATTACGATCGTATTTAGCCATATCAAGAGCACTGCGAAGGTAATTAGAAGTTTTGCCATCTACTTTCTGAAGCAGTTTTTCAAATTCAGATTTGTTAAAACCATGCTTTTTAGCATATGCCAGGAAGTCGGATATGGCGGGCTGGGCATTCACCATCGCATTGTAATTGTCTTTTGCAATCATAGCTCCAAGAGCGTTATTGAACGGACTGGAAGAATGCTCTAATATACCGAACCACCTACTTATCCAAGAAACATCGTGTTGAACCTTGTCAAAAAATTCTTTTACTCTCTTTACCTTATCTGCCGGCACATGAAGTTCGTTCATTAACTTATCAAGCAACGTACTTTCATCAAGGTCTTGTACTGATTTAATATCAGACTGAATACCATTGATGTCGGCAATGACGGTATTGATCCTATTTGTATAATCCTGCTTTTCACGTTCATCAAATTCGGTACTTCTGTTACGGACATATCCTCGAAGATCGTTCATGATCGGAAGAACCTGATTGTTGATAATATCTACGTTCTTTCGATCATTGGTATTGAAGTGAAGCTTACCGTCTTTGGTATCACCATGAAGGATGGTGTTTACCACATTACTTAAGTATCTGACCTGAGCTTCGGCTGTGGAGATCATGCTGTTCATGGCAGCCGCCATCTCATTCTTGTCTATTTCGGTCTCTACCTTATTTATCTTATCTTCTATGGTCTTAAGCTGAGCAAGGGTCATAGACGTAGTTACAGCCCTATCAGAACTTATCTGACGTAAGTCTCTTAATGTTTTTCTTAGCGATCTGATCTTAGACTCAAGAAACTTGTTCTTGTTCATAGAAGAAAGGGAGTATAATGTAAAGTCATTATCCTTTAACAGAGAAGTGTCAAATCCTTTATCTATGTCAGTAATGGCAAGATCACGAATGTTTTTAATAACGTTATTCAAATCTTGTCTTTGGGTTGATAAAGCTGATTTAAGCCAGCTTACTATTCCAGAGAAAAGCCGCCGGACGCGCCCCAGGAAGGAGGTGGGCTCTACCGGCGCCTGTGCTGTGCCGGTCTGCATCTCCCTGGCGAGGATCTTTCCAAGAATTTCTCTCCTAACAGCATTATCAAGCTCAGCTCCTTCATATACCTTACCGTATGTATTATAATACTGACCTGCATACTGGTTCCACTCTTCCGTACCTTCCACATCTTGCAGAACAGCCTCAACAGCATTCTGATCTCTGTATGCCTCTACAAGGAAGTGGGCTGTTTCTTCTACTAAATCAGATAAAGTAGCATCTTCACCAACTGCTATTACGTTATTAGCAATATCCGCCAATGCCTTAGCAGAAGGTTCGTGCCCGTATTTGGTTTGGTACTTCTCTATATAGTCGGTCATACCTATGACACTAACGCCAAGCGTTTTCAGTATCTCGACAATAGAATTTCGTTGGTCACGTTCCTGCCTGCTATAATCTGATACGATCTTAGCTTTAGTATCAGCATAAAGATCGTTATCTTCTAATATGAATGAAACTACAAGCGCATCAAAATGATCGTACTTGGCGTCCAATTCATTATATCTTCCTGACTTAAGATCGTTCTTTATCTGTTCCCTACTAACCCTTTCCGTTCCTCCGGTGGCGAGTCTCATAGTTACCTTACTGTTATCCAACGAGCTTATGGTTATCATACCTTGGTCGTTCATGGAAACATCGGAACCAAAATGATTACGGAGCTCGGTGTATGATAAGGCTGAATTGAAAAGTCTAATTTGTCCTGTATAACCTTCTCCTGTAAGATAATAGCTTCTTGTTTCAGAATCGAATATCTTAGATCCTGACAAAAGACCTTTCTTTATAAGGTAGTTAATTATCCCGCCTTTTGTTGATAAAGAAGTAGAAGCAGAAGCGGTCATGACCGGTATAAAAGACTTGGGATTATTAAGAACATACTTTCCAGCTTTGTAAGTAATGTCTGCCACGCCATCCACGGTAGATTCTTGAACGGTTCCTGATAAGAATCCTATTCTAATATCATTCCCGCCAGAGCGAAGAGCTTCTCCGTAATCTTCAAATAATTGACTACGATCGTTCATGAAAAACAAACGAGGTTCTCCAGTCTGATACGTTACACCCACAGGATTAGAATCTGTTTCTGGTAGCTCTTCTGGACTAAATATCTTAAGACCGTCTTTTATAACCATATAATTAACATCATTATCCTGTACCATAGATACGGGAGTGAAGTCCGAAGATATAGCATCTTGTAGATACTGCCCTGAGTCTATTCCTGGTTCTTCCGGCACGGAGATACTTGACGGAACCATAGCATCCACCAACATAATATTATCACCCAGATCTTGGCTATAGAATCCAAAGCCTGATTCTTGAATCCCATAAGGTGCATCTGATTTCGACACAAGAATAGGGTTGCTCATCTTAGAAGCCTTATCCAGCACCCTTTCTCTATAGGTCTCTGGAATAAGGCCGATGTTAGATTTTACCTTATTGTAAGCCTGTTTGTTGATAGGCACATTCCTTCTCCAGTCACCAAAAGCCTTTAAGAACTTATTAGAAAATACGGTTTTAAAAACAGTAGTAGCCCGTTCCCTATTTTCCATAAGAGGAATAGATGCTATCTTATCGAATAACATAGACCTGTCCCCTGATCTGGTAGAGACAGAAACAACTTTCTTTTTATTATCTCTTTTAATAATACACGTTGATACCATGATAAAACATTTTTGTTATGAGACAAAGGTAGCCAAAAATCAAGCATATCATAAAAAATTAAGCCATCTAACTTCTCAGTCTGATGGCTTAAAAATAATATGAAAAAAAATTATAATCTGACGCAAATCGTCAAGTTACGCTTATGCATTGTATTTGTACCCATTTCTATGAATAAACCTTCCCGATTCGAACCTTTCCACATCATCCGGTCCAATAGGTCCGCAGTCTTCCCTCCTTGCCTCATACCACAGCCCCGGCTTACGGAGCCGGCAGGTTATGACGTATTTAAAGCAGTTGTGAGTAAAATGGAATACGGAGCCTACTGGGAAATACCTGGTAGTTTGAAACACTATTCTTTTTCGTTTAGTATCAAACACTATATCTCCTACTACCTTAGCCACGTAATAGCTTCTGCCATTTAACGTTTCATCTGTTTGTGGTATCCAATAATAACCTCTTGCCATAACGCAAATATATGAAAAAGTCAGATAACTTACGTACCCGACTTCATTATTTGTTTAAATAGACCAGTTCCGTCTATTATAATATGACCGTTTCTCATGCGGTCATTATTTGGGTTATAGAGAAAGTTAAGACCATCCACTTTCTCTTGTTTTTCAAAAGAGTTGATATCCTTTCCTCTACTTGCCCTATCAAAAGCCTTCTTAAACAATTTGCCTCTGAAAGTCATAATAATCTTTCTGGTAGCGCTATTCCCGGCTCTTACCATTACTTTCCTTGCCTGGTCTTCCGAGACAAAACTGCTTCGAAAAATATACGATGTTGCTGCTTGTATGTCCTGCTTGGTGATCATATGATAAACATTTCTTTCAAGATACTGATATTTATTGCGTATATCAGTTTTATTTCATCTTTATTATATACGTCAAAAAAGGATTCACTTAAGTCCTTTGAATCTTCGCTCAATTGAATTATGCAATTACCAGTTTGACATACTCCCATCGCTAAAGCGAATGGGATTCTTGGATACAAGCGCAAGAAACCCCGATATTACTATCGTTGGAATTACTCTTGCTCTCCAATTCGGAAATGCCCTTCCGAAGTATATTACGGGCTGCAAGAGCATCACGGTCGTTAATTGCGCCGCACGCTGGGCACACCCACGTGCGGTCGCGTAACGACAGACCTTTATTAATGCAGCCACATTCACAAGTTTTGGAAGAAGGATACCATTTGTCAATCTTGTGTATCGTTACTCCATACTTTGAAGCAACATACATTAGTTTGTCAATAAAAGAAGAATGACTGAGATCAGAAACTTTCTTTCCCCACAAACGTTTCATTCCTTCAATGTTTAGATCTTCAATAAAAATATAATCATACTGTTTGCATAAATCATGAGCTAATTCCCATTGAAAATCCGATCGAAGATCGTTTATTTTACGATACGCTTGTTGGAGTTCAAACAGTCTCCTTCTCCTATTATTGGATCCTTTCTTTGCATTAGAAAACCGTTTGTTCAGTTTTCTAATCTTGTTTTGATATTGTTTGAAGAATAGTGGAGACCCAATTTTGCTACCATCACTTTTCAGAAAAGATAGAAAAATAATACACAATGAGTAATTTTCCCCATTTAAGTGGAAAACTTTACAATCAATAACTTACGCTTTTCCCATTTTGGGTAAAGCGCTGTAAATCAAACCAGGGCCCGCATCACTGCGAGCCCTGATCTCTAAACTAATACCATGAAAAACTTAAATCTAAAAACTAAAGAACACACAAATATATGAAAATGTATGCCTTTCACAAAGAATCTGTATCCTGTTCTTTTGTATGATTCAAGACATGGGATATAGTTCTGATACTTAATCCGGTTTGATTTTGTATCAGATTATAAATATAGGATTTTGAAACTACAGTTCTTAATTGACCTAAATCATTCATAATGTTTTTATACATAATATGAATGCTGTTGTTACGTTTGATGGGTACATATATAAGAAAAGTGAGACTTTCACAAGCCTCACTTCCCAAATTATAACTATGGAAAAACTATATATATGTACACAAAAATTACCTACATTCCAATTTATTAAGATCATCCAATTCAGGCTTGCTTACGGTCATGTCTTGCGTCAAGCCAGATCTGTTTTGGTATGGAGCGTAATCGGTTTCTACCGTCTTAGCCTTCTGAGTAGAATCGTATTTCACCTCTGATTCGGTTCCTGTCAGATTTTGGTAGATAGAGCCGGAACTACTCTCGCTTACTTTAGACCATATCTTATTACCTACTCTTATAAAATTATCATAAATACCTTCGGCTGTTATAACACCATCTTGCTCTACGATATTAGGGCCCGATTTTTCTTTTAACAGATACGGGTGCCTGGTGTAAAAATAGTGTTCAAAATCATTCCCGGCATACGAAGAGTCATACTTCTCCAAATAAAACAATTCTGATAAAGAAGGGTCGGTACTGGTCATGCTATAATCAAACAACATCAACCTGTCTTTTCCAGATAAAGATAATTCTATTGATTTCAAAATATCAGGATCATCAGAAATAAGGCCCAAAGATGGACCAGGTTTGAAGTCAAGATACTTATAGGCATTATCATATAATTTTGTTTTATGGAGTTTGTTGTCAAGGTAAGATTGGTATAAATCGAATAAGGATAATGGGTTTTCGCTATCTTGTTTTTTGTTCATGTATCGACTATACTCCCGATCCACATCCACGTAAGGAACGTCAAGTACCGCCGGGTGTCCAAACGCCATCCTGGTCATTATCATGTCCTCCGTGTTCTGAGAATCCATGAACGATCTGACGTATTTTTTAATGGAAGCCATGAGCGTATTATTATCTACGTTCCGTACTTTCTCTTTATCCAAAACGCCGTTCTTAAAACAAGATTCAGGATATATTTTAGTAGAAAAATGAGTTAGGTTGTGCTTGGCTAACACTGTTGATATTTGATACATCTCGTTAATATCATCTTTGCTGATCCTTTGATATAGATTATCTCCTACCTTAAGCAATGAATGTTTCTCAAACGCTTCTACTGGGTCTATATTGGATTCAGAATAAACGATATTCAAATTATCCATATACTCCGGCAATAATTCAGAATAATAATCTGTGCTATCACCAAGAACATCATCTATAGAAGATGCCAGCGTTGGAGCATAATTTACATCATTATGCCTGGCCACATAAATATCAAGATCCAGCATCAAATTATCTATCTTATTCAAAGATTCTTCTGTGCCATCATAAGTTTCCGATGTCCCTATTATATCTATGCCAAACCACGTACAAGCCTCTTCTATATCCCATATCATGCTTCTTAAATCGGATTCGGTGTCGGCATTAGCCCTATGTAAATAAGCCGATATACGAGCTCTTAGGAACTCTATTTTGCCAGGATTGTAATAAGACAGATCTTGTAACTTAGACAAGGATCTTCTCTTCCCTTCTACCACATCATCACCTTCTATGTTTATTACCGGTATCTTTTCCATAGATGAAAACTCATCAAACATAGATTCAGCAAATTTTTTATCAGAAACAAATTTCTCGACCAGCTCAGGATACAGGTTCCTCAACGATTCAAAAGCAGATGAAAATTCAGAAAAGTTTTTTATGCCGCCTACTGTTTTGCACATAGCCCAATAAAGCTCAGAAGGATTATATGGTACTTTTTTACCAAATTGGTTAAACACTCCCTCCTTGTAAACAATAGGACCATACTGATAGTCAATAGACATAAAATAATTATCTTTTTCCCTATCATGTTCGTTAATAGAAGAATCTATTAACTTTCTCATGGAAGTCGAAACCTCGTTTAAAACAGAAGGATCGGATAAAATACGACTTATTTCTGTTTCATCATACAAACCGGATCTCCTTAATTTCTGCTCATTCAGTATCAAACTGCCATCTACATAAAAATCGAAGAGAATAGCATTAGACAATGAAGACGCATTGAAAAAATAATGAGTAGACAAAAGGAAATCCCTTACATCCTTAACATCCTGAGCCGTTAAAGGATCAGCAAAATAAGTCTGACGCTTCATATACGACAGCACGTCTTCTAAAAGAGGTTCACCATTGGGATCGGTATTAAACATCTCTCCTGGAGCCGGGTTATTCCAATGACCGTAATACGACAAAAAACCAGGAGTGTAAGCCTTAGCCCATACCTGAAGAGCCCGCTCGCTGTTTCCTAATACTTTTAAAGCACTTTCGTAAAGAACGGAAGGCTCCCCGTTAGGAGCCTTAACCCGTTTTATTTCATTTTCCTTTTTTTCTATCTGACATTTGACACCCATTGTAATTAACTTTTTTGCAAAGTTAATTATAAAACCGACTTATACAATGACGGATCCCAAATTCCTTCTATATAAATCTCCGGAAAACTCAAACTGCCATCACGAAGAGTGGTGACTTCCAAGCTGGGAATGTTGAAAACAGTACTGGTATCACCAAACTCACCATTCAACTTGATAGCATTTCCGCTGTTATTAGCCTCATAATAAAAATAACAATAATTTTCATTAATGCTTGGATCATATTCGTACCAATATGTTAGATCTTGTATATGATCTTCTATGTTACCAATTTTGTTTTCACCTAATATAAAAATACCATTATTGCTATGATTATAAACCATAGATTCATAACCACCATAATTCCAATTACTATTAAACATTATGTAACTAACATCAGAATCATGATCTTTTAATACAGGTCCTATATGTATATGAATTTTATTAAACTGACATACATAAGGTCTTTTTTCCTCCAAGCCTTTTTATATCTTCATTGGATAACTTATTATAACATCCTCCCACGAAATTATCCGCAGTATTAAAAAATCTCCTTCTCATACTCAACACTCCTTATTTAACTCATTTATCGAATCCGAATTATCAGAACCTTCTACGAGATTCTTATTCCTATCTATCTCTTCCTGGCTCATATTACTCATCATATTTTGTATTTTTCTACCAGATTGAGATAAAGAGCGGATGAATGCACTGGAACTTATCTTAACTCCAAGATCCGGTTTTGCCCTAAACGCTTCACCGGTACTGATATTATACAAATCATACACACCTGAGTTCATATAGAATTTATATATCCAGTTTCCACCAGCTTTTTTGTACCCTAATTTGGTTAACTCGACTACACTCATACCAAATTTAATGCCATTACGACCCATTATCTTCTCCGGTATAGGTTCTACCTTAGCCGGAACAGATGTATATGCTTCATCACCGCCGTACAGGAAATAAGGGGTTGTCACCCTTGATATGTGAGTAAGCGGTTCTTCGGATATACGAGGCTCGTCTTTCGCAGCCTTATATTCTTCCCTTGGATTGGATATCCTAATAAAAGGATCGTATGTCAAAAAGGTTAAGCCGTATTCTACTTTATAACCTGATACGCCGTTAAGATCCCTTATAGCCTTAGTCGTATGCGAGTGATTGATGGTGTCTATACCATACCTTAATTCCATATCGGTCATAATACTATTAACCTCATCTCCCTCTACATAAACCTCTTCTCCTTCCGGGATAGAGGTTATGCCGGCAGCCCTTCTAAGTAGCCATAAAGTGACTTCAGCAATGTCAGAGAACTTATCTCCGTTCTTCCTATAGTTATCTACTCTTCCTTCTTCATATCCAGGTAATTCGATATTTCCTTTAACTTCGACATTTGTTCTGGATTGTCCTTTGCCTTCTCCATCTCCCTTTTTATCGCCATCTTCCTCAGTGCGTACTGCACCGCCTTCTGCACTTCCTTCTTTCCCATCATTTAAAATATTATCTGATTCTGACTCTATAGACTCCACAACAGCATCATACTCTGGAATGCCACTAAGGAAATCTGCTACGTTATTCAAAAACTCTATTTTTTCCTCGTTTGTCATATCAAGACTTTCCACGGGCCCCCATATGGCAGGCAAGTTGTTTGATTCTATTGCAGTAGAAACATCTTCTACAGTTTGGTTATCCACCGTAGACAAAACTTCAGAAACCAAACTATTGATGTCAGATTCCATTTTTTCTACTTCCTCTTTTGTGCCATATTCTTTTAGGGTATCCATGCCATTGACTCTAAGAGAATAATTCAAAGCCTTGCTTGGAACAAAATTAATATATTTCAAAAAGTTTTTCAACTCTGATATAATTTGTTCGTCAGATCTTGGACCAACATAATCCGCTACTACCTGATCCGTTTGAGAACGAAGCCAAGAAACATATTCTTCTAAGGTCTTACCTCCCTTTTTAGAAGGAGTGGATATTTTATCACCTACTGTTCCTTTAGGTTCTAATCCCATTTCCTCCTTAAGACTTTTTGGATTACCTCTCTCACGAAGAAACCTCAAATCGCCTCCTACAATCTTCCTTGCTATAAAATCAAAAATATTAGCATAAGGCGGCAATCCTTCTTTTTCTATATGAGATTCTATTTCGTTTAACATAAGAGAGAAGTTTTTCCTGGAGGTACGCTTCTTGCCAGGTAAAGACTGCGCAGCTTGTGCCGCAGGAGCCGGCTGAGCTGGTGGCGCCGGCCGAGTCCCCCGGACAGGGTCTTCCTCTGGCATTTCCTCTTCGTAAATATCCACATCTTCCTTGGAAGTAACGGTCTTACCCTCATCGGAGAAAGGGAGATCATCTTCTATAAGTGATTTAGGTCCGGAAGATGATTTACTAAACTGAATCCTGATCTTAGGAGCAACAAACATCTCACCTTCGAAATCTATTCCAGATTCTACCTCAGACGTCACAATGTCTTTCACACTCCTACTTTCATCTTCTACCCACTTAACAACATCAGGAACCATAGATAATTTTTCTATAGCCTCACGAGCTTTTCTAAGCCCTGAAATAGGATTCAAATACGATACTTGATACGAAGCTGGATCAAGACCTAACTTGGTTAGATACGCATTAAGATCTTGTATGTCATCTTGACCCATCTGTAACAATTCAGAGTCACCGGATTCAAGCAGCATATCTATAAAAGAAATCCATTTCTTTCCTTCCTCTGATTCCACAGAACGTAGACTAACCGGGAAAAGATAATTAAGACCGTTTTTGCCTTTGATGACAACTACCGGAACTCTTACATTTTTGTAATTGTTTTTCTTATCGTTTAATATAGAATAAGCAAATGGGAATCCTGTGTATTTAGAACCGTTCTTAAGCACGACTTTGCCATTTAAGACATACCCCACATCAGATACTTTTTCAGCTCCTTTTTCGGTAATAGGGAGATTTTCTACCTGACCATATCCTTGACCGTTTACTCTCATGTTAAACACCGGTCTTCCAGGAAGGGTCTGGGCAACAACATGCGTGCCGACGCCGATGGTAGCTGACCGGCCGGCGTCCTTCTTCCACTTGTTAAAAGCCGTTCTTCTTATTTTACTTATACCATCTATGCCCCCTGTGTCAGCTTTTACAACAGAAACGAATCTGTTTCCACTCATGACCTTGATAACCATATTGGACACCAGTTTATTCTCAGCAGATTCTATTCTTTTTTTATCGCCGGACTGAACAGCATCATTGTATTCGGCAAAAAGAGACTGATTATAAGTATCATTTACATCTATTTCGAGATTAACCTTATCTCCTTTTTTCAAAGAAGATAATGCTTCCTGATCTATTTTATCTACCTCATTCTCTCCGAATCCGACACCCGTTCTGTACGGAACCAATTCATCTGAATCAAGACGCTTATAAACCAAAGAATAGGAATTACCCACGTCCTGAATAGACACATCTGTGTAACGGTTAAGAACACGAGCCGATTCTTTGTCTATAGACCATCTTGCATGATAAGGCAATTCCATTATATTAGCTGTTTCTCCACCTATGTTAAGGGAATACCTTTTAGTGCCATTAGCGTTCGTTTCAGAACTTATTTGAATAGGAACCAATGATTTTATCGAAGATACAAATTTGTCAGCTCTAAGACCTGCAATTTCATACCTTTCATTGCCATCATTGGATATTATTCTTACCATCAACGTCTCTGGATTCTGGGCACTATCTATGTTGGCTCCCGGCGTATTATCGGATTCGTCTAATTCATTTACAAGAGAATCTATATCAACATCATCTTCCCCAAAATTACTCAACGTAGATTCAGAGATACGACCTTTATCAATAATCCTGTTTTGTTCGATATAAGGAAGGAGATCTGTGATGTTTCCAACCTGGCCAAGATCTTCTATGGTAAATACAGAATCGGCAAGCTTATCTTCGTCAACCTTCTCCCCTTTATCCCGTCTGTTCATTATATCAACATACGAAGAAATAGCATCATCAAGTTCCTTCCTTTGATCTGGTTCCAAATTGGATTTAGCCATATCAATAATAGCTTTATTATCCTCATACACAGATCGATGTTCAGTAAGTCTCCTAACTTTATCTGATAAATCTTTTATCATCTTAGCCGGACTATCACCAAGATTTGATATATAATCATCAATATCCTGTTTATACTTTTCATATATCTCCTTCTCCCTTGGAGATAAAAGATCTTGATTACCTGTATATATCTTATCTACGATACGTTCTTTAACCTCTATAGGTGCAGACAAAAGATCTTCCATTACCGACTCATAATCAAAATCAGACAATATATCTTCTTTCGGCTTCTGAGTTATACCATCGTTTAGATGACCAAATACTTTCATGGTAAATGCTTCATCTGAATTTATTTCTCCATTATTCAGAAGCTCATCTATTTTTTCATCCGAACTGATATTATTACCCTCTGTCTGGTAAAAACGATCACTTTCTATAGATTTAGTATTAGAAGATACCATATCATTTAAGAACTTAGAAAATAAAGAAAAATCATGTCTCATGAATTTCTTATCCTGTATGGAGTTCATAAATGACCGTAAAACCTTATATTGGGTAATGGCTTTCTGGTATTTCACCACCATATTTCTTAAATCCTCTGCTTCTTTCTTCCCTTTATTATTCTCAATATAAGTACTTAAAGAAGCTACGGAGTCATAAGCTTTCAATATATCTTCAGCAGTTATTGTTTCGGATTTAAACAACTCAAGAGCTAATACTCCAGGATCAAAAGAATAAAATACTTCTTTATAACTACTAAGAAGATCTTCTGACAACCTTCTATATTCCTTATTAAGATTATCGTATTTAATAGTTTTTTGTTTTATAGCCTCTGCTTCGGTATCATTGCCATCCTCTACTCTTCTCGGAGTTGTAGCCAACCTCTCTATTTCAGCATTCAGATCATTGATCTCATTACGCAATTCCCTTAACTGATTAACTGTATCAAAAGCTTGACTTGATAATGAATAAAACGTATTTATATCATCAAACAAATTATTGTCATTTACATAATCAGCAATATCATTTGATGCTTCCATTGCTATATCTTCTGCATCCAACCCCTTAAACACAGCATTAGCAACATTAGATCGATAAAGATCAGATGAAGTCTCAGCAGTAATAGCCTCAGCAAAAGAAGAAGCTTTTTTATAATTGGCTAACTTCTTATCAAAATCTTTTATAATATCTTCCTTGTATTTTTTAACAGTTTCTTCATCTACTTTCATTTCAGAAGCCAACTCATTTTCGTCAAGGCTTTTAACCATTGACCTGAAATTGTTAGCCGTATCCTCTAACATTCCCATTCTGTCAGATAATTCAAATTTAGAATAATAATCTGATTCAGGATCATTCATTTGAGCATTAAATTCGGCTAAATTTCGCATAGAGTCTTTTACGGATTGAGAAGTAAAAGCATTATTACTATTAAATTTCTCAACATCAGTATTAATAGTACGCTCTTTATTTCTCCTTTCATATAAACCAAAAGCACCATTTCTGGCTCCAAATAAACCACCAATCAGGGCTCCTATGCCAATCTCTTTCAATCCTTCTTTGGATGTAAATTGTTCAGCTATGGCCTTAGAAAAAGAATCAACTATAGAAGACGTAGCATCAAGATACGTCTTATCATATCTTGATCTAATAAAATCTTCTCCCATGCGCTGAGCAACACCTTGCATGCCTTCCTCCCATACACCTTCAAATATGGGTCTTTTAGATACATTCCAAATAGTAGCTAAGGATTTCTGGAATAAATTTGCTTTTACCGTCTGTAATCTTTCAGCATCACCCGCTACCTTCTTAGTCCCTAATCCAAACAAATAGCGATCTACAAAACTCTTTGATCCCCTATATGTGTTTGATACACCCTTTAATCCAGGTATGTATTTAGAAGCAAAACCAGTGTCTACTCCAAGATATTTTCCCAGAAGAAGATAATTGGATAATCCAACTATACCCATATTAGCTAAAAATATGCTGTTTGCCGTATCGGAAATAGAACTCTTAAATTCAGCCATCTCAGACTGATTAGGATTCCGACCATACATATTTTTAAAATATTCCTTGTATTTACTTTCAGAGTCTTTCATAAAGAACTGAGCCTCCACGGTAGACTCCCAGCCGGCGCCCACAAGCG
>ULSK01045835.1_pt1 | contig 13813 bp, 8 predicted proteins | sample 1956311 | NCBI WGS metagenome assembly ULSK01 (sample SAMEA4835706, study PRJEB28245) | human gut metagenome | biome: gut microbiome; material: fecal sample | place: Denmark | collected 2008 | reverse complement strand
ACGGAGAATGATTTCAAACCCTCACAGCCTTCACCTTATCACACTTTCGCCCTATCTATCGGCTTTTCCGGTGAAACTTCTTTTCTTCTATGATAAAGAGAAACGGCATCAGCAACCGACAAACCGTCGACACGTGATTCTGAAACACCCTTCTTCGCATCGGACAAGTTGCCGCCTTCAGCACATCGGAGCGCTTTTATCCAAGTGAACGACCAGGGTAGTTCAGGCAGCCGACCCCAGTTATTCGATTGAACGACACCGGTAGTTCACTCGAACGACCAGGGTAGTTCACTTACAAACAGTCGACAGTTCCGAAGAATGCAGGGAAATGTACGCCACCATCTGCCGCCCTACTTCAGAATAGCATAACGATGAACTCTACTCGAAATCACCCCCAAAAAGGCAATAAACTGGAAGGGCTGATGGAAGGAAGAGAAGAAGGGAGAGAAGAAGGTATACGAGCCAGTCGTTTCGAGATAGCCTGCAATCTCAAAACAATGGGAGTAGCTACGGAAATGATTATCCAAGCAACCAAACTGACAACAGAAGAATTTGAACATTTATAGAGAAAAGTCAGAAAAAAATAGTTAAAAATTGGAATCCATTGTCGTTTGTCTTATTTTTGTATGCCGAAATTCTTAATAAATTTACGCTATGAAAAAGAGATACTGGAACATGTTTTTTATCAGCATATTGGCGATATGTACCATTACAAGTTGCGGCAACCCTACTAACCCAAAAGTAGGCGTAAAACAGATGCAATGCCGGACAAACCGGAAGATGCAGTGTACGTGAACGTACAAGTGCAACTGTCCACAACTGATAAAAACACAACAAATGAAAACAATAAAACCGACAACAACAGCACCGGCAATGCCATAACGGGAGAAGAGCACGAAAATCGGGTGAACAACATCCTGCTTGTACTGGCAGATAAAGACAACAAATTCATTGCCTGCGGCGAACAAGTATCACTGACAAACCTCAACAAAGCAAAAGGCACCGTCAGTACCGTCCAGAAAATCGACAAAGCCGCATTGGCTGCCTACTACAAGGCCGACGGGATACTCGATGAAGGAAAAGACAGAATCCACCTCTACGTCTTCTGCAACCCTACAAACGAACTGCAAAACCTCTTTAAAGAGCACTTCATGCTGAAAGAATGGATACACAAAACCGAGAATATAACTGAAGATGCCAACGGCAATGTAATAAGAGGAGAAAGCGTATGGGGAGGAAAAGACCATCAGCATGGATTCCTTATGTCCACCGCAACCCGAACGTGCATTGAAAAGAGAATTCCTAAAAACATAGAATCCTGGAAAAGCCATTTCCAAGAGAGCACACCCTTCCACTTCTCCGGAACAAACCATAAAGGCACCGGAAAAAAAGAGGTGAACAATGAAGGCACCATCCTGGTGGAACGTGCCGTGGCGCGCTTCGACTCCAAGGATGGAAGTAAAAACAAAGACCAAACCTACGTAGTGGGGAATGACGAAGGAAACGCCACCCTAAAAGTGAAACTGACCAAAATGGCTTTGGTAAACATGAGCCGCGACTTCTACTACTTGCGACGCGTGTCGGACAACGGTGCCAATGCCAACGCACAGATATGCGGAGCAGAACATAGCCACGGCCCGAAAACCAACTATGTGGTAAATACGGATGCCGCAATAAAAAGCGGAACCGCCAAAAACATCGATAAAAGTTATCCCTTCAAGGATTTCTTCAACTTCTGCCTCGGCAACTATGAAGGGGGAAACTGGGACATTGACGCCACCGTACGCAGCCAATGGTACACCTCGCAAATTTCAAAGGTTGTCAAGAATAAAGGGAAAGGGTACCACACATGGCGGTATGTAACCGAAAACACCATTCCCGGCATAGAACTGCAACAGAACGGAATCAGCACCGGCATCGTATTCAAGGGGCAAATCATGGCGACCGACAAGGCATCCCGGAAACTGAAAGATGCCATTGCAAATGCCAAGGGAAATCCGGCTAAAGACCCCATCCTTTATTCCTATGCCAATACACTCTACGTGACATGGGAGGAAGTGCGCGAAAAAGCTTTCTTGACAGAGGAGAACAGCAGGTTCTATAAAGCCGTATTCGGAAATGAGAAGAAGAATATCACCATAAAAAGCAATGGGCAAACAGCCGTCTATAGCACAGACAAAACAAGCCCGGACTATCTGTGGCAAAAGTGGCATGAACAGAACATTGGCAACGAAGCATTCCAGGCCAATTTCAGGAAAGCCGCCAAAAAGGCACAGTTCACCCTTTACCAATCGAACACGGACGACTACGACGCAGCAGGCTATTACTGCTACTACTTCTGCTGGAACCGGCACAATGACAACAACGACGACACCGTGACGGGACCTATGGAGTTTGCCATCGTGCGCAACAACATTTACAAGCTTTCCGTAACGGGAATCAACCGTCTGGGACATCCGCGCATTTCGGAAAACGACCCCGCTCCCATAACTCCGGACACCCCGGATGAAAAAGACAGTCACTACCTCACACTATCTGTCGAAGTAACCCCTTGGAGAGGTGCATTAATCACCGAAAATCCTAACAGTTGACACCAAAAGAGAAAAAACGCGGCACCGAACACATGGTTCGATGCCGCGTTTTTTTGTCACGTTACATTGGTAAACCTCCTACCACCTCTTTTGAACATACCGGCAATTTGCCGTCTTGCCCCATGGCCACAAAAACCGTAGCACAAAGCACTGTCCACTGGTCGCCGTATGTCATCGTACTGCTATGACTGTAGCCCAAGCAATGCCCATACTCGTGGAACATGGCCTGGCGAGGATAATTATGCGGATTGGAGCCGGGTGCCGTGGCATCAAAGTAGACACCTTTATAACAATAATCGGCCAGGCCATAAGTATTGCCTCCACCCAAGCCACCTACTCCGACCACACGGCCCAACACAAGACCGCCGTGGTTGCGGATTCTTTGCCGCAAAGCATCCAGGTCTATCGGATTTCCTCCATTGTCCTTCAGCTTGCCCTCGTAGGCATTCATTTCCACATTGAACTCTTCGGAAGCGAACATGAAAGCCATGTTGAGCGCCAACGCCACTCCGTGACGACAAAGCAAGGGATCCATGTGCCGCCAATAAGCATGCCCGTTATCGGCCGAATAAGCGGAAAAGCGAATAAACCACCGGCTGTCTATCTGCTCTATCTTTTTCATGAAGGGGTCTTCCGTACGGACAAGCAACGTCACATCGTCATTGGAGAGTTCCGGCTGTGCCGGAACTGTTATCCGGCGACCGTTCTCCGCTACAAACGTACGTTCCGAACTGACCACCGGCAAGGGGAACGATGCCTCCATAAACGGATAAATGCGGTCGAAACGAGCCAGTTCGAAGAATTCCGTGCTCACCTTGTTGAAACGGCACAGTATCTTGACGCCACTGATGCCAATCGGCGAGAAGAACTTTACAAGCAGCTGATGATCATCGGACACCGACACCTGCAACGGGGCATTCACCCGAAAGGAACGGCGATTGCTATCGTAGAACACCTCGCGCGGTTCGTCGGCCAGAAACATGGTATCCGTCCGGAATCGGGAGAAATCCTCCTCGCGTACATAGAGCAAGCCTTCGCCACTTTCGGGATGGCGGTAATTGATGCGGATATGCGACACGCGTCCGGCTTCTATCTTGCAACCACTGAAGCGATAGACCTGCATAAAGGAAGTTCCGTCGCTACGCTCCGACTCAATCGTCACCCGTCCGGAAAGTGCCTCCCGTCCGGGCAACGAGTAGAATGAACGGCGCTGCGTGATGTTGTAAGCGTCCACTCCTCCGGCACCTGCGTACTCGCCACCGGCCTGAATACCGGCATACACCCCTTGGGCATCATCGAAAGAGACCTCTATGTTGCGGATAAACCGCCACATATAGTCGGACGACACATCCAAATCGACATCTACCCTGCCCACACAAGGTTCCAGGCAGACGGTCTGCATCACCGGAGCCTGCTCCCGGCTGATGTGCAACGCTATCTTCTTATAGAACCAGGCCTCATCAAGCGGTGCCTTTTCCACGTGATTCACCAGCCAGGCATCCGACAGCAGGGCCGGCTCGTCAACCGTAATATCCGATTCCGGATGGGTGGTAGCAAGAAACACCACGGTATAGTCGCCATACCCCAATCCTTCGATGGTCAGTTTGGAGAAATCGGCTTCCAGTTTCTGATACAACGGCTTGATTACTTCGCCCCGTTCGTCGGCTATGGCATACCACATACGGGCTATCGGTTCCGGCTGTTCGCTGCGGGTGCGCACCCCGGCAGTGACATCTGCCTGCAAGCCGAACCGGAAGGTCACCTGCCCTGCGCCGGCCTGTTCAGCGCTGTCGAAGCCAAGCCCGTCCGAAGAGCAGCTGGCCAGCAACGGCAGCAATCCCAAAAGCATTATAATTCTTATAATCTTCATGTCCTGCCCTCCTCTATTTCTTTACACAACGCAAGGACGCGAACGCCTCCATCTGCAATCGCTGTTCGGCAATGACGGTCGAATCTTTTCCTTCGAACTGCATCCAATAGGCCCAGGCATATCCTCCGGGACAACCGTCGCGCTGGCTAGTCCACAACACGGCACGTTTTCCGAAAGAGGGATTGTTGGAGGTCGATTTGTCGCCTTTCCCGCCTGCCAAAGGTATGATGAGGTAACGGCCGGTATCTTCCGAAGTAAACTTCACGTAATGTTGTGTTCCGGTGACACCGGTAGGAGTCACCAACGTACCTTCTCCCACATGGAGCGTGGCGGTAATCCGCTCTCCGTTTCCCGCCGTATAAGTACCGGGAATCTCTTGGCCTTTCGGAAGCAATGAGTTCAGTTCGTCGCGGGTAGGCACCCTATAGCCTTCGGGGCAAGGCATGTGCGAATCGTTCTGCCAAGGCATGTCGGCAGTCTGGTTGCCCAAGTTGTTGGAAGGGTTATATCCCTGCCAAGGCACATACATATACTTGCGGCCGCACTGGAACAAACCGCCGACTGTATTAATCCAGCTGGTGCGATACATGTCTTCCACCGTGGCACCGTCCAACGGATAAATCTGGTCTTCGAGGTCGCTGCTGCGTGCATTAAAAGCCATCCACACGCTTCCTGCCATCTCCACCGTTTCAATCTGCTTGTCGCTGGGAGCCACGCGCACTTCCACGTAGTCATAAGAACCGGCCATAAGCGCATTCTTCAGGTGTACCATGAACGAATAGCCCAACCGTCCGCTGCCTTGCGCCGGAACAGATACGCTGAAGGAAGAGACAATCCCTTCGGCCTCTTCGGTCACCGCCATGTCGGTCAGCATCACGCCATCCACAACTCCTTCGGCAGATGCAATATCTATCCGGGTGTCGGCAAGAAACGCCAGTTGCATGCCATCTACTCCCGTCATAGGCACTTCTACAATGTTGTTCTCATAATCTACCGATACTCCCTCGGGGATGACAGACCGGGAAGCATCCAACAGAATACGATGGTCCGCGTCGGGCTTGCCAGTCACCGTTTCGCCCTCTTCCCACGGCTTGATTTCGAAAACGCCTTCTACCGTAGCCCCTACGTTAAGTACCGACAATTCATACACCTTGTTGCGTTCTATACGCGGCAACTCCATTTTCAGCCTGATGGGAATCCCATCATACGTACCACGCAAAACGACATGGACCGGACACATGCTTTCAAAAATACGGAATACGCTCGGCTGTTCTCCTCCGAATGCCGGTTCAAACGTCTTCACATATTTCACCGTCTTGTCTGACACGGCAACGCCTTCCTGAAACGGAAAAGTTTCGGCCGGGGCATCTTCCACTATAATCTCCTCAATCCGCGTCTTATCGTCGGCCGTAGTGTTCAGGTCGATACGGGCCACCCCACGTTTCATGCCCACACTGACCTCCGGATTATTGCGCGTCTCGACATCATCTTCCAATTGAACCACCGCCGACATGAAATCCGGAGCGGAATTATCATGAAGCCCTTCGCCAATGGCCATATTACACAATTCCTCTTCGGTCAGTTTCTCTTCCTGAACGGGCAGCTTCACTTCTGAAAGAAAATATAACCGCGAGCCGCTGAGTGCAGAGATGCTGGATGTACCATCTTGTTTCGGATTCAGCAATTGCGTCCTATATAAGCTGCCGCCACTGAACTGAAAAACCGATACCTCACGCAGTTCCCCGAAGGAATCCTCTCCCGAAGCAGTGACACTTTTCACCACCAATGAATAAGTTTGCTGCCCGCTATCTTCTCCGGACGGTGCATCATCTGAGCAAGCGCCCCAAAATAATGTTCCGCACAAAAGGGGAACAAAGATTTTCTTACAAAAAATGTTCATAATACCAATTGAATTTATATAAAAACAAAAATGTCTCCGATACCATTTTCAAAAGCGGGTGCAAAAATATAACTTTTTTCAAGATGAAAATATCCCTTTCATCTTTTTATTACAATCTGTCAACTCCCTTTTCTATCTGCTCTCACCCTTGTACACACTTGCCAGATAATACAAGACAGATATATGAAATAATAATTACATTAAACTTCCAGTGCATAAAACAAAAAGACGCCGTTAATTATTTTTAATTTTAGCGACTATATTTTATGATTAAAATACATTTGTATTATTTTTGTATAAATAATACGTAGCAATTAAATTGCCATTAGACAATGTGTTGCTTGAAAAATCAGGTCATGAAAGTATTTTTATCTAAAAGATGCATAATTAGCTTATGTTTCATTTTTCTATATTTAAGTTCGGCGTTTGCCACAGCAACCATAGTCGGCAAACACCACAGATTACTTATTATAAACTCGTACAATGAAAGCGCACCCTGGAGCCAAGAACTTATAACTCCCATCCTGCTGCAAACATCTCCTATAGAGGACATCACAGCCGATGTAGTACACATGAACGGGACGTTCATTCGTAATGACTCATTGTATATCCGGATGGAGAATGGCATTTTCGAACGTTTCCAGGATAAGAAACCCGATTATCTTGTACTTCTCGGCAACATGGCTTTTACTTTAAGGGAACGTATTTTGAGTGAGTGGGGAAATATTCCAATAGTATTGGTCGGCAACGAAGACACGTATGCTCCACGGGAATATTATTTCACCGGACGTCCTATACACATTTCCAATGCCATCACATCTCCTCTGGTTGACCTGCGGCCGCAATACAACTTTACTTTTATCGAAACGCCGTATATGTACAAAGAGACCATCGACATGATGGTACAGATGCTGCCAAAAATGAAAACGATTGTATTCGCAGCAGATGAACTCTATCATAACCAAGACTTGGACCGGCTTATTCATGCCTATATAACGTCAAAGTATCCAAACCTCCACTATGAACGCTTAATAGGTAATGAAAGAAACCAAAACGAATTACAGGCATATCTGCTAAATGATGAACCGGAGACGGGTATGCTATTTTCCACATGGTTTTACGAGCGTAAGAATCTACTCGGTTTTCCTACACTCATCAGTGGAGACTTTCAGTTAGTTGCATCATCGCCTCAACCCGTATTTGCATTAAGGAATGCCTATGTGGGTAAAGAGGGGTTTGCGGGAGGATATTTCTATGACCGCATGGAAATGCAAAACGCGCTTTCTTCAGCCCTCAAACAGATATTTGCAGGAGAGGATGCACGGAATATCCCATTTACATATAGCAAGAAATCCTATCCCTTCATCAACTACCAGCAACTGCAGATGGACGGTCTGGACACCACACTCTGTCCTAAGGACTCGGTATTCATCAATAAACCGCTTACATTCTGGCAGAAGTATCAATGGTGGATTATTTGCGGAGTAGTGTTGATACTCTCACTACTTATCATAGCTTTAGTCATTTATCGGTTCCAGCAAAAGAAAATCACCTTGCTAAGTGCCCATGATACCCTTTTACGTAATATGCCGATATCTTATACTCAAATAGAGGTTTTCTTCGACAAAACGGGACAGATAGCAGATATGAGCTATCGATGCGGCAATATTATTTTCAACGACCAGTTTACGCCAACTACCGATGGTTCACAAAAAAATGCCTTCTCCCAAATAGAGCACCTGACACATTTCATGGAAATGGTATTCCAAGAAAAGCAAACGGTAACATTTACTCATTACTTCAAACAAACAAACAGCTTTTACGAATTCATTCTTTGCCCGGCATCCCAAAAACACACTTTGGATGTCTTTGCCGTAGATATTACAGCGCGCAAAGATGCCGAAAACACATTGCGAGAGATTAATAAAAAACTGGAAATGACATTGGGCATAGCACGCATCATACCATGGCGCTGGGATTTAAAGGAGGGTCTGATTTATTGCGAAGCACAAAAGATATTAGACCACATGAACTTTACAAAGGAGAAGAACTCTACAGTCCAAGTAGATATTATCAAGGCGTCAGAATATTTCCGAAAGATACACCCGGAAGACTTCGAACGTATGCACCATGTACATGAAAATCTCATTTCAGGCAAGTTGCAGCATATCAAAGAAGAATATCGTATTATCACCGAAGTAGAAGGGCGAAAAATAACAGATTGGATGGAAACCAACGCAGTAATTGACCAGCGCGACAAAAACGGCTGTCCAATATCGCTTGTCGGCTCCCTTTTACTGATAACAGAACGCAAGAGGCAAGAAGAAGCGCTTATCCGAGCACGAGAAAAAGCCCAAGAATCCGACCGGCTGAAATCTGCATTTCTAGCCAATATGAGCCACGAGATACGTACCCCCTTGAATGCCATCGTAGGATTCTCCAGCCTGCTGACTGCAACCGAAAACGAAACCGAACGCAAAGAGTTCATCAGTATCATAGAAACCAACAACCAGTTGCTATTGCAACTGGTAAGTGACATCCTGGATCTTTCAAAAATAGAAGCAAATACACTGGAATTCAATTATCAGAATGTCGACTTAAATCAGTTGGCAAAAGATGTGGAAAACACTGTACGAGGCAGACTGCAAACAGGTGTTGCCCTACAATTCGTTCCTGAAGTACCAGTTTGTTATGTACAGACAGAACATAACCGTCTCTCTCAAGTCCTCATCAACCTGCTGGTCAACGCTGCAAAATTTACAGAGAAAGGTGAGATTATGTTTGGATACAAAATCCGTGGAGAAGAACTCTATTTCTACGTAAAAGATACGGGCATAGGCATCTCACTAGAGAATCAGAAGAAAATATTTGAACGGTTTACCAAAGTAAACACCTTTATACAAGGAACGGGATTAGGGCTCTCAATATGCAAAAACATTGTCACAAAAATGAAAGGACGCATCGGAGTAGAATCCGAAGGAGAAGGTAAAGGAAGTACTTTCTGGTTTACAATACCTTATAAACCGAAAGAGGCTCAAAAGGAAAATAATCTAACTTTAATGCCTCTTCTGAACGAGAGAAGCAAGGAAAAGCCTATAATCCTGATAGCAGAGGACAACGAAAGCAACTATATGCTGTTCAAGTCTATCCTACAGAAAGATTATGAGTTGGTTCATGCTTGGGATGGGGAGGAAGCCGTGGAACTCCATCAGAAGTTTCATCCGCATGTGGTCATCATGGACATCAATATGCCTAAAATGGATGGATATGAAGCTACTCGCGAAATACGTAAAGTATCCAAAACGGTACCTATCATTGCAGTAACGGCATACTCCTTTGCTTCGGACAAAGAAAAGATTATGCAGAATGGCTTTAACGGATATATGTCCAAGCCGGTTGACATACAAAGATTGAAAGAAAAACTCGACTATACAATCCACGGGAATTTTATGATGATGTAGGGTTCCGGTCTGCTCTTTCCTATATGATATTTTTTGATTATCCAAGAAATATCATGTACTTTTGCACAAGTTAGAAAAGAGACAATGATAGACCAACCCACCATAGACCGCATACTTGATGCCGCACAGATATACGATGTCGTATCAGACTTTGTCACCCTGCGCAAACGCGGTGTGAACTATGTAGGTCTGTGCCCTTTCCACGATGACAAAACCCCTTCCTTCTATGTATCCCCCGCCAAAGGGCTCTGCAAGTGTTTTGCCTGCGGAAAAGGAGGAAATGCAGTGCATTTCATCATGGAGCACGAACAGATGTCTTATCCTGAGGCGCTGAAATATCTCGCAAAAAAATACGGCATTGAAATCAAAGAACGCGAACTATCCAGCGAGGAGAAGATAGCACAGAGCGAACGGGAAAGCCTCTTCATTGTGAACAACTTTGCCCGTGACTACTTCCAGAATATCCTAAAGAACCACGTAGACGGACGGAGTATCGGCATGGCCTATTTCCGCAGCCGCGGCTTCCGGGATGACATCATCGAGAAGTTCCAGTTGGGCTATTGTACCGAGAGCCACGATGCCCTTGCCCAGGAAGCTTTGAAAAAAGGCTATAAAAAGGATTATCTTGTCAAGACCGGCCTCTGCTACGAGACGGACGACCACCGACTGCGCGACCGCTTCTGGGGGCGGGTCATCTTTCCGGTACACACTCTCTCCGGTAAGGTGGTGGCTTTCGGGGGACGTGTGCTTGCCGGCGCCACCAAAGGCGTCAAGGTGAAGTACGTCAACTCGCCTGAATCGGAGATTTACCATAAAAGCAATGAACTGTACGGCATATATTTTGCCAAACAAGCCATTGTGAAACAAGACCGTTGTTTTCTGGTCGAAGGTTATACAGACGTCATTTCCATGCACCAATCGGGCATAGAGAATGTGGTTGCCTCTTCGGGCACAGCATTGACATCCGGACAAATCCGGATGATTCATCGTTTCACCAACAATATGACAGTGCTCTACGACGGTGACGCTGCCGGTATAAAGGCCTCTATCCGAGGTATTGATATGTTGCTGGAAGAAGGCATGAACGTCAAGGTCTGCCTCCTGCCCGATGGTGACGACCCGGACTCCTTTGCCCGCAAACACAATGCGACGGAGTTCCAGGCCTTCATACAAGAGAATGAAACGGACTTTATCCGCTTCAAAACCAATCTGTTGCTGGAAGATGCTGGAAAAGACCCCATCAAGCGTGCCGAGCTTATAGGAAACCTTGTGCAAAGCATTTCCATCATTCCCGAAGCCATTGTGCGTGATGTCTATATCAAGGAGTGCGCCCAATTATTGCACGTAGAAGACAAACTGCTGGTTTCTGAGGTTGCCAAGCGTCGCGAAAAGCAAGCCGAGCAACAAGCTGAGCGAGCAGAACGTGAGCGTCGGTCGGCCAATGCCGCAAGAGCCAATGCAGAAGCGGGGGTCAATGGCAGTCATACTGCAGCTACCAACCCCGACGCACAACAAGCTGGCTATCCGTCCCAATCACTGCCTGCCGGTCTCCCTTCCGAAACACCTCCACCTTTTCCACCCGAGGAAGAATATGTATCCTTCATCCCGCAGGAGGGCAAGGAGGGCCAGGAGTTCTATAAATACGAACGACTTATTCTGAAGATGGTAGTGCTCTATGGTGAGCGGGTGATGTGCAATGTCACCAATGAAGAGGGGCAGGAAACCCCTATCACTGTAACTGAATATATAGTCAATGATTTAAAAGAAGACGAACTTGCCTTCCACAATCCGCTTCACCGGCAAATCCTGACAGAGGCTGCCGAACGTATCCACAATGAGGGTTTTACCGCCGAACGGTATTTTGTGGCGCATCCCGACCCCGTCATCAGCAAGCTGAGTGTGGAGCTTATCAGCAACCGCTATCAGTTAAGGAAATCACAGATAGAACAAATGGTGACGGACGAAGAACGCCTCTATGAGCTAATTCCACGGTTAATGATAAACTTCAAATATGCCATCGTCTGCGAAGAATTGAAGCATACCCTATTTGCGTTACAGAACCCTGCCATAGCCAATGATGAAACCCAGTGTAACAGCATCATGGAGCGCTACAACGAATTGAACAAAGTAAAAAGCATCATGGCAAAGCGGCTGGGAGACAGAGTCATCCTGAATTTTTAAATTCAATTCGGGGAGTTCTCCGTCAAGAATTATGCCTGATTAAATTCATAAATTCCTCGCGGGTCTTCGCTTGGTTGAATGCTCCGGTAAAATCGGATGTAGTGGTAATGGAGTTCTGTTTCTCTACTCCGCGCATCTGCATGCACATGTGTTTGGCTTCCACAACAACCATAACCCCCAGCGGATTCAGCGTCTCCTGAATACACTCTTTTATTTGGAGAGTCATACGTTCCTGCACTTGCAGGCGGTGAGAGAAAATATCCACTACGCGGGCTATCTTGCTCAGTCCGGTAATGTAGCCGTTAGGAATATATGCCACATGTGCCTTTCCGTAGAAGGGAAGCATGTGATGTTCGCAAAGCGAGAAGAAATCAATGTCTTTCACAATCACCATCTGACTGTATTCTTCTTGAAACTTGGCTGAACGGAGTACTTCGTGCGGGTCCATATGATACCCTTTCGTCAACGACAACATGGCCTTCGCCACCCGTTCAGGTGTCTTCTGCAAACCTTCACGTCCGGCATCTTCACCCAACAGAGTAAGGATGCGGTGATAATGTTCCTTCAATTCATCTAATGAAGGAGATACAATTTCTTCTTTTCCTAACATGATAATTCTTTATAAGGGGATGTTTATCTGCTCTTTCACGATAGAGACTTCCTTGAATACACCGGTAGCCCGCAACTGACGCATCATGGCATCCGCTTCTTCGATGCTGCGGAAATCTCCTGCACGGCACAGCCAGCGGGGAGGGTTGAAAGAGGTATAAACTGTAAGTTCGGGAAAATGTTCCTTGATGCGGGTAGCTACCGCATAAGCTTCGTTCTTGGCCTGACGGGTATTATTCCCTGCATAAACCTGTATGCGGTAACCCGAACTTTTAATCACTTTCTGCTCATCCGAACCGGCAGGAACATACTCCGAACCTATCAATGCCGCAATGCGCGCATCTTGATGGATAGTCACCTTGCCTTGTCCCGGCACATTACGTTCCAGGCTTTTCACAATATTGTTCTGCGCTACAGAAATGGTTGCAAAAGCGAGACATGCAACTAAAAGTAAACCAAGTTTTTTCATGAGTCAATATCTTTATATAACGGAAAATGGAAAGCTGAAAATGGAAAATAGAAAATGAAAAACAGTCATGCAGATACAACATGCAATCCATTTTCAATTTTCAACTTTCAGCTTTCAACTATTTAATTAAAGGCATCGATGATACCCTTGAAGTCAGAAACCTTCAAGGCAGCACCACCAATCAGACCGCCGTCAACATCCGGGTTGGCAAACAGTTCCTTTGCATTAGAAGGCTTGCAGCTGCCACCATAAAGGATAGAGCAGTTGTCAGCAATTTCCTTACCATACTTTTCAGCAATCAAGGAACGGATGAAAGCGTGGATTTCCTGTGCTTGTTCTGCAGTAGCAGTCTTACCGGTACCGATAGCCCAAACCGGCTCGTAAGCCAAAATAATCTTAGAGAAATCTTCGGCAGACAAAGAGAATACAGAAGCCAGCTGAGCGGCTACCACTTCATTCTGCTTGTTTGCTTCACGTTCTTCCAATACCTCACCGATACAGAAAATCGGAGTCAGACCGTTAGCCAAAGCCAATTTTACTTTTTCTTCCAGAATAGCAACTGTTTCACCATAGTAAGCACGACGTTCAGAGTGACCCAGAATGACATATTTTGCACCAGTAGAAGCAACCATAGCAGCTGATACTTCGCCGGTATATGCGCCTGACTCCTTGTCTGCACAGTTTTCTGCACCTACACCAATCTTGGCAGCATCTACCAAAGGAGTAACAGAT
>ULSK01042312.1_pt1 | contig 13860 bp, 14 predicted proteins | sample 1956311 | NCBI WGS metagenome assembly ULSK01 (sample SAMEA4835706, study PRJEB28245) | human gut metagenome | biome: gut microbiome; material: fecal sample | place: Denmark | collected 2008 | reverse complement strand
CCAGCCGATACAGCTGTTGCTGCAAAGATTGCATTCGGATCCATTCCTGCGGCAGAAAGAATACTCGGGTTTACAGCGAGTATGTAAGCCATTGCAAGGAATGTTGTAATGCCGGCAATAATCTCGGTTTTGACATTAGTGCCGTTTTCTTTCAGTTTGAAAATCCTTTCCAAAAGAAAGCCCCCCTAAAATATTTTGTCGAAACACGACATAGTTAAATTGTAGTTTATTCTTGCCAAAATTTCAAGTGGTATATTATACAAATTCATTGCAAAAATCAAGTTTTTGATTGTTTTGTGAAGTTTTTTGAGGGAAATCAGGTACAGGCAATTATTGAACATTTCACGAATAAAATTATATAACGATAAATTTTAGTTTAAGGGGTGCTGTTATGATTGAGTTACTCGGATTTTTAGGACAATATATATGTTTTTTCATTCTTCATGTTTGCGGAGGCGGTTCGTTTCCGAAACCTTTAACAGAAAAGCAAGAGCGTGAATGTCTTGAAAAAAGTGCAAACGGCGATATTGCGGCAAGAAATATGCTTGTTGAACACAATCTGAGGCTTGTTGCACACATAATAAAGAAATATTACGGAACGCAAAGCGAACAGGATGACCTTGTATCAATCGGCACAATCGGTCTGATAAAGGCAATCAACACATTTGACATGAACAAAAACATAAAATTAAGTTCTTATGCGAGCAGATGCATTGAAAACGAAATTCTTATGCATTTCAGAAATGCAAAGAAAAGTGCACAGGATATTTCTTTAAACGAAACAATTGATACCGACAAGGACGGCAATCCTCTCACCCTTCTTGATATTATGTCGGTTGACGATAATATAATCGACAATCTTGATTTGAAGCTTAATTCAAAAAAGCTCGGTCAGTTCATAAAAGAGGAACTTAACGAGCGTGAGCAAAAGATTATTGTACTGAGGTACGGTCTTGACGGCAAGGAAGCCTTGACTCAAAAAAGTGTTTCCAAAATGTTAGGCATATCCCGTTCCTATGTCAGCCGCATCGAAACCAAAGCGTTAAAACAATTGCGAAAACGATTTGAAACAAGTTCGAATTTGTGAGATAATATGTTAATTAAATTCATCAGGGGTGTTCATCGAATGCCCCTTTATATTTCACAACAAAAAAATTCTTGACATATACCAAACTGCGTGATATAATAACAATGTTGCAGATAAGCGGATGTAGTTTAGTGGTAGAACTTCAGCCTTCCAAGCTGATCGTGTGGGTTCGATTCCCATCATCCGCTCCACATTAAAAGGTACTCAAAAACGAGTACCTTTTCTTTTTGCATATTGAAGAAATAAATCAATCAGATGGGAATCGAAAGCCCGTTTAGAAAACAGTTCAGCGAACTGTTTTTAGGGCGTAGCGTTGATCCAAGTTAAGCCTAAACGCTTTAGACAAAGACGAGATTTGCAACTTCCGTACCACAAAGTAATCATCCGCTCCATACTAAAAGGTACTCGAAAATGAGTACCTTTTCTTTTTGCAAATTTTAATGTAAACTTGTAAGGGCACTCATTGGGCGCCCACCTTAATGGCAGAACTTGTTTAAACACATATTTTTTAATATGATGAAAACCGTATATTCAAATTTGCACGTAATGCGTGCAATCGTGTGCATTGTACACGAACGGGAGAACACGGTTCTCCCCTACATTATTTCGGTAACTATGGTTCATTTATACGGTTTATTTCTATCATAGTATTTGTATCTTTACTTAGCGGGCGTCCGATGAACGCCCCTACTGACACGCATATACTTTTATATATAATATGGTCGGGCAACACGGATTTTCATTTTGCAATCCATATACCCGAGCATAATTTTCAACTTTCCATTTTCAATTTTCAATTGAACTGCGTTTACCAATACACAATTATTCTAATACAGAATTATATTAGAATCAAAACTTTTTCTTCAATTTGGCAAGCTTTTTTTCGGCATCTTTATATCCGCCTTTGACGGCTTTTTCATAGGCTTTTACGGCTTCTTCCCTATTGCCTGTTTTTGCATAATATTCACCCAAAGCGAATGATGCTGACGCTATGCCGTTATCGGCGGCAATTTTATAGTACTCCATTGCAAGTTTCGGATTGCGGGTAACACCTCTGCCGTCCATAAGAATATCTGCAATTTTGGACGCTCCATTCGCACTGCCAAGGTCTGCGGCTTTTTTGTACCACATAGCCGCCTGTTCGGGATTTTTGACACCGTTCACGGAAAATTCAGCCATCCACAATACGGCAGGAAGATAATCGAAATCGGTTGCAAGGGTATTCATTATATTTTTAGCACGGGCAACGGTTTCAACGGTCGGATTTTTCAAAAGCCGTCTTGCCTTCATGTATTCAAGCTCGCACATTTCTTTTCTGTTCTGAACGCTTGTACCGTGCAGAATCGTGTTTACATCGCTTTTAAATTCGCCGTCATTCGGTTTTTCAGGGGGCTGATGTTTTTTCATTTTATCAAACAAGCTCATAACTCTCCTCCTTACCGTTCAATCCATACTAAGATTATAAATGAAAACTGCGAATTTATAAATCTGTTTGGGCATTATATTCAAAAAGCATATTGATTTTATCCTTAAATTCGATTATAATTTACTTGTAAACATAAAAACCACTTGTTTTTTAAGGAGATAACGATGAATATATTTGACAACATTGCCGCTAATCTTTCATTAAAGTATGAAAATTCGGAATTTTATAAAAACAAACTCATCAAACGATACAAGCCACTCATCACACCGGGTGTAAAGTCACAGGACGAGCTTATCATTTCTCTTGAAAAGCACTTTGACCTTGAACTAACCGACAAGGCTGTTATGAGCAAGACTTTTCTTGAACTCTGCGTTATGGGCAACATTGATTGTGATGAGCCTGATATGATTGATTTTGAGATTTACAGGGTTGTGAGGAATTCAAAGAGTGAGGCACTTTATGCCTGCGAAAAATATGACCTCGACGATGACGACATTTTTATAATTTTTGAGGAGCATAACAACTTCTTTATCAGTAACTCGCAGATTGTCGAAATGCTGCTTATCATCAAAGAGGGTGTTTCTGCCGAGGACTATGAGAATGAAACTCCCGAATTTCTCAACTACATCCGTGTCTGCCGTTACTTCTGCCAGACAAACTTTTTTAAGCTCAACAAGGCTGTTACATATGACGAGTTCGATATGATTGACATTCCCGAAGATGAAAGCGATTCTGACGATGCCGATTATTTTGACGAGTCTGATGATGAAGCTGACGATTTCACAGATGCAATTGAGTTTTAATTTTTGAATTTTCACTTTTCGACTTAACAAAATAGCAAAAAAATTACGAGGAAGGTTTTATGCCTTCCTCGTTTTTGTTTACTGCAAATCACTTTCTGAAAGATGAATTCTATCAAAAGTAGCGTCTTTAAAATCGTCTGAAAATGCATTTATTACCAAGGTATGTAAGTTGTAGTAGTACTGAATACCATTTTCATTAAATACATATGTTGTTTCGTTGCTGTTCTTACATTTTCCAACCAACCTGTTAGAAACAACAGGATTTGCGTCAATCAATGGTGCAATCAAAACAGCCGCCAAAACACATAATATCACTACAGGTATCACTATTTTTATTGGAGCAGGTTTCTTTTTCGGATTAACCTGAACAAAATTCTGAGAATATTCAACATTTGTACTACTATCTGAATTAGCAGAATTATTTACAGTGACATTTTGAACATTACTGTCTGTTGTGTTTGTCACAGGTTCAGTAGAACTATTAACACTGCCACTTGGCTCTGCCGCAGAAACAAATTATTCAAGAAACGAGCTTATCAATGTAATCCTCAGTCACGGCGTTGAAAACATCATAATAGAATAATCAAACTTTTTATCGGGAAGGAGAAATCCTTCCCTTTTTTCATACTACGGACTGAACCGCAACAACTTTAAAGCAATGTTCCTCATTGTCTGCATAAATCTGCGCCGAGAAGAACTCGTCCATATTGCAGAAAAGTCCATACGATTCAATTCCTACATCTTCATCCCTGTCAAGGCGAGCAAGCACTTCGTTGATTTCATCGGTAAATGCAACGATTTCTCCCACATTTTCGGGAATCCACTGCACACCGTCAATTCCGATTATCATTTCCTCATCCCACTTTTTGCGACACTTTTTAAATGCTTTTTCATCATCAACATAAATATATCTTTCGATTATATTCTTGATTTCCTCAGCTTCATCGTGATACTTTTCAAAATCAAATGCGATAACAAGAAACATTTCACTATTCCACAAATTTGAAATTGCGAAGTCCTTTTTCTCAACAATGTCGCCAAAATCAAAAACATTGTCCATACAGGTTTTATCGTCAATGTACTGGGATAACCACAAATCAATGCCGTCAAAATAAGCTATTTTTCCGTACTTGAAGTCCTTTTCGCCAGAATTTTCAAGGCAATCAAAAATGCTTGGAACTCTATCAGGAAAACACGCCACCGTGATAAATTCCTCATCGGAACAGTTGCCGATATTCACAAATTTTCCGCTGCAGGTGATGTCAATTGTGAATCCGCCGTGATTACCGAGCTTCTGGATTATCTCGCCCGCACTTTCGTCTTCGGTTTCAAAAAGCGTTTCATCGCCCTCAATATCAATATGCAAATCAAAGTCAGCATTTTCACATCTCTTCGACATCGTTGCATAGGAAAGCAGCGCCAAAAGGTATGCACGGATACCCTTGATTGCTTCGGAATTTTGCGGTGCGTTTTCAAACACAAGCTTTTCGTGGATCTTTCTTTTACAATTCATTAACATAATAATTTCCACCTTTCATTAACTTAGTAACAATTATTGTTATTGCCCTTTTAATTAGGTTTTTCCTTTCCTTTTCTTTAATAATATTATACCATAAACCACTGTCCCATTATCTACCCTCTGTTCTAAAAAACGGCTTATTTATGCGGTTTTTTTGCGAAAATTCTTCATTTATTAAAAACAGAGCATCTTGACAAATGTGTGAATTTTTTGTATAATTAAAGAGTTTGTTTTTATAGGAGAGAATTCGTTTATGGAAAGAGAAAATTTTAAATCCCGACTTGGGTTTATCCTTGTAAGTGCGGGTTGCGCTATCGGAATCGGCAATGTGTGGCGATTTCCGTATGTTGCAGGACAGAACGGCGGCGGACTATTTGTACTTTTGTACCTAATCTTCCTCGTTCTTATGGGAGTTCCTGTTTTGACAATGGAACTTGCAGTCGGAAGAGCGAGCAGAAAAAGTGCTGTTCTCGGCTACAAAAAACTTGAAAAGCCAAAGAGCAAGTGGCACATTCACGGCTGGTTCTGTATGCTCGGATGCTACCTTTTGATGATGTACTACACCACGGTTTCGGGTTGGATGACGAGCTACTTCTACAAATTTGCGACGGGTTCATTTGAAAGCGGAATGACCTCGGAGCAAGTTGGCGGAGTATTCAACGAATTGCAGTCAAATCCGCTTGAAATGGTAATTTGGATGGCGATTATCACCGTCCTCGGATTCCTTGTTTGCAGCAGAGGTATTCAAAAGGGCATTGAAAAAATCAGCAAAGTTATGATGATTGCGTTGCTCATACTCATTCTTGTACTCGCAGGCAACAGCTTATTCCTTTCGGGTGCAGGCGAGGGACTCAGCTTCTACCTTATTCCCGATTTGGACAAGGTGAATGAAATCGGACTTGGCAATGTTATTTCATCCGCTATGAATCAGGCATTCTTCACACTCAGCCTTGGCATTGCGGCAATGGAAATTTTCGGCAGTTATATGTCAAAAGACCACACTCTGCCGAGTGAGTCAATCAAAATTTGCGCACTTGACACATTTGTTGCAATTATGGCAGGTCTTATCATCTTCCCCGCTTGTTTTTCATACGGTGTTCAGCCCGACCAAGGCCCTGCTCTGATTTTCGTAACACTTCCGAATGTGTTCGTAAATATGGCAGGTGGAAGAATTTGGGGTACTCTGTTCTTCCTGTTTATGACTTTTGCGTGCTTCTCAACAATCATTGCCGTGTTTGAAAACATTATTTCGTTCTGGATTGATATGTTCGGCATCAGCAGAAAGAAGTCTGTTCTTATCAACACAATCATCATTCTTATCGCAAGTTTGCCGTGTGTGTTCGGTTTCAACATTTGGAGCGGTTTCCAAATTTTCGGTCAGAATGTTCTCGGTATGGAAGATTTTCTCGTAAGCAATATCCTTCTTCCTGTAGGTTCGCTTGTGTATCTCCTCTTCTGCGTTACAAAATTCGGTTGGGGATTTGGCAACTACCTTGATGAGTGTAACACCGGTAAAGGCATTAAATTTTCAAAGGCTTTAAAGCCGTATTTCAAGTATGTACTCCCTGTTCTTGTACTGATTTTGATTGTTCAGGGATTCATAAAATAAGTTAATATATTTCTTTAAAAGCAAAATCCCGACAGTATGTTTTTGATACTGTCGGGATTTTTTATGTCCGCATTTATTAAATTTACTTTTTACGATTGAACTTTTTCACCTTTTCGGAAAGCTCGACAAGCTCTTCTTTTGAAAGTTCGGGAAGGCGCTCAAGGTCATCAAGAAACTTTGCACTGCTTTCATCAGCACGAAGTTTTGTGCTTTCGACATAGTAGCTTGTGATTACGCCCGGAACTACTGCAATGATAAGAATTGAACATATCGAAAGAAAGATTGAAAGCACTCTGCCGACAAGCGTTGTTGCAAGCACATCTCCGAGTCCTATTGTTGTGGCAACACTGAAGCAGTACCATATGCTGTCAAAAAGCCGAGTTATGTTAGGCTCAAAAATCCATATTGCAACACTCACCGCAAAAAATACGATAACATAACTGCACAAAAGCTTGATTGCACCTGTCCGCTTGAGAACAATTTTCAACAGCCTTGTCTTTTTCAAAACACCACCCCCGTCTAAAGTAAATTATAGCAATTTAAACAACCCCCGTCAAGGCAACAGTTATGCACCTTTAAAGCAGAATTATTAAAAGTAAATTTGCAGTATGTATTCCATAGTAAGGCACATAAATTTCATATCATAAGACAAAGCACCTACCGATTTTGGCAGGTGCTTTTTTCGTCCCCGAGTGGGGATGGGTTGGTTCTTGGTAGCAATGAAATAGCGTTCCCGATTGTTGAATTTTCGTCCCCGAGTGGGGATGGGTTGGTTCGCTTTGCTTGCTTTTAAAATGTGCGAACTTACGGGGTTTTCGTCCCCGAGTGGGGATGGGTTGGTTCTTGCCAAAAAGTAACAATATGGTCAATTGAAGAAAGTTTTCGTCCCCGAGTGGGGATGGGTTGGTTCTGATTGATTGCTCAAAAGCAGAAAATTACTTTGCGTTTTCGTCCCCAGGTGGGGTTGGGTTGGTTCACTTCACACGAACGATTTTATTAAGCTCGATATGTTTTCGTCCCCGAGTGGGGATGGGTTGGTTCGGGTGGGGTATCTGTAAAGAATATTTCTACGGTTTATTTTTCGTCCCCGCTTGGGGATGGGGTGGTTCCGTTACATTCAGTTTTCAAAACACAGTTCCCGAAATTTTCGTCCCCGCTTGGGGATGGGTTGGTTCTCATTTTTTGATGCCTTTACTGAAATCGTTGAAGAATTTTCGTCCCCGCTTGGGGATGGGTTGGTTCGTTATACAAAAGTACAAATTTATTAAAGTAATGATTTTCGTCCCCGCTTGGGGTTGGGTTGGTTCGCAACTGCGTAAAATGTTGGAATCAGCCTATTGAATTTTCGTCCCCGAGTGGGGATGGGTTGGTTCAAAATTACACCAGAAACCTTAACAGACAACTTTAGATTTTCGTCCCCGCTTGGGGATGGGTTGGTTCTCAATCTGTTAGCTTTTACTCCGGTAAAGATGAGATTTTCGTCCCCGCTTGGGGATGGGTTGGTTCTTTTAGACGGAAAAGCAACTACTCTGAAAGTGATTATTTTCGTCCCCGCTTGGGGATGGGTTGGTTCAAGACGTAAAAATTATTAAAACAGCAATTACAAATATTTTCGTCCCCGAGTGGGGTTGGGTTGGTTCGCAATGGGTGCATGGGGCAAGGACGACTAAAAAATTTTCGTCCCCGAGTGGGGATAGGTTGGTTCCAATTGAGGATGTTCACGCTTACAACGAAATTGAGATTTTCGTCCCCGCTTGGGGATGGGTTGGTTCCTTATTTATTGCTTTCGCACTAATTGTACACAAATTTTTAAATAAAAGCAAGAGATTTTGAAAAGTGGTGACGCTAAAATAAGCCATTTTGACATTTTTACAATTTTTCTTAAAATTATTTTGTAAATAATGTTGAAATATGTGAAAATAAGTGATATAATTATGCTAAATTGTACAAAGGATGTTTTATTGTTATGCTGACAAAATTAAGAATGTATATAACAAGTGATGATTTTGAAATTACACGGCATATTTCCTCTGTTTTACACGGAGTTATTATGTCGGCTATTGATACAGATTACGCAAACATTCTTCATAACAGCAACCTTAATCCCTTCAGCACAAGCCTTGTTAAAAATGGCGATGAATGGTGTTGGACAGTTGCAACTGTCGGTCAAGAGGCATACGATAAAATATTCAAGGTTCTTGCTGACAAGAGCTTTTCGTCATTTGTACTAACGAGCAAGGAAAACGCTGTTGTAAACATTGTCAAAAAGGAAACATTTGAAATTTCTGTTGAAAATCTTTTGAAAGCAACTTTTAATGACGAGCCGTCATCTGTTTTGAAAATCTCATTTGACACACCTGCTGCTTTTAAAAGCAAAAACGATTATGTTATTGTTCCCGACCTGCACCTTGTTTTTCAAAGTCTTATGAAGAAAGCAACCGCCGCAACAAGTGATGATTCCTTTTTTGACGAGGAAACACTTGACGCACTTGTGCAAAACAGCAAAATTATTTCGTATAATCTTCGCACCGTAAAATTTAGCCTTGAGGGCAGAAGAATTACGGGATTTACAGGTTACATATCAATCTATATAAAGGGACCTTCACTCTTAAAGAATTTTGCTAAAACCCTGTTCAGATTTGGCGAATACCTTGGTGTGGGAATTAAAGCCTCAATCGGAATGGGAGCGTTGAGCATTAAGGAGGATGAAAAATGAATGACAGACAAATAAAAATTGTTTGTTCTGCACTTTTGCATGATATTGGAAAGATTGTTTATCGTTCCGGTGTTAAAATAAACCACAGTGACGGCGGATATGAGTTTCTTAAAGATGAAATCGGTCTGAATGACAGGGATATTCTTGACGCAGTAAGATACCATCACGCAGTTCCGCTTTCAAAGGCAACTCTTGACGATGATTCGGTTGCCTATATTACATACATTGCCGATAACATTGCCTCGGCAGGTGACCGCAGAGAAAATGAAAACGGCGAGCCGGGATTTGCAATAAACACACCTCTTGAAAGTGTATTTAACCTTCTTAACAACAACAATCAAAAGCTGTATTACAAGCCGGCTATGCTTGATGATTCCGGTGATTTTATAAATTGTCCCAGCGAGCAAAAAGAGGAGTTTACCTCAGGATATTATTCGGCAGTAAAGGAAAAGTTTAGAAATCTGCTTACAACAATTGATTTTTCAAAGCCTGTTGAGCAATATGTAAATTCACTGTTTGAACTCTTTGAAGGTCTTTGCACATATATTCCCTCCTCTACTTCTACAAAAGAGGTTGCCGATATTTCATTATTTGACCATTCAAAGCTTACCGCTGCATTTGCGGGATGTATATACACATATCTGAAAGCTAACGGTATTTCCGACTATAAAACCGAGCTTTTTAAAAATTCCGAAAAATTTTATGACAAAAAAGCTTTTATGCTCTATTCCCTTGATATTTCGGGAATTCAAAAATTCATTTACACAATCAATATTCAGGGTGCTCTCAAAACTTTGCGGGCAAGGTCTTTTTACCTTGAGATTTTTATGGAGCATATTCTTGATGAGCTTCTTGACAAACTTGAGCTTTCAAGAGCAAACATAATATATACAGGCGGTGGACATTGCTACCTTATTCTTGCAAACACTGATGAAACAAAGCAAACTCTCGATGAATTTGAAAAAGCTGTCAACGGATGGCTTATTGATAACTTTGCAACAGGTCTTTATGTTGCAGGTGGATATGCCGAATGCAGTTCAAATGACATTCAGAACAAGCCTGACGGAAGTTATGCAGAACTGTTTGCTGAGATAAGCAAAAATATAAGTCACAAAAAGCTGCACAGATACAGTGCAAGTGATATTCTTAAACTAAACAGTTCATTTTCCGGTGACGGAAAAAGAGAATGTAAGTGCTGCAAGTCGCCCTCATTCCTCGTGAAATCAATTTCTGATAACGGACAGGAAGAATACAGGTGTGAATTTTGCAACAGCCTTATTAAATTATCAGACTATATACTTAACAAAGAATTTTTTGCTGTTCTGAAAACAACTCAAAAAGCGGGAATTAAGCTTCCTTTTGGTTGCAGGCTTGTTGCCGATGACGCAAATTCTCTTAAACAAAAGATGAAGGACAGCTGTGAATATGCAAGAAGTTATTGCAAAGGAAAATTGAATATCGGACAGGACATTTCAACTCATCTATGGGTTGGTGATTATCATGCAAAGAATAATCAGACAGATGAGCTTGCCAAAAGTTCAACCGGCATTAGCAGAATTGCAGTTTTGCGTGCTGATGTTGATAATCTGGGACATGCTTTTGTGAGTGGATTTGACCGTGATGATTGCGGAAGAAAATATGTTACACTCTCACGAACAGCATCACTTTCAAGACAACTTTCTCTCTTCTTTAAACATCACATAAACTCAATTCTTAAAAACGGAACATATGGTGACATTTCAAAATCAGGCAGAAGAAATATTTCTATTGTATATTCAGGCGGTGACGATGTATTTGTTGTCGGAGCATGGGACGATGTAATGAGCTTTGCCGTTGACCTTACCGATAAGTTTCGTGAATTTACCGAGGGAACATTAACAATATCAGCCGGCATAGGAATTTATGACTCCTCCTTCCCTATTAGCATTTGTGCGCAGGAAGTTGACAAACTTGAAAGTATGTCAAAAAGTTATTCAAAGCATAATAACGACAATCCCGAAAAGAATGCCGTTACTCTGTTTGACACAAAAGATGTTTTTAAATCAGAGTTGCTTTCAGGAGTTGAGTTGAAACATACATATAACTGGATTGATTTTAAAAACAAGGTCATTGCAGAAAAGCTTGACACATTAAAGGAATTTTTTGGATTCAAAGTTGAAAAAGATGATTCCGATAATGATTACGGTGCAAGTTTTCTGTACAAATTGATGTTTCTTCTTCGTAATTCAGATGCAGACAAAATCAACTACGCAAGGTATGTTTATCTGCTTTCACGAATGGAACCGAGTAAAAGCAGTACGGCTGAAGCGGTTTCAAAGTACAGAAAATTCTCTGAAAAAATGTACGAATGGATTAAAAATCCCGAGGACAAGAAACAGCTTTTGACAGCTATATATATTTATGCTTATCTTGTACGAAAGAGAGGTAACTGATATGGGATATAACAATTATAACAATTATAGCAACAATAATTACAATAACCATAATAACCGCAATAACAATTTCAACAGAAAGTCAAGTTATCAAAAAGCTGAGCCCCTACCCTATACAAAACTCAGCAACAAGAATTATGTTGATCTCGCCGAAAAGGTTATTAAACATATAAAAGATACAGAAAAGCCGGCAAACATTATCACAACAACAAAACTCAGAAGTATTCTTTCATTAAATTCAGAAATTTATAATATGGTCACTCACGATTCAAAAGAAAAACTAAGTGAGGAAATCGAGGCTAAAATACAATATTTGAAAGTAAAAGTTGTTTATGAAATGGGACGAGAAGTAAGTGTAAAAAATTTCTGTGAAAACGCACATCTTCTTGAATGTATAAATGATATTGACGGAACAAAGACAAGTTATATCCTTTTTGCAAGATACTTGGAAGCGCTTGTTGCATTCAGAAAATACATTATCGGAAAAGATAAATAAGGAGTAGCAGTTATGTATATAAAATTGATGATTTCAGGAAATATAGAGGTACTGACAGGTATGCATATCGGTGGCGGAAATGAATTTTCTGCAATCGGAGCTATTGATTCTCCGGTAATAAAGGACCCTCTTTCTATGCGACCGATTATTCCGGGCAGTTCATTAAAAGGCAAAATAAGAACACTACTTGCTCGCAGTATGAACTCTAACCCAAATGCAAAGCACAGCGATGATGATACAAAAATAAAAAGACTTTTTGGTTCACAGGAAGAAATCAGCAGACTGATTTTCAGAGATTTAAAACTTAGCAATGCGGATGAACTTATTGGAATGGGTGCTGTTTCACCTACCGAAGTAAAATTTGAAAATACAATTAACCGCATAAGCGGTGAGGCTATGCCCAGACAAATTGAGCGTTCAATAAGCGGTTCAATATATCCGTTGGAAATTGTGTATCAGGTTTCCGTAAACGATTCAGATTACAAAGAATTACTTGAGGATATTTCAACACTCTGCAATGGTATGCGTCTTTTGCAGTATGATTATCTTGGCGGTCACGGAACAAGAGGATATGGTAAAATCAAATTTTCAGGTCTTAACATTAAATCTGTTCTCGGTGATGTTCATGATAATATTCTCAATGAATGCAAAGCATATCTAAAGGATGTTGAAGAATGAAATACAAGGCATACAAACTGAGTTTCCCCTGCGGTGTACACTTTGGTGAAAATTCTCTGGACAGTTCAGAAACTCTTTTTCATTCAGACAGTATGTTTTCAGCACTTTGTACTGAAGCGTCAAGAGAAGGCAACGATTCTGTTAAATGGTTGTACGAGGTTTTTAATAACAGGCAAATTATAATCAGCGATTTGTTTCCTTTTGTTGGCAACACAATGTTTCTTCCAAAGCCTGTATGTCGTATTGAGGCTACCGCAAATGACGGAGATTCAGTCAAGAAAAAGCAATTCAAAAAACTAAAGTATATATCTGCAGATTCTCTTGACGATTATTTAAAAGGCAATTACACGCCCAAAAATGACCTGGACCTTATTGAACAGCTCGGCACACATGAACTTCGCACTTCCGCTGCAATGCGTGGCGTAGAAAACAATCTCATATACAATGTCGGAGTTTTTAACTTTAATAAGGACTGCGGTTTATATATGATTGTCGGCTACTGCAATGAAAAAGACTTGGCAGTATTTGAAAAGTATCTTATGTCGCTTTCGTATTCCGGAATAGGCGGAAAGCGTTCAAGTGGATTAGGCAGTTTTAACTTAAGCTTTGCGTCATTACCTGATAATCTTCTGCACCGTTTTGAATCAGTATCTTCAAAATATATGACACTTTCTACTGCACTTCCGAATGATTCTGAAATTGAAAAGTCTATACCCGAGTCGGAATACATTTTAGTAAAGCGTAGTGGATTTTCATCTCCAAACGGACAATCTCCAATCAGAATTAAAGATTTGTATATGTTTGGTGCAGGTTCATGCTTTGGAGTAAAGTTTGACGGCTGCATAAAAAATGTAAGTACCGACCAAAGCAGAAACATCTATAGATGTGCAAAGCCTATGTGGATAGGAGTATAAAAATGAGTGATTATCTCAAATCTTACAGAGTATGTATTAAAACACATTCACCGCTGTATATCGGCAGCGGTTTGGAATACACAAAAAAAGAATATGTAATACAGGGCGGGACTGTAGGGATTGTTAATCTTCAGAAATTATCAGTCTTGATTTATAAAAAAGGACTTTTTGAAAGCTATT
>ULSK01012753.1_pt1 | contig 14252 bp, 8 predicted proteins | sample 1956311 | NCBI WGS metagenome assembly ULSK01 (sample SAMEA4835706, study PRJEB28245) | human gut metagenome | biome: gut microbiome; material: fecal sample | place: Denmark | collected 2008 | reverse complement strand
TTTTTCATTCATTGTGACTCCTTCTCGGCAGAATCGGGAAAAGGGACTTGAGAAGCGCGCAGATGGCTTTCTCGCTCGTTCTGCCATATTTCGCGGACATCCTGCCGCCGTCCGCTGTTTTCCGGCATACCGTCAGGCTGCTGCCGGTTTTTTATATTCTCCACGGTACTGCCGGGGTATATGTCGGAGTATTCCGTGATGGTTTCTCCGTTGAACAGCACCATCGGGGGGGGGGCGCTGAAGCTATAGGGGTTGCCCAGCGAACCGTAGTCGTTCTCTGCCGTGACACTCGGAAGAGAGTACTTGACGCCGACATACCGGGCAATCGTACAGCCCTCTGCCGATGTCATGATGCCGAGAGTGCCTGCGATGACCGCAGCCACTACGGTGACGACGAGCGGTCCTGCAAGTTTGCATGTATTATTTTTATTTTTTACTCCTAATTTGCAATAGCAACTTCCGATCGCTTAACGATTGAAAGACGTACCGAGCATCTTATGATACCATTATAATGCATATTCCGACTCTTGTCACTGTCACAAGGGACAGTTGTTTCGCTGAAACAAAAAATTCTCCGGAGGAAAGTCATCATTTTGTATCCCGCAGCGTCGTCACGACCGGCTTGTTCTCTGCAGCCGTGGTGATCGGATCTTCCTTGTTGTTGAATCCGCCCTTCTCAATCATGTCCGAGATGTTCCGTCTGACACCGCTGACCGACAAACCGAACTTGTCGGCAATCTCACGGTAGGTGAAGCCGCGTATGCAGTGACGGAGTGTTTCAATCTGTATCGGTGAGATATGGCTTGAGAGCATATTCTTCATCTCGACAGAGTGTGATGAACCCGGAAAGATACGCCCGCCGTTCACAGTCTGTATTATCACATCAAGCAGATCCTCGGTGCCGTGATCCTCGCATCACAGGCTGTCAGCTGCGCTGCGGGCAGGATGTCGTTGTGCAGAGTTCATAAGTCCTGCCGGTTCGGAATCGTCTTCCGATATTTCGCCGTGCCGTTTCATCCGTCTCCCCTTGGGGACAGAAGGTGCGGACAGCGAATTATGTCATGCTGACAGAATGCTGCTCTGACAACTCACGCTCTGCTCCTGCCGTAAAGCTGCGGATTTCTCCCTCTGCTGCCTATAACGGCTGTAAATGTTTTTGCAGGCCGTGTGCAGCCAATCATCGGCGCCGAGAATAATTGGTATACCCACACCGAAACTGTTGACATAAAAGGTATACTATGTTAATATATGCTTGATGACGGATTCTTTCGGTTGGATTGCCCGAAAGAACATCAGTATTAATCACAAGGAGGTACACTAATGAAGAAAAGAGTTTTGGCACTATTGCTGACTCTCGTTATGCTCGTCAGCTGTTTTCCGATGAATTTGATCGCGAAAACAAGCAGCAGCATAGCAGGCACAGCCGATGGGCCTCTTTCCCTCACGGCACGCGAAAGTAAAAGCGGCTTTGCGACCGGACGTGAAGGCAAGGGTTCGACTGCGAACACACATCATGGAAAGCTGAATACCGACAGGTTCGAGCTTTCAAGCACCCCCTTCTCCGAAAACGATGCCGCCGCATCGTTGAGAGCCGGCGACGAGGTGACATTCATAGTTGTTTTGAAGTCCGCCTCATTGCTTGGAAACTACTCTGTAAGGGAAATTTCCGAAAGAACAGAGGCAGTCAAGTCTCAGGAGTCGAAACAAATCAAGGCGATTGATTCTGCGAAAAAGCAGGCAGCTGAGGCTCTCGGCAAATCAAAGCACGAGTTTGGTTTTGATTATACGGTTGCAATGACAGGCTTTTCCGTCACGACCGCATACGGCAACAGGAAAAAGCTTGAGGCACTCAACGGTGTTGAAAGCGTTTATGTTGCACCGACTTTTGCTTTGCCGGAAACGGATTATGATCTTGCACCGCTTACAAACAACTCTTCAACGATGATCGGTTCGGACATACTCAACAGTTCCGGCTACGGCGGAAAGGGCATGAGAATAGCGATTCTTGACACGGGAATCCTTGTTACACACCCGAATTTCGCCGCATTGCCCGATGACAAGCTTGATGACCCTATCACAAGACAGAGCGTCGATGATATTTGGTATACGCTTAATGCGGGCAAAAGCACCCCGAAGCTTAATCGCTCGTATTACAACACGAAGCTTCCGTTCATCTTCAATTATGCCACAGCTGATTTTGACGTATCGAACACATATGCAGGTTCGGATCACGGAACGCATGTTGCAGGTATTGCTGCGGCAAACAAGATTGAAGGAAGTAAGGCTGTCGGTGTTGCTCCGGACGCACAGCTTGTCGTTATGCAGGTTTTCCAGTCCGGCGGCGGTGCAGGTTGGGCAACAATACTTGCCGCAATGGAAGACTGCGTAAGGCTTGAAGTCGATACCGTAAACCTTTCACTCGGTGCTGCAGCAGGCTTTACCGATGTTCCCACCATGATGGAAACGATGAACAAATTCCTCGAATCCGACATTCAGATTGTTATCGCTGCCGGCAACGATACAAACAATGCATACGGCAACAGGTGGGGCATGAACATGTCTCTTCTTCCGAACCCCGATACCGGTCTCGTCGGTACTCCGTCAACGTACAGTGCTGCCATCTCCGTTGCTTCCGTTGATAACGACGGTTACGAACAGCTGTACATCACTGTCGGCGGGGCGGATTTCGGCTATCAGGATACAGCAGCAACCTCTGCAACAAGCTTCATTGCAAATTTCAGAAACCGTGAACTTGAATATGTTATGGTTCCCGGTTACGGCACTGAGGCAGATTATGCAGGCATTGACGTAAACGGTAAGGTCGCCGTTGTTTCACGAGGAGGCAATTCTTTCCCTGAAAAGCAGGGCATAGCTCAGGCTAACGGTGCAATTGCATGTGTCGTTTACAACAACACCATGGGCATTGTAAACATGCAGATAAATGACGGTACGGGCAATATCCCTGCTGTCAGCGTAACGAAAGCGGCAGGTCAGGCTTTGCTTACCCAAGCAGAATCGGGCAATGCTGTGTTCAGAGTTTGCAATGCGGACACACAGCTTTTCCATATCGACAGAACGATAAGCAGCTTCTCTTCCTGGGGAGTAACCCCGGATTTGAAGCTTAAGCCTGAAATTTCAGGCGTCGGCGGAAGTATTTATTCGACGGTCGATCCTGCAATATCGGGTTCTTATTACGGAAACATGAGCGGAACGTCGATGGCATCACCGCAGATTGCAGGTGCAATGGCTGTTCTTATCCAGTATTTGGATGAAAACTATCCTGAACTTTCCGGGGCTGAACAAAGGCGAGTTGCTGCGGCTCTGCTTATGAGCACCGCAAATCCACTGTTTGCAACCGACACACTTGAGTATTCACCTCGTGCACAGGGCAGCGGCCTTGCCGATTTGGTTAAGGCAACCACAACAAAGGCATACCTTACCGGCACTTCTGCTTCAGAGGGAAGACCGAAGGCTGAAATAGGAGATAATGACAGTAAAGACGGCATTTTCAATTTCAGTTTCGAAATCAACAACCTCACGGACGAAGTTTTGACCTATACGCTTGACAGTTCTCTTCTGACTGAAAGCATTTACGGAGATAGGTTTATTGCCGCTGCACCTTACGGTCTTACGACCCGTGTAACGTTTGAAGGAGGAAATACCGTTAACGTTCCGGCAAACGGCAGGGTAACGGTTAATGCGGAAATCAGTTTGACTGATGCCGACAAAGAATACATGAACAGATTCCCCAACGGAATATTCGTTGAAGGCTTTGTCTATGCCGTTCCTGTTTCAGGTTCGGAAGCTGAACAACCCGTTTCGCTGGTAATGCCCATTGTCGGTTTCTACGGCGATTGGTCCGCGGCGGACATTTTCGACAGCGAAAAAGAATCGGAATACAGTCTCTATCCCGTCAGGATATTCACCAACAACGCACAGCTCGGCACAAACCCGTACATCAGAACCGGCAGAGCAGGAGATGCATATAATGCATTTTCCTACAGCAATCCCCTCGCTGAAATTGATTACGGTATGTTAAGAAATGCGCGCACTCTCCGGATCACCGTGACCGACAGGAATACGGGCGATGTTTACTTTGACATCAGCGGAGAATACCAGACAAAGAGCTACTATAACGCTGCTTACGGACAGGTTATTCCCGGCTACCTGCTTGCAGGAGAAGGTGACGTTTGGGACGGGAAAGACTTGGACGGCAACGAGCTTCCCGACGGAACTGTTGTAACATACAAAATGGAAGCCTATCTCGATGACGGCGACGATTTTGTTGACGACAGCATCGTATTTGATGTGACTCTCGACTCCGCCGCACCGCAAATACTGAATGGCGCGGATCTGCAGTCCGCAGTTTCTTTCGACGAAGAAAACGGACGTACCTATCTTAACCTTGAGCTGCTTGAAAATCGCTACATTGCGGCAGTTCTTTTTGAAAGCAGCAACGGCACGATCATGGGCAAGTTCGAGGTTGAAAACACTCCGGGAGAAGTTTTCAGCGGAAGGTTTGACATTACCGGCTTCGGCAATGAATTTACCGTTGTTGTTGCTGATTACGCCTGCAACGAAACTGTTATCGATGCATTCCTTAACCTCGGCGATCATACCGGCGGCGACACGGGTCCCGCTGCGTTGGACAGCAGCCGCATTTACGGATGTGAGACTTACGATGCGGCAGCGGTTGAAGGCGGTTGGTTCAGTGCGAATAAAACTGACCTCTCCGATGCGAGAAACGAAACATTCGATTCTGCGAACAGATATTATTCAGCCGAATATGTTAACGGCTATCTTATCGCGCAGAATGCGGGGACCGGGTCACTGGAGCTGGTGACTCCGTCGGGAACCTATTGGAAAACAAAGACTCTTGTTGCTCAAAGCGGCAAAGTCGGCGAAAACGGCGTATGGGTTCTTTACGATATGGCAATGGATTACTCCGATACAAGAACAGCTCTGCTTGATCCGTGGGATTCCGCTTCCGGAACCGACTTCCTTCTTGCCGTCGGTTGGGCATACAAGGGAGATAACAATAACGACGGAAAGGACGACGGTTACAATGCATTGTACAAGATTTGGACTTCCAAGTGGAACAACCAGGTCTTTGTTGACGAGATTGGGCCGATCACGGGCGAAAACGGTTCATCGGAGATTCTCTGCCTCGGAATAACGACCGAAGGCAGCATCTACGGTATCGGTACAAACGGCTGTCTGTATGCATTGGAACTCAATACAGCCGGCAACGGTGCGGAAACCGTACTCATTGGGGAAACAGATTTTGTAAATTATCCGGGTTTTGGCGGAGCAAACGTTATTCAGTCAATGGGCTACGACCACAACACGGATACAATGTACTGGTTTGCACACAGTCAGGTTCCTCAGGGTGCCGTATATGTAAATATTAACGTAACGTATACCGTCAACCTCGAAACTGCTGCATGCACCGAAGTCGGAACCTACGGCCCCGGCGGTCAAACATGTTTGTTCATTCCCAACAGCATTGAATCCGATCTCTTCCAAATGGGAATCAATGCGACCGGGTTCTCACTTGAGCCGTATTCCACAACAATGGTTCAAAATCAGACTCGTCAGATTAAAGTCGCGTGGCAGCCGTGGAATGCACAAGCAAACGGCGTCATGTGGTCAACATCAAATGAGAACATTGCCGTTGTTGATGCCAATGGCTTTGTAACGGCAGTTTCGGAAGGAGACGCAGTTATCACCGCCACGGGTCAGGTATGGGATCCCTATCATTGGGATAATGAAACCGGCACAACGGTACCCGCTTGGGTGGATTACAGTTCGGAGTGCAAGATCAAAGTCGTGAAAGCGGAGGATGCCCTCTACGGCTTTGTTGTTGAAGATTTTTCAAACATCGGCAACCGATTCACATGGTTCACGTATGCTGACAAAACACCCACTGCAATAACATCACTCGGAAAACCCATGGTAACATATTACGATCCGACATCCGGAGAAAATGTCACTGCCAATGCGCTCTGGCAGGGCGGTGCATATTACAACGGATATGTTTACACTGTAATGGTGCAGGCACGTACCGCTCCGGACGGAACTTTCGGCGGTGCTTCGGTGCTTTATCGCAGTCCTGTTACAAAGGGTGCGGTTCCCGCTGAAACTGTGATCGGCGAACCGGAAGAAATCGGATACACCATCGGTATTGAAGTTGGAAACATCGGCTTTGATTACAACACCGGTCGTATGTACGGCGTTGATCTTACAAACGGCGGTTTGTGCATTGTGGATCTTGAAACGGGGTCGATTGACCCGCTCGGGACTTTCTCCGGCGATATTGGCGGACCCGCCATTGCAACGGCAATGTGCGTCACGGCAGAAGGAATGATCGTCATTGCAGACATGAGTTCAACTCTTTACTCTGTTGATGCCGATACTTTGTCAACAACCCGTCTCGGCAGTGCTTCGGGTGACAGCTGGTTCTATGCAGGCATGACTTATGATTACAACACCGGCAACATCTATTGGAACCCGTGCATGAACAAGGGACTTTCACCCCTCTACCTTGTCACACTCGGTCCGGACGAATGGGAACCCGACAGGACGACCGCAACCATTATTGACATGGGCGATGTGTCAACAAAGGCCGGTGTAGAGCAAACGGTTATTTTCACCATTCCCGACAATGAACCTGAAACGCAGATCATCCCCGTTGAAAGCATTACGATAACCAACGGTGAGTCGGCTGTAGGTCTTGCCGGAGGGACGCTCCAACTCAACGTTGTGACGGAACCTCTCAGGCCTACCAACCAGGTTAAAACATGGGTATCTTCCGACGAAGAAGTTGTTGTTGTCGATAGATTCGGCAAACTGACATTCATGGGCATTGGTACGGCAACCGTTACGGTTACGACGAGAAACAAAAACGATGACACATTGTACACTGACTCCATAGAGATTACGGTTCTTGAAGCAGCCGGCGAATTTAAGGCCTTCCTTAACCTCGACCAGGGAGGAACAAGCTACTATGATTTCTGGATTCACGGCAATGATTATGACCTTAGGCACATGCTTGTTGACAAGAGCATGATAAGCGTCTACTCGCTGCGTTCGGGCGTTTACTATGACGGTTATTACTATGCCTTCAATGATAAGGGAGCTTTCCTCAGGATTGATGAAAACGACCTCTCGGCTTACACGACAATAGGTACGGCGAACATTGATACTTACAATGATCAGATTACCGCACTTGCAATGGATTATGCATCAGGTACATTGTACGGCCTTACGCTTCACCATACCTACGAGTACAGCACCGATCAGGCAGTTCAGTGCCCTGCGTCGCTTGTGACGGTTGACCTGAATACCGGCAGTGTAAACGTTATTGCACAGCTCGATTTTAACAGACCTGTATATGCTCTTGCGTGTGATGCGCAGGGACAGCTCTATGCAGCAGGATCTCCTTCAAACGACTCTTCACAGACTGTGATATATACGGTGGATAAGGTGACGGGCGAGTATGAGGAGTTCATGACGATTGCAGGCGCCGGTGTCTTCACGGGCAACAACTACTACGGCAATATGCAGTACAATTCTCAGATGGCGTATGACTATGGTACGAACAGACTGTATCTCAATGCAACATACAGCACACAGGGGCTTAAGTATGCAAGCGGCGTTGTAATGATTCAGCTTGGCGAGGAACCGTATTCGGTAAATCTCGGAGGAATCAGCCTCTACACACGCGAAGGTTCATCCATTAAGTACGGTGAAGCATTCTTAGGACTTATGGCCTTCATTCCGGATGAGAGCGAGTTGCCGCAGAGCACCGTTAACGGCATATTGCTTAACAAGACTTCTGCTCGCACTTATGTAGGCGGAACTGCACAGCTTGAAGCGAGGGTACGTCCTTCAAACGCGGCAGATACGAGCGTAACTTGGACGTCGGCTGATGAAAGTATTGCAGTCGTTGACGAAAACGGTCTTGTAACCGGTGCTGCAGTCGGCAGCACTGTAATAACGGTCACAAGCAACCAAACAGGTGTATCCGCACAATGCACGGTTGAAATAGTTGAACAGCCCGGGGCTTCCTCCGTTGCATACACTGTTTCGGCAAACAGAGATGCTTTGATCGCATTCAATCCCGCTCTGCCCGCACAGACGGCGATAACCATCGCTGAATTCAGCGGCGGTTCGATGATTAAGGGTCTTGCATACGGCGATAACTTCCTGTTCTATGTCGTTGAAAGCGGAGCTTCTTATCAACTCTACCGATACGACATACTGACCCGCCAAAGCGTGAGCTTAGGCGGTCTCGAAGCATGGACGGGCATCAACGATATTGCATACGATCCGGATAACGAACTTCTTTATGCAGTCGGCGGATTCTATATGTTCCAATACAATACTGCAACTTTGCAGGCGGGCGGAACAAATTACATGTCCGGTTACATTATGGATTCCGATTACTGCACAATGGTCGGTGTTGCAGTGAAGGACGGTGCTGTTTACGCAATGGGCAATGATTGGGCAACCTCTGTTCCCAAGCTTATTAGGTACTCCGACAAGTATCTTACAGACAGGACAGTCGTTATGTCGGGCGTTGGCGTTAATGTCTATGCGGGTGCAACCGAAATGGCTTATGATGCAACAACCGATCTCTTCTACATAACGGATGCTTCAAACAACATCTACTCAATGACGGACACCGGAGAGACTCATTTTGTGGACATTCTCGGCAGCGGTATCGACATCAACGGCCTTGCTGTTAACTCAACTCCGAGTTATTCTGTAAGGTACACCGATGGTGTAGATGGCGAAGTTATCTTTGCAGATCAGCAGTACTTTGCTCAGGAGGGTTCGCATACTCCGAACTTCAACGGAACTCCCATGCGTGCAGGCTATTCGTTTGCGGGGTGGACACCCGAGGTTGCGGAATTTGTTACCGAAAACGTTGTATATACAGCAACGTGGACGATTAACGACTATACCATCACCTTCGACGCACGCGGCGGCGAAGTCAGTCCTGCGGAAATCACAGTAACTTACGGTCAACCCGTTGGTACATTGCCTGTTCCCACCCGTGAAGGATTTGACTTCATAGGCTGGTTTGATGAGAACGGCACAAGGTATACTGATGAAACTGTTTATCTTGTTGACGGCAATATCACACTGAACGCACGCTGGTCCATGACTGCTTACACAGTGACTTTCGTTGACAGCCTCAACAACAATGCGGTTATCGGCACACTGACTGTGGGCAGGGGAGATGTTATCGATTCGGGCGAATTCCCCGCTGCACCTGAACATCAGGGTTATGTCTTCTGCGGATGGGATTACGACGGAGAACCCGTTATGAACGATATGACAGTTTCTACCGTCTACCATTTGCTCGGAGATGTCGATATGGACGGCTGCATCAGTGGCATTGATGCTCTTATGGCACTTCGTAAAGCGATGGGCATTATTGAACTCACCGAGAATCAGTGCCGCCTTGCCGATGTCGATTTCAACGGTGAGGTAACGGTGAATGATGCTGTCAGGATACTGCGTCACACACTCGGCATTGAACTGCTCGGATAAGCTGTGATGCAAAAAAAAAACAGCGTTCCGCAAACGGCAGCATCGGATAAGAAAACATTGCAGAAGTCAGTAGAATCAATGTCTTTAACGGTGCGAGCACGGTGCGGAATCGAAACAATCAAATACTGACAAGCTCAAAGGAGCTGCTGCAAACATCACTTGATTTTGCAGCAGCTCCGTTGCCGTGCTGCGCTGACCTTTCCGCCGATCCTTTCCAATACGGAATATTTCCCGTATGGGGTATGCTGCCATGGGGATGAGCAGCAAAAACAACTCACACAGGAGCAGCTCACGCAGTGTCAAAAGTTCCGCAGGGACATACATCAGAAGCAGTGTTATACCGATGATAATGGGGGTCAGGGTCAGAATGCGCACGATCAGATGCGAAACGCCGACAGATCGCTCTCTTTTCTTTGCTTGGCCTGTTTTCACGACTCGAACCCCAGCATAATCCCGCCGCGCTCGGCATAATAGCTGCACAGGCCCCGCAGCGGATAGCTTTTTACATCCGCTCCCGGGAACCGATGCTGAATCTCGCTGCAAAGTTCCAGCGCAAAGGCTGCGTTCTGACAATGTCCAATTCGAACACTCCCACCCTTGAAGCCAAGCCGTTCCATCTCGTGCAGCATGAATTTCTGAGTTTTTTGATGCCCGCGGCATTTACCAAGCATCTCAAGTGTCCCTTCGGAGCCGGCTTGCCCAACAGCACGGATACCCAAAACGCCGGCCATGGCTGCCGCCAGCTTGCCGATCCGCCCATTCTGCGCAAGGTTGTGCATGGATTCCAGAGCAAAGAGCAGATGAGTTCGCTTACGATATACTTGGATAGCCCTGCACACATCGTCAAAGTCGGCGCCTGCGCACATCTCAGACCGTGCTTTTTCTATGAGGAGCGCGATCTCCGGTCCGGCCGACAGAGAATCCACCACGCAGATGCGGCGAGAGGAATCAAGCTCCTCACAATGCTTCTTTGCAGCACACGCCACGCTGTAGCTGCCGGAAAGGCTGCCGGTGATGGTGAAGGCGATTACATCGCCACGCTCACCGAAGGCATCTTCCCAATCGGCGATATTCGGACATGCACTGTAAGAACGCCCCCTGGTGCCGCGCAGTACAGTGACCATCTCGTTCACATCGAGAAAAGCGTCATCGCGGAATTCCTCCGTGTCTGTGCGTATGGTAAGCGGAACACTGACGAAGTCTGCTCCGTCCAGTGTGAGAAGGTCGCAGCTTGAGTCTGCGACAATACGAAACCGATTCATTGTACGTCCTCCTAACAACAAGAAGCATTTCACCCGATTTTGCAAATCGACACAGGTATTTTATCAGGTTTTTATTATTCCGTCAACAGCTTTCGAAAAACCTGTAAAAAGCTTATATAAAACAGTTGAAAGTTTAACGAAAAACATGTATAATATTTGCATGGAAAAGGAAGTGAACAGCATGATAGAGAATATTGAGGGTTTCCGCTTGCCGCGTTATGAGCAGATCCCGAACGTCGGGCTTTATCTGGAGCAGGTGGTGCGCTATGTCAACGCTCACCTTGCGCCGTTGGGGGAATCGGAGTTGACAAGCTCCATGGTGAGCAATTATGTGAAACAGGGTCTGATCCCATCCCCGATAAAGAAGGCATACACAGCGGAACACCTCGCACGACTCCTGTTCATTGCCGTAGTCAAGCCCGTTGTCCAGCTTGAAGGGCTTCGATTGATGTTCGGCATACAGGAGGATAACTATCCCCTTCAGACCGCCTATGACTATTTCTGTGATGAATTTGAGAATATGCTCGGTGCAGCGTTCGGTATAGCCCCGGCGAGAGATGGAATCGGTAAGACGCAGTCCGATGCAAAGGATCTTCTTCGCAACACGATTCTGGCCACCGTCAACAAGGTTTATCTGGATCGATACCTGGAGGATTATCAAAAGCGGCGGGAAAAGGAGATTCACAGACAGGAATAGGAATCGGTGCAGGGCATTGTATTCATACGGTCACCTGACACATGCAAGAGGTTACTGCTTGTTATACGAGTTTATTTGCTTGTAACCGAATGTTCATAAGCACTTCGCATGGCAGGAGAAAAGCATTGCACAAGCAAGCTCCCAATCTTTATTCAATCTTAATACGCTGCAAATGTCCCTTATCCAACCTTAAAGTCTTCGACCGTATAATATAACGATAACAGAAATAAGGAGATGCCTTTATGCCGGAAGAGAACATTCGTCGAAAACGTCGTCTTTCGTCTTTTCAAATAATAATACTTGGCTTTGCCGGGGTCATTCTGCTCGGAGCGTTGCTGCTGATGCTGCCGATCTCCACAACAGCCGGGTGTGTAACGCCATTCAATGAAACGCTGTTTACCGCGACATCTGCCGTGTGTGTGACGGGGCTTGTGGTGCAGGATACGGGCAGCTACTGGTCAACCTTTGGGCAAGCGGTTATTCTGACGCTGATCCAGATCGGAGGACTTGGCGTTGTGACTGTCGCAGCGTCGTTTGCGCTGCTGTCCGGGCGAAAAATCTCTCTGATGCAGCGCAGCACCATGAAGGATGCAATCTCAGCACCAAAGGTAGGCGGGATCGTCCGTCTTACACGCTTTATCTTGCGAGGAACGTTTCTGATTGAACTGCTGGGGGCGCTTGCCATGCTGCCGGCGTTCTGCCGGGACTATGGATGGCGCGGCGTCTGGATGGCGGTGTTTCATTCCATATCTGCTTTTTGCAACGCCGGATTTGACATTCTTGGGACAGAAAACAATCTCTATCCGTCCCTTACCGGTTACGCCGGCAGTCCGGGAATCAATATCACGATTATGCTGCTGATCGTGATCGGCGGCATCGGATTTCTGACATGGGACGATGTCTGCGAAAACAAGTGGCGGTTTCACCGCTATCGGATGCAGAGCAAGGTGATCCTTGTCACGACATTCGCACTGATCGTCCTTCCGGCGTTGTTGTTCTTCTTCGTAGACTTTGATGCCCTTCCCCTTGGAGAGCGGATTCAGGCAGCTCTGTTCCAGTCGATCACACCGAGGACCGCGGGCTTCAACACAGTAACGCTGTCCGCGATGTCCGGTGCGTCGCAGGGCGTGATGATCCTTTTGATGCTCGTCGGCGGTTCTCCGGGTTCTACGGCAGGCGGCATGAAAACAACGACGCTGGCGGTCTTGGTTGCCAATGCTGCTGCGACCTTCCGCCGGCGTGAGAGCGCTCAATTTTTCGGACGCAGAGTCGATTGCGGCGCCGTCAAGACCGCCGCGACAATTCTGATGATGTACCTTGCACTGTTCTTTGGCGGTGCTGCCTTTATCAGTGTATATGAAGGTTTGCCGTTTTCTGCCTGCCTGTATGAAACTGCGTCGGCTGTCGGGACGGTGGGATTGACGCTTGGTATCACGCCGCAGCTGCGCATTCCGTCGCAAATGGTGCTGATCTTGCTCATGTATCTGGGCAGAGTCGGCGGTCTTACCCTCATTTATGCGGCACTTTCCGGCAAAAAAGCAACCGTAGCAAAGCTGCCGCAGGAACAAATTACAATTGGATAAGGAGTATTTTCTCATGAAAAACATTCTGTTGATTGGCACAGGCCGCTTCGGACGGCATACCGCAGTACAGCTTTCTCAACTGGGGCATCAGATCATGGCGGTCGATACAAACGAGGAACGAATCAATGATGTGCTGCCGTATGTCACCAACGCACAAATTGGCGACAGTACAAACGCGGAGTTTCTTCGCTCTCTCGGCATCGGAAATTTTGACGTCTGCTTCGTGACCGTCAGCGGTAACTTTCAGAACTCGCTGGAAACCACCTCGCTGCTGAAGGATCTGGGTGCGAAGTGTGTGGTGTCGCGTGCCGAGAGGGATGTACAGGCGAAGTTTCTGCTTCGCAACGGTGCAGACCATGTGGTCTACCCGGAAAAACAGGTGGCAAAATGGGCAGCAATTCGGTATACTTCCGATCATATTTTCGACTACATAGAGATCGATGATCAGCACGCCATTTTTGAGGTGGAAGTGCCGGAATGCTGGGTCGGGAAAAGTATTGGTGAACTGGATATCCGCAGAAAGTTTGGAATCAACATTCTTGGCATCAAACGTTCGGGAAAAACCGACGTTACAATTACACCGGATACGGTGCTGTCAGGGGAAATAACAATTTTAGCGCTGGGTGAATATAAGGCGCTGCAAAAGTGTTTCCGGATATGAACGGACGGTGAGGGTATGTGGAAGATGTTGTTTTGATCGTCGGAACAGCCATGATATTTCTGTTTGGCTGGTTTCTGATGAAACGTCTGGATAAATTTCTGGCGGAAAATCAGAAACGAATAGAGGAAGCGTCCGAACAACAGCAGCATGAGCCGTGCATGCATCTGGTCGGAGATATTTCTCCTGACGAACTTGAGGAAAAGCTTTCCCGGTTTCGCAGCAGTCATACCCATGCAGAAATCGTGATCTATGATCCAGAGCAAATTTCTTTTCCGAACAGCGAATCCGATTGGACGCAGTAGAAACCTTCACATTTTGGTGCTGTAATATCGTTTAAGAGGGGTGGTGAAAATGTGCAGAACAAAGGAAATGAAATGCCAAAAGAGCATATTCTTGTGTGCCTGTCCTCGTCTCCGTCCAATGAACGCATTGTACGAATGGCAGGGAAAATGGCGCAGGCATTTCGCGGCAGCCTTACCGCGCTCTAT
>ULSK01058933.1_pt1 | contig 14290 bp, 10 predicted proteins | sample 1956311 | NCBI WGS metagenome assembly ULSK01 (sample SAMEA4835706, study PRJEB28245) | human gut metagenome | biome: gut microbiome; material: fecal sample | place: Denmark | collected 2008 | reverse complement strand
TCCTGTGTGCAGCCCTCATAATATATCTGTCCATGAGCTTGAAGCTTTTTCTGACAATTGCGAGTATGTTTATTCGGATCTCGGAGGAGCTTTCGATGCTATATATCATGTGATAGGTAAGTCTTTCAAAGCGAATGGACCTGAATATTATGTGCTTGCATTCAGTTCAAAGGCGGCTCAGGACGACTATACCTACAACATAATGGAAATATTTATAGTTTCCGCTATAATAGTTCTGGTCATAGTAATGTTTCTGGTATATTTCATGACGCTGAAGCTTACAGAACCTATAAAAGAGATAGCGGAGGTATCAAAGAAGATAGGAGCAGGAGATTTTTCTGTCACCCTGCCTGATTATTCTACTTCGGAGCTTGAACAGCTCAGCAACGCTTTCAACGATATGGCTGCCAGCCTGAAAAGCTATGACACCATGCGAAATAGCTTCCTTGCGAACGTTTCTCATGAGCTTAGAACGCCTATGACGTCTATAGGCGGTTTTGTGGACGGTCTGCTTGACGGCACCATACCAAAGGAGCAGGAGAGATATTATCTTAAGATAATTTCCTCTGAGGTACACAGACTTGCAAGGCTCGTAAGAAGTATGCTCAATCTTGCAAAGATCGAGGCAGGCGAGCTTAAACCTAATTTGCAGTATTTCTCTGTGCTTGAGCCGATAGTCGATACCCTTGTGACTTTTGAGCCAAGGCTTGAGGAAAAGCAGATAGAGATAAGGGGGCTTGACGTTGACAGAGTGACCCTTTATGCTGATAACGACCTTGTGCATCAGGTCATGTATAACCTTATAGAGAACGCCATAAAGTTCGTTGACAAGGGCGGTTATATAGAGTTTCACTTTGAGCCTGAGGGCAACATGACGAGCATTTCTATCAGAAACAGCGGTGAGGGTCTGTCTGAGGACGAGCTTCCGCTGGTGTTCGACAGATTTTATAAGACCGATAAGTCAAGAGGACTTGACAAGACGGGCGTTGGATTGGGACTTAATATCGTGCGTTCTATCATAAAGCTCCACGGGGGCAAGATAATGGTACGAAGCGTTAAGAACGAGTATACGGAATTTGTGTTCACGCTGCCTAACAAGGCGGAGGGCGACTAGGAGGCTCATATGGAGCAGTTTGAAGAGCAGCCTTGTCTGCATGATGAAAATGAAGATACAGCCCAAGAAACCGGGCATTACAAGCTGCCTGAGGGAGCGGTAGCCGCTCACAAGGTGGACGAAGATTTTTGGTCGGCTGTTGATTCGGCAAAAAAAAGAAGCCGCTACAGAGAGCGTATGCGCCATGCAGCTGCAAGGTTGTGTTTTATGGTGCTTTTTGTAGGCATCGGAATAGCCATATCAATAACCTCCATAAGGGGAAGCGGCTGGGTGAGAAATCTTGTTACAGGGGACGAAAAGATAAGCTTTACGCTTCCTGTGGCTGACAAGCCGAAGCTTGACGATGAATTTTATCAGGCTGACGGAAGATACACTGCCGAGGGTATCGCAAAGGGGTTTTCTCCCGCTGTGGTATCTATAGAGGTTTACAAAAATTCGGGTGGATATGTTGCGGCAGGTCAGGGCAGCGGTGTTATAATGTCTGCTGACGGATATATCGTCACAAACGCTCATGTTGTAAATGCGGCGGAGTCGGGCATAAAAGTTGTTCTAAGCGACAATTCGGAGTATGAAGCCAAGGTGGTGGGGCAGGACCCTGCCACGGATATAGCGGTGATAAAGATACAGGCGCAGGGCTTGCAGGCGGCTGAGTTCGGTGATTCAACTCAGGTGAATGCAGGGGAAGAGGTAGTCGCTATCGGCTCACCGGCTGGCTATTACGGCACTGTGACAAAGGGTATCGTGTCAGGTGTGAACCGCAGGATAAGGCTTGAAAACTCGTCAACAATAATGAACTGCATACAGATAGACGCAGCCATAAACCCAGGTAACTCAGGTGGAGCGCTGTTCAATATGTGGGGTCAGGTCATAGGGATAACCTCATCGAAGCTTGCTTCAAGCGATTATGAGGGCATAGGCTTTGCGGTATCCATTGACGAGGCGAAGCCTGTTATCGAGGAGCTTATGGAAAAGGGCTATGTGGCAGGCAGAGTAAAGATAGGTGTGACTTATTATGCTGTCAGCGACACCACTGCTGAGATATACGGCATAAAGCCGGGCATTTGTATTGTGTCCATAAACCCTGATTGTGATGTTGCCAACACAGACCTTGCGGAGGGCGATATCATCACGGAAATAGACGGAAAGTCCACCGCAGGAGAGGTGGATATAGCGTCGCTGTTTTCAGGAAAGCAGGCAGGAGATGAAGTTGTCTGCAAGGTATATCGCAAGACGGACAGCGGTGATGAGAAAGAGTTTGAGATAAAATTCAAGCTTATGGCGGATAACGGCGGTCTTGTTACAGACAGTCAGGCGGAATAGATAACAAAAGTGGATAAAAAAGAAAAAAGCTGTGGTAAGAAAGGGTACCACGGCTTTTTTCTTAGGGGATTAATAAAATATGTGATGATATTATAGAATTACTATAATACTATTATTATATATTCCCATTAGTTTCATGTCAACATAAAAGTGTGACAGCTATTTCAAAAAAATCTGTCACACTTTTTGTCACTGGAAAATGTATAAAAATACAAAAGAGCAGACCATATTGCGGTCTGCTCTTAGTTTTCATGAAAAATTATTCAGAAAGACCCTCGATAGAGAATGTAATCTCAAGGCTGTCCTCAAATGCAAGATTGTCCTTGTCGATAGGAGAATCCTTAGCTGTATCGCCGTAATCGTTGTAGATCTCGATTCTGTAGCAGTTGTTGTTGTCCTCGATGTTGCCATACTTGATCTTAGCTTTATCGAATGCAACTTCCTGACCGTCAGCCTTGATAGACTTAAGTTCTACCTTGAGATCGTCAGCGTTGTACTTACCTGGAGTTTCCTTATCAGTCTTAGGATCGCCTGTGCCCTTGAGTTTGTCGCCTTTAAGAAGACCGAGGATATCAACGCACATTACTACGCAGCCTTCAGCACCAACAGCATAGTCGCCGTCAAGAGCGATCTGTGGGTTAAGGCCCTCGTCCGGATCGTCATAAGAGATAGAAGCGTTTGTGATAGAAACAGTGTACTCACCGTCGCCTGTTACGTCAGCGTCAACGCCGAATGCTTTAGTAGCTTCAGCCTCGCCCTGACCTTCCCAGTTGCCCCAGAGCCACTGGCTGTCACCGAACATAAGGAATGCGTCATAGCCCTCGAATGTCTTTACAGGTGTGTAATCAGAGTCGCTGCCTTTTGTAGCGTCAGCAGAACTGTCTGTTGCTACAGCAGAGTCGCCTGCTCCGCCGCCTGTTGCAGCAGAATCCTCTGTAGCAGCTGTTGTAGTTGTTGCAGCTGTAGTTGTTGTTACGGCAGCAGTAGAGCTTGAAGAATCAGCTGAATCGCCGCATGATGCGAATACTACTGTTGTCAGAGAAAGAGCTGTGACAGCAGCAAGAATTTTTTTAGCTTTCATTATAATAACCTCCTGAAAAATAATGGCAGTTACACTACCCCTAAGATAGAATATCTCTAATGAATATGATACAAAATTTTCGCATTTTTTTCAAGATACTATTTTAACAAATTTCCCTATGATAAATCGTTTACATTATACAAAACTTGTTGAAACTATATAAAAATATTAACCTTACAGCAACATATTGAACAAATCATGCGAAAATCGTGCACTTAAAATATGAATAACCTGAGCTTTATGTGGCACAATACTGGCAGTCAGAAACCAAAAGGAGCGAGAACAAAATGGATATAAATTTGAGCAAGGCACAATACAGCGAGATGTACAAAGAGGCGTCAAAAGGGACTAAGTGGTGGGTGACCATACCAAAGGCGTTTTTATTTGGCGGACTTATATGCGTTATTGGGCAATCGCTTATGGATATGTATTTATATTTAGGTTTATCCAAGGATAACGCCTCAATGTCGGTATCAATAACTTTGATATTTTTATCAGCTCTTCTCACGGGTCTTGGCTGGTATGACCGCATAGCGAAGCACGCAGGTGCAGGTACGCTTGTACCCATAACAGGTTTTGCGAACTCTGTGGCAGCGCCTGCTCTTGAGTTCAAGACGGAGGGATATATTCTTGGGCTTGGGGCAAAGATCTTCATTATCAGCGGACCTGTTATTCTTTACGGCACTTTGGCTAGTGTGCTTTACGGGCTTATTTATTATTTGTTTTTGAGGTAAGCTGCTTGCAATTCATGATAACCGCACAAACTCACTGTAGGGGAGCGGCGCAATTTCTGCTTTGCAAAAATACGACGTCCCGTTCTGAGAGCGATAAGGTTCGGTTTTATCATGAATTTGTGTAGACGTGACGTGTTGGAAAATATTGTGCAGTTCATTGTGCATATACCGCATGGTTGAGCAGCAAGCAGGTGCGGGCTGTCGGGGGCGCCAGCCCCTACACAATAGAAACACCGCACTGGATATGTTTTAGGCAGAATAAAAGGGCAGCGAATTTGCTGCCCCTTTTATCATACAAGTGTATCTTTATATTTCTTGCCCTCTACCACCAATATTGGATAGCCGTCAAGATACGGTTTCACGGCTTCCGGATTTTCGTCTGCATACTCAAATATCTGATCTGCCAGCTCGTTAGCCGTTTTCGTCAGCTCCTTTATGGACTTTTCATTCATAGTAGGACAGACCGGCGACAATGTTATTACTTTAGTTTCATTCAGTGCCATTACTCTCAGCGGCCATATCCTGCAGTCGAACGGTTTGTCATCGCCTAATATACAGCCCTTCTCGTTATCCAGCATTGGGCAATAATACAGGTCTGCATTCTGTTCCTTATCCATTTTGAACAAGAAATGGTTTTCCTTCTTTATAAATTCCTGCTTAGGGGCATATTCCTGCAATATCTTGCTTGCAAGCGTTTGTGAGATATATGGTGTTTCCCATATATCATAGCTGTCAAAGCAGCAGCATATCCTGCACTTTGCACATTCCTCTTTTGACAATATTTTTGAAAGCATTTTTTCTGTCATGCCTGCCGTTTGCAGGCATTTCCCCCTTTCACGTCTATGGTATGTTAGCCACACTTTTGTGGATTGTATGTTTTTACTAATTATAACACGTTTCTTTGATAAAATCAATAGTGGCTTACTTTTTTCTACATAGGGAGCTATCTGTTTTATGTGAATTAACAAACTATTTACATTTGTTCTGCCGTATTGGGAATATTCTTTTTACGGAAGGTCTTATTTGCGGCAAAGCCTATGCCGAGCATCACTGCCATGCCTGCCCACACAAGGGGTTCGCTTATCATGATGCCGAAATATCCCATGCGTGGGGCGAGTATCATTGCCACTGCGAACTTGCCCAAAAGCTCTATTATGCTTGAAGCTATAGGTGTTATCTTATCTCCTACGCCCTGAAGTGCGTTTCTGAAAACTATTACTATGCCGAGGATAAAGTAAAATGCTGTGTTTATTTTCATGTATTTTTCCACTGTACCCACTATCTCAGGGTCGCTGATACCTGTGATAAGGTGTGCGAAAAATGGTGTGAAAAGCCATGTTGCGGCTATTACGATAACAGACCAGCCCCATGTTATGAGGGTCGCTTTTTTCACGCCCTCTTTTACTCTGTCTATCCTGCCTGCACCGTAGTTCTGGCTTGAAAAGGTTGCTGAAGCTGCACCGAAAACTGATATAGGGAGCATATAGATCTCAGATATTTTTCTTGCGGTGGTGTGGGCGACTATTATGTCAGTGCCGAAGATATTTATTGCGCCCTGCATTATAACAGTGCCGATACCAACGAGAGATATCATAAGTCCCATTGAAACTCCTGTTGCATACATATCTCCTGCGAGCTTGAAGTTAAAGCGGAAGTCGCTTTTTGATGGGATAAGAAATTTGTGTTTTTTAATAATGTATATTATACAAAGCACAACTGAGATACCCTGTGCGATAAGGGTGGCATATGCCGCACCTTCAACGCCCATTTTAAAGCCTAGGATAAAGAGAAGGTCAAGCCCGATATTAGCGATAGTTGATATTATAAGGAAGATAAGTGGCGAAACAGTGTCGCCCACTGCACGGAGGACACCTGCGCAGATGTTATAGAACATTGATATTATCATTCCTGCAAGGATTATTACTATGTAGGTTTTTGCCTGCTTGAAGATATTGTCAGGTGTGTTCAACGCTTTCAGCAGTGGGTCGATAAAGGCAAGGCTGAGGGCGGTGAGGGCTATTGCCGTTGCGATACCGAGGGTAAGGGCGTGGGCGACGGACTTTTTCAGGCGGTCAAACTCTTTTGCACCGAAAAAGCGTGCTGTCACAAGGGCAAAGCCGTTTGTAAGACCGTTCAGAAAGCCTATTATGACGGTGTTCACTGATGAAGTTGCGCCGAGGGCGGCTATGGCGTTTTTGCCTAGGGTCTGACCCACAATACGGGTGTCGGCAAGATTATAAAAAAGCTGAAAAATGTTGCCAAGCAGAAGGGGCAGGGAAAACATCAATATCAGCTTTGTGATATTTCCTTTCGTTAGGTCTTTCATAATTCTTTCTCCTATTTATGTATTATATTTATTCCTAAAACCATATTATTTTAGCACAAATAGAATTTCAATTGGTTATATTACTGTGAACATTTATTGTACATACTATACAATTTGCGGTGGTTTTATTTGTGTGCAATAACGAAAACGTTTTAGCAAAAAAACGCCCGACAGAAATTTATCCGTCGGGTGCTAAAGGGGAAGTTTGGTGTAATGCTATTTAACTATGTCTACACTGTCAGTGGGTTTTGAGAGATCGGCATAGCTGTATGAGCGTATCTGTCTGTCGGAGAAGATATAAATATATCCGTCCTGAACGAATGCACTGCGGTAACGATCTCTCTGGTCATTGTCGTTGACCAGAGCCGTGATCTCGTCTTCACTAGCATGATCGAAATAATCGTCACAATAATCCGTATATTCGTCAAGCTTTATAGTTCCATACTCGCTGAAAGTTTTTGTTTCTATGTCATATTTCATTACCAGCATTTTTTCTATAGTTTTATTATAATAGGTACAGTCCAGATCGTAGCCGTTAGTGGTCTTTCCAACTGAGGTAACGTCATATAATGGTATGGCTATATATCCGTTTTCGTTGTCTGTTATTATTGAATTTGAAAAAACAGTGCTTGCGGATCTTTGGGTCATATCCTTTCCGTCAACTGTTGTTCCCATTTCTTTCTCGTGATATTTGTATTCCTGTATAGTCTTGAAGAAGTTGAATTTCTTTACTACCTTTGTGTCATAAACCTGCACCTGATCCACTGTGCCGTTAGCATTCGCTATGCCCTTGCCGCTTGAGCCGTATAAAAGCGTTTCTTGCTTTTCTGTTTTGCTCTTGTCGAGTATCTTTACGCTGAAAGAGTCAAATGACGTGCTGTCGGTGCGCACTGCGATATCGTCATTATAGTTCGTCAGGTCATAATGGAAAATGTTGTTTGCCGTTGACACTGCTATCACTTTATCATCAGGGGTCACCTGAGTTATCTTGTTAGGGTCTGAGAAATCATATACTTCATCAAGCTGGATATTGTTCGCTTGCTGATAAGTGTCATCATTGTTATATGCGGAAGAATAATCTCTGTAAACATACAGCATAGAATGATAGAACGTGTTATATCTTACGCTTTCGAAATCGATGTCCTCGTATGTGAGGGTATTTTTCACAGGGACGCCAAGGTCATTGTCAAAAAGCCACAGGGTGCAGATATTAATGCCGCTATAATAGGTATTGAGTGTGCTGATATCGTAAATGTTTGCAGAGTCGTTTGAGAACAGCGACAATCTGCCGTTATACTCATCTCCTGATATGGCGTGGCTTATATGCTCGGCGTCTGCGCCTGTGACGGTCTGGGTTTTGTTAAGCTCCATGTCGCCGCCACCGTAGTTTATTCTTGTAATAAGCGCTCTTGTTGGCACTGTGCTGTAATCATCGTCTGTTTTTTCAAAGCCATATGCTCTTAAAATATAAATGTTGTCTGTTCCCATTAAGATGCTGCTTTCACCGCAGGCGATAAGCTTTGAAGCCATGTATGAGCCTTGATTTTTTCCGTCAAAGGACGAAAGCAGGATCATGGACGGTGTATTATCTCTGGCTGTGATATACATTTCACTTTCTTCAAAAAGCTGTTTTTCACCATTGATGTATCGCACGGGTGCGATATCCTCGGGCTTTTGGTCATCTAAGAGCAGTGAAGCCGCTCGGGTGTAGCGTGACACGATGAAAAATTTTCCGTCAACTTTTCTTATGCCCTCCAGCACGCCGGGCTGTTCAAACTCGCTTATGAGCTTGATATTCTCAGGGTCGCTCACGTCAAACACGCACATTCCGCAGTATTCGATATCGAGGTTTTTCTTTCCTGACTTCACGGGTAAGATAAAGTCGAAGAAAGCGTAAAGCTCGTTATTATCCAAATACATTGCAACAACGCTTGGAGCGAACTTACAGCCGTACTGTTCGTATTCAGCAATGTCAACAAGACCTTTTTTAAGGAAGGTTTCCGCAAAGATATCCTGTTCTGACTTTGTGATATTTCCGTTTTGGGTAATATAAACGTCGATACCGCCATTGTCAGTAATGAAATGGGCATTTCCGTAGGTTATGTTTGTTTCCAGCTCATCTATGCTTGTTGTGGGGGTGATATCCACGCCTGAGCGAGTGAGCTGTATATCAGCGGGGTTAGGGGTGAGCTGGTGATCTCTAAGCGCCTGCTTATACAAAGCCACATAGTCATCGTCATCAACAGTCAAAGTGTCGATATTTTTGAATATATAGCTATTGTCAACTATAAAGTCCTCTATGTTTTTGCTGTTGCTATTTATATAGTTGTAAAGACCCTTATAGGTCGTTCCACGGAGGCCGTCAAGACCTGAGGCGTCAGCGGACTGTGAAGAAGCGGAATTGGGGTATTTTTTGACGAACTGGGTATTGCTGAACCTAAGCACAGCAAATCCGCCTACCACAAGGACGAAAGCCGCCACCACAGCCAGACATCTCAGGGCGTTGCTTCTGCCGCTGTTTATTTTTATCTCTGCACTATTTGGAGTATTTTCGATAACGGGTCTGAAGCCTGCCACGTCCAGCATATCTTTTATTTCCTGGGGCATGAGCTTATCAGGAATTTTGTTTGCCTGTTCCATTTGTCTGATAAGCTTTCTGCGTTTTCTTAAATTTCTCATCATGTCACCTCCTTTCCAAACAGCTTACTGCGTATTTTTGCTTTACCTCTGGATATATGGGAACGGACTGTCGTATCTTTAATACCTGTTATCTCCATTATCTCCCTGCCTTTGTAGCCTGCTATACAGTGAAGTGATATACAGAGTCTTTCCGCTTCACTGAGATCAGCAAACTCTTCTAAGATCTCGCACCGCTCGAATCCGTTTTCGTCCTTGATTATTGCGTCGCTTTCATTAATATAATCGAGGTTAGAGCGTCTTTGGGCGTATTCCTTTTGTTTTTGTTTGATCTTGGCGACCAGAATTTTGAACATCCAGCTATCGAAAGCTTCGCTTTTCCGCAGCGAGGAGATGCTCATATAGCCGTCCAGCACAGCGTCCTGCACTGCATCGGCGGCGTCCTCGGCATTTTGCAGGTTAGCGAGGGCGTAATAATAAAGCTCCTTATATATCTCTCCATAGAGCTTAGAAAAGGCGTCCGTATCGCCGTTCACCGCAAGTTCTGCGAGCTTTTTTCTTCCCTTTTTGTCCAATCTGATCCCCCCTGTCGTCCGTCATAATATAAGTGTATATTTTTCACTGAAATGTTGCAGTAAAAAAATTTTTTGAATAAAAAAATCGGGGACGAGGTGGTCGTCCCTGATGATATTTGTTTATCAAACTGTGTAGGTGCTGGCGTCCTCGACAGCCCATTTCCTATTTGCCTGTACGAGCTTGCGTTATCCGCACAAAGTTCGGCGCAACAATTCACAACATTGTCTGCTTCTTTTCATTCGTGAAAATTCCAAGCTTAGCCGCTTCGATATCGGGCTGTCGAGGGCGCCAGCCCCTACACCAAAGTTCTACCGCCGCAAAATCGCTTAGCTCGGTGCTGAGGGGGTAACTTTGGTCTGCTATGCTAATTCCTCATTCCTCATTTTTCACACCGCATACCCATTCCTGTTCAACAATTTTATAACCTTATCATAATTAAGTCCCTTTACAGTATGATAGTCTGTACTCTCCGAATTGGTATAGACTCTCACGGCACAAGTATGGCTTATCTTCTGAAACGGATTTTGCATGACAGTTACCATTGAAACTCTGTCAAGTGCGGCTATTGATTTATGAAAGCTATACCATTTACAATATGACAATGTACAATACCCGTTTTCAAAGCCTATTGACGTTGTGAACGCTGCCGCCGCCTTGACCATCACGAGCCACAGCAATGGTATGGTAGTTAGTATAACAAGTATGGTTATTTCTCTTTTCCAGTTAGGAAAAAAGTAAAGCGCTCCTCTTCCTGATACGACGGGTATAAACGTGCATATGAGCGGTATCGTTATAAATCTGCCAAGGTCGGCTTTTCCTGTGGAGATGTCGCTTTTCACCGGCGGTATTTTCGGCATGAGCATCTTCAGGGAGCGGTCAACCTGTCCGTTTGTCGTTATCGGTATAAGTGCTGATATTTCAAGCCGTCTTTTTCCGTATCCTGTACAGTGGGCAGACACAGAGGTTATTTTGCATATCTTCATAAGCAATGATTGTCTTAGGTCGATATAGTTTACTCTATCTCTATAGAGGACGTGTCTGCGTCTTGTGCCTATCCCGCTTCTGATTATGAAAAGGTCGGCACAGCGTGTGCAGGAAAAATTCCAGTGGCGCATTAGATTCGACAGAAATGATATGAGCCAGCCTCCTGCCAGCACACCGCCTGCGATAAGGATATATTCAGGCACTTCTGCAAGCACCGGAACTTTTGCTATCTCCGTATTCACTTTGCGGAGTATTTGTTCCTCCGCCTCTCGTCCTACTATCCTATATGCTTCGTAAAGTACCGACAGAACGATTATCATGCCTGACAGAGTTGATGAAAAGATAAGAGAGAATATAACGAGCAGGCTTTTCTTTGAGTTGTAGACATATTTAGGTTTGTTTTTGCATTTGGCAGTGGCAAAATGATAAAGCTCAAAGGCTCGTTTTTTTGTAAGGGTGAGCATTATATCTGCATTTTGCAGTGATTTTGCATCGGTGTCTATGTATACGGCGCAGGAATGTATAAGTCTGGAAATATATCCTTGTGACAGTGACAATGAGCTTATCTCGGCAAAATAGACCTTAGTTCGTGTTATGCCGAAATAGCCTGTGTGGGCTATGATGCAATCTTCTTCAAGCTCATAGTAGACAAATATCCAGCGCAGGAAAGCGTAGCCGAAGATAAATGTGATAGTGAGGATATCAACCCAATGTGCCTGAAACCAGCTTTGAAAGTTGAATTTTGCGGCTATGAGATACTTGGCAAGAGGGATAGCAAGAAGCCACATATATTTAGTTGTATAAGATAATATCATTATAGGGTGCTGGCGGTGGGTGAAGAAATTCTTCAGCCAGCTTCTTTTTTCTTTGATAGTTTCTCTGCGGCTCATTTAAACCTTTCCTGTCTATGGTATCTAGTCTTCTTTGCGTTCTCTGTTTCGTATGGAGCTGTTTACTATGGCGGATATTTCCATGGCATCACGGCGGCTCATAAAAGGTATAAGAAGTCTTGCGCCCAAGGCGTTCAAGACAACGAAGTTAAGTCCTGTTATACTGCCTAGTGGGGTTATGATAGTTGTGACGGATTTTATTGCCGAGGTGGGCATAAAATGCCGCATGGTAAAGAAAAGCCCTGTAAAGGCGGTGACTTCTTTTGAGCTGACGGTGAAATAAGATCTGATGAAATAAAAGGGAAGCACCAGCAGGCAAAAAAGTGCGGCGATTATCCACATTGGCATAAGGATATAATTCACGGAAAATGGGATAAGTTTTTCTATGAGATTGACCGCATAGCGGATAAGAAACAATATTACCGCAAGGATAGCCCAGAAGATAAAAAGCGGTATTTTTGAGGGCTTATATCTGTGCATTTGAGGACGTTCACCTCGCTGTTTGTTTTTTTGCGTATTTGTATGTATGGTTATCTCAGTTTTCAAGAATTAATCTCCCTTTTATATCATATCATTTATAAGGCAATTATTTGCACGAAAAAAGTGTTTTCGGGGGAAAGCTATGGAACTTACGGCTATATTAAACAAGATAAATTCGTTTTTGTGGGGCGTTCCGCTTTTGATACTTTTGCTTGGGGGCGGAATATATCTGAGCATAAAGCTTGGATTTCCACAGATACACATTTTAAAAATAATGAAGAAAACGGTTTTTACGCTGTTTAAAAAAGAAAGCTCCGAAAGCGATTCTCTCTCGCAGTTTCAGACATTTTCCACGGCGCTTGCGGCAACTGTAGGAACAGGCTCGGTGGTGGGCGTGGGGGAATGTATCAGGATAGGGGGCGCAGGCTCGGTATTCTGGATGTGGGTGTCTGCATTTTTCGGAATGGGGCTTGCTTACTGCGAAAACTATCTGGGAGTGAGATGCTCTGACGGAAAGCTTTGCGGTGCGGCGTCTTATCTCGAAAAGATAGGCAGAACGAAGCTCACGGCTGTTTTGTTTGCAGTTTTTACGGTGGGTGCGTCCCTTGGAATGGGCAACATGGTGCAGACGGGTTCGGCGGCTGCGGCTGCCCGAGAGGGGTTTGGGATACCCTCATATATATTTGCACTTGTGGTGCTTATTTTCGTATTTTTAGTAGCTGTGGGAAAAAACTCAGCAGCTTGTCTTTGCGAAAAGCTTGTGCCGATAATGGCGGTGCTTTTCATAGGCGGCAGTTTGGAAGTGATAATATTTCACCCATTAAAAGCCGCAGGAGCGATAGCAATGATAGTAAAAAACGCCTTTTGCCCCACAGCCTGCATAACAGGCTCGGTGGCAGGGACGATAATATTTTCCATGGTGGATGGGTTAAAGCGTGGAGCGTTTTCAAACGAAGCAGGCTTAGGCTCGACGGTGGCAGTACACAGCTCATGCGAGATAAAGTCGCCTGAATTGCAGGGAACATGGGCAATGGCTGAGGTTTTTATAGATACCTTTGTCATATGTACTTTGACGGCTGTGGTGATAATAATAAGCGGCACTGACCTCACGGGGGAGGACATGGCAGTGCGGGCTTACAATGCTGCTCTTGGTGGAGCGGGGAAGTATTTCATGTCAGGTTCGCTGATACTTTTTGCATTAGCGACAGTGGCAGGGTGGTTTTTCATTGGAGAGAGGGCTTGGAGATACCTTTTCCCTCGAAGTGATATGATCTATAGGATCATGGCTATAGCTTGTGGGTGCATTGGAACGATGTGGAGCATGGAGCTTGTGTGGGGAGTGTCGGACATTTTCAATGGACTTATGGCGGTGCCGAATGTTATCGGGGTATTGGTGTTGTGGAGAAAAGAGGTAGAAATGAGGAATGAGGAGTGAGGAATGAGGAATGAGGAGTGAGGAATTGGCAAAGCTGACCAGAGTTGTGCATAAGCACAAAGTAAAAGTTAGCACCGAGCGGAGCGAGAGGTAAAACGCAGGCTCAAGCCCGGCTTAAGAGGGCTTGCAGGGTCAAGGGACAGAGTCCCTTGCGGAGTTTGAGGCAGAGCCTCATTCGGCGTAAGCCGACTAGGTGCAGATTTAATGAGAAAAAAAGCACATGAAAGTCCGATATTAAACAAAGGTGATATCGGAGCAAAAATCTGCACCGTTTTCCCTATCCCTTAGCAAATGTAAATCCGCAAAGAGCGGAGCGATTTTGCGGCGGAAGAACTTGCCCGAATAAGATGTAGGAGCTTGTTTGATAAATAATAAGATGTGCGTGCTGTGGAAAATGCGGGTGAACACTGTTCGCCCCCACATTATGCCCTTATATCTCTCCGCTTGCGTGTCTTGTCACATGACAGCCTACGTTTACTGACACCGGCAGACCTGCGATATGGGTCGGTGCTTCTTCTATATTTACTGCAAGGCAGGTCTGTGTGCCGCCAAAGCCTTGTGGTCCTATGCCAAGGAGGTTTATCTTCTCCAGCATTTTCGCTTCAAGCTTTGCATAACGTTCCTTTGGGTTTCTCTTTGATACGCTTCTGCACAGTGCTTTCTTTGCAAGGTATGCGCACTTCTCAAAGTCGCCGCCTATGCCTACGCCTATG
>ULSK01025851.1_pt1 | contig 14310 bp, 7 predicted proteins | sample 1956311 | NCBI WGS metagenome assembly ULSK01 (sample SAMEA4835706, study PRJEB28245) | human gut metagenome | biome: gut microbiome; material: fecal sample | place: Denmark | collected 2008 | reverse complement strand
AGGAGAGCCTTCGAGCATTATGCTTGGAGGCTCTTCTCATTTTATATATATGCTATTCCTTGTAATATGCAGATTCGTATGGAGGCCCTCTTTCATGATTCATAGGCGCTATTACTATAATATGCTTGGAGGCTCTTCTCATTATATATATACGCCATCCCTGATGGGCATGAAGGCATGCGCTTTTCTACATGCTTGCGGAATCTCTTCCTCCTTTAGTACTTACCAGGAGTCTCTCTCTATTTAGGTATATACTCAAGTATATAAGGTGGTGCCCATGTCTGTATTTATGATCAACGTATGATACAACATAGAAAACGCGCCACCCCAAAACTGGAATGGCGCGCTATCGTGCTTTGTTACCTTTTGTCGAATGAATGGACTTTCGCAAGCCCATGTCCTCCTTTCTTAGAATACAATCAATCTACCAAATAACTAACCTATAAAACTGAAACAATCAATCTACCAAAATAACTAAAACCGAAATATAATGACTAACCTAAACTAATGCTCTTGTTTTTACAGTTGCAAAGGTACGCAGTTTCTCGAAACAGAAGAAATATATGAGGGTTAAAATTGATTTTTTTCTCGTATTTTTGACTTAAGTCAACAACATGTGCTCGCACACAATGTAATCAAACGCTTTCTCCTTAGTTCTTCTTTGTCCTGTCCTATGGTGAATTTTGATGAGAGAAGACAGTCTGGTTTCATAGTCGAAAGTAAGAAATGTTATGGTGCCCTATAGAAGCTGTTGTAAAAATTATAAACAGATAACCGCTATTCTTCATTAAAGTGTAAAGTTTTCCGTTTGTCTTTGATAACCACCTGTAAACCAGCGATGAAACATACTTTAACAGTCAAAAAGTTGTCCGAAATGCTTAACTCTCCAATATATTTTTATACCTTTGTCGAGCAAGAAATGAGGGGTAAATACCCCCTATAATAACAACCCACTAAGGCATAGCGTTTTACGCATTGCCGTTTATAAATGACTTTAAAAGAATGATACTAACAGTGGTGAAACGCGACGGTCGTGTCGTGGGATTCAACGAGGAAAAGATACAGGCCGCTATCCGCAAAGCGATGATCCATACCGAAAAGGGTGAGGACGAGCAGTTGGTGGCACGTATCAGCACCCGTGTCGCTGCACGCGGCAAGGAGCAGATGGGCGTGGAGGAGATCCAGGACCAGGTAGAGCGTGAGCTGATGAAGAGTTCGCGCAAGGACGTGGCCCGTGAGTATATCTCCTATCGCAACAAGCGCTCGGTAGCCCGTAAGGCCAAGACCCGCGATATTTTCATGAGCATTGTCAATGCTAAGAAGAACGACATCACTCGCGAGAATGCCAACATGAATGCCGACACGCCTGCCGGCATGATGATGAAGTTTGCCTCCGAGACCACCAAGCCGTTCGTGGACGACTACCTGCTCTCTGAGGATGCGCGTCTGGCTGTGGAGCACAACTATCTTCACATCCACGACAAGGACTATTATCCCACCAAGTCGCTCACCTGTGTGCAGCATCCGCTCGACGTCATCCTGCGCAACGGATTCACGGCAGGTCACGGATCTTCCCGTCCGGCCAAGCGCATCGAGACGGCAGCCGTACTGGCTTGCATCTCCCTGGAGACTTGTCAGAACGAGATGCACGGAGGTCAGGCCATTCCGGCTTTCGACTTCTATCTCGCTCCCTATGTGCGCTATACCTACGAGGAGGAAGTGAGGTCGCTGGAGCAGTTTGAGGGTCGCAGTCTTGATGGTCTCCGCACGGCAGAGATCAAGGACTATCTGGAGGCTCCGCTTGACGGTCTCGATGGCGACGAGCGCTTGCTCCAGTTTGCCATCAACAAGACTGTGGGCCGCGTCCACCAGGCCATGGAGGCGTTCATCCACAATATGAATACGATCCATTCCCGTGGTGGCAATCAGGTCGTCTTCTCCTCCATCAATTATGGCACCGACACTTCTGCCGAAGGCCGTTGTGTGATGCGCGAGATACTCAAATCGACCTATCAGGGTGTGGGCGATGGCGAGACGGCTATCTTCCCCATCCAGATCTGGAAGAAGAAGAGAGGCGTCAACTATCTGCCGGAGGATCCTAATTATGACCTCTATAAGCTCGCTTGCAAGGTGACGGCGCGCCGCTTCTTCCCCAATTTCCTCAACCTCGATGCCACCTTCAACCAGAATGAGAACTGGCGTGCTGACGATCCCGACCGTGCGCGTTGGGAGATCGCCACGATGGGATGCCGCACCCGTGTCTTCGAGAACCGATTCGGACCGAAGACGAGTGTAGGCCGTGGCAACCTCAGTTTCTCCACTATCAATATCGTGAAGCTCGCCATCGAGTGTATGGGTATTGAGGACCAGCAGGAGCGTGTGGACAAGTTCTTTGAGAAGCTCGACGAAATGCTCGATGTGGCGGCCCATCAGCTCGACGACCGCCTCCAGTTCCAGGCCACTGCCTTGGCCAAGCAGTTCCCCATGCTCATGAAGTATCTCTGGATCGGAGCAGAGCAGCTCAAGCCGGAGGACACCATTGAGCGGGTTATCAATCAGGGCACGCTTGGCATCGGCTTCATCGGACTGGCCGAATGTCTTGTGGCCCTCACCGGGCATCATCATGGCGAGAGCGAGGAGGCACAGAAGTTGGGACTGCGGATCGTGACCCACATGCGCGACCGTGCCAACGAGTTCTCTGAGAAGTATCACCACAACTACTCCATCCTTGCTACGCCTGCCGAGGGTCTGAGTGGCAAGTTCACCAAGCGCGACCGCAAGGAGTTTGGCATCCTCCCCGGTATCACCGACCGCGAGTATTACACCAACTCCAACCATGTCCCCGTCTATTACAAGTGCTCAGCGCTTCACAAGGCCGAGGTGGAGGCTCCGTACCACGACCTCACGCGTGGTGGTCATATCTTCTACGTCGAGGTCGATGGCGATGCCACCCACAATCCTTCTGCCATCATGCGCGTGGTCGATATGATGGACCGCTTCAATATGGGCTACGGTTCGGTGAACCACAACCGCAACCGCTGCATGAAGTGTGGCTATGAGAATGCGGATCCTAACATGGAAGTCTGTCCGAAGTGTGGCAGTACGGATATCGACCGCCTCCAGCGCATCACCGGCTACCTCGTCGGTACCACGGAGCGCTGGAACTCTGCCAAACTTGCTGAACTCAAGGATCGTGTCACCCATACGCTATAGCATCGTGCGACCTACTAATTGATAGAAACATATAGGGTGGGGGTGTGTCAAAATCGGCTTTTGGCGCACCCTCTTTCTTAAGCATATAATTCCATGAACGAATCTTCCACCAAACTACAGGACACCATCTCCGTCCTTCAGGTAGTCCACGACACGATGGTCGATGGACCGGGCATGCGTACCACGGTCTATTGTGCCGGCTGCCCCAACCATTGTCCGGGTTGTCACAACCCCGAGTCGTGGGACATCCAGCATGGCACTCCCGTCTCTGTCGCCACGCTCCTTGATGAGCTCCTGGCCGATCCATTCGCCGACGTTACCTTCTCTGGCGGTGATCCGATGTTTCAGGCCGAAGCCTTCGCACGCCTGGCCGATGGCTTGCGCGAGCGCAGCCGCAAGACCATCTGGTGCTATACGGGTCTCACCTTCGAGCAGATCCTCACCCATCCCAGCCAGCGTGCCCTCCTCGAAAGGGTTGATGTGCTGGTCGATGGACCCTTCATCCTTGCACAGCGTGATCCAGACCTGGTCTTCAGAGGCAGCGCGAACCAGCGTGTCATCGACGTACCCGCCTCGCTGCGCCGTGGCGAGGTGGTGACAATACCGCATCCCGAGGACCTTTTTTGAGGCTGCTTCCCTGTAGGAGGGCAACGAAAACAGCGCACGACAAGAACCATGCTTCGCAAGAACTGCATCCTTGTTTTGCAAAGCATAAGAAACAACGGGAGGGAGACAAGCAACCTTGTCTCCCTCCCGTTGTTAGAAGTCTATCACCGATTGGCGATAGCACAGGAATCGTAAAACTGTAGGTGTGGGCTTACTTCTTCACCGGACGGATAGAGAAGCCGAAGTAGCGGTTGTAGCAGGTCACTTCCTGTCCGTTGGGTGCTATGCAGAGATACTTGGCCTGCACATTGGCCTTCTCGTTGAGGGAGGAAGTCCAGTAGTAGCCGGAAGCGTTGCTCTGGAAGAGGATGCTGCCATACATACGGCCAGCGAACGGCATGAAGATGCTGTTGCCATTGGGGCCGGTCACTTTCAGACCGCCCACGCCCATGTCGTAGTCCTCCTCCCAGGTGCAGTCTTCGATGAGCTCCTGCATCTCCTCTGGGGTCGGCATGCGCCATCCGTTGCCAAGCAACTGTGCGGCAGCATCGTCGCTCTCGTCAAGTACTTCCTTATTGTCGATGAAGCCGTCGAGGCCGTAGCCCACCGACGAGACATACTTGGTGAGCTGGTTGTAGCTTGTGCCGTGCTTGTAAGTAGCCCATTCATAGTTGTCCTTGCCTTCTATTTCGCCCCATGCGAAGTAGGTGCCGAAGTCCCACGGGTTCTCTGCGCCGAGGTTGCGCTGCGCCCATTTCACGCTCAGACCGAGATCTACGGCCTCCTCGTCGCCTGCCGGCGGCGTGCTGGGCTCTGAGAAGGTGATGCTGTCGGCGTTCTCGATGAGGGTCTTCTCACCGTCCACCCATACATACACATTGTGCTTTGTCTGTGCCTGCATAGCCATCGAGAGTGCACAGGCGAAAAATAAGGTCAGTATTTTCTTCATAATTGTTTTGATTTTTGGTAAAAGTGGGGCCGCTTGCAGCACGCTTGCTTTGGGCGGCCCCCGCTGTTATCAAATGAAAATTAAGATGATGTTTTACTTGATGATGATCTTGCGACCCTGCTCCACGACCACGCCGCGGTAGTCCTTGCCGACGCGCTGTCCGGCGAGGTTGTAGCGAGGCTGATCACCCTGCTGTCCGTTGGCTGTGATCTCGGCGATGCCGTTGACGTAGAGCGTGGCGTCGTTGGAGAAGGAAGACTCGTTCTCCTCGTTGGTGTCGCTCTTGTAGAGGGCCGTCACGTTATAGACATGGTCTCCCGTGTTCACACCATGGTCGTCGAAGGTGGTCTGCGTTCCGCTGACCTCTCCCACGCGCTTGGCGTCGCGGTAGATGTAGTACTTCGTGATCTGATCCTTGGCGCCCACGACACCCTTCTCGAAGGTCACGTCGTCGATACCGAAGAGGAAGCTATTGTTGACGTCGCTCTTGTGGTGGATAGCGAGGAATTTCGTTCCCTCCTCCACATCAACGGTGATCTCCTTCCAGTTGGCCTCCTCAGAGATGGCGTTCGTGCCGTCGGCCTTGTAAGAGTTGATGAATTTGAAGTCGCTTGTCTTCGTGCCCGTCTTGGAGGAGAGCACGTCGAAGGCCTCGTTGTAAGGCAGCACGTTGCCCCACTCATCGACTACCGTCACGTTGAAGGCATAGAACTTGATGGTCTGTGCCTTGCCCGAGAGCTCGGGGGTGATGAGCCAGTTGTCGGCAGCGATCGGCATGCCTGCCACGCTGTTGGCATAGGGAGCACCAGCAAACTGGGCTCCGCTTTTCGGCGTAAGACCCGGGTTGCTTATCACGACGGGGAATGCGTCGGTGATCATGTCGGGGTTGAAGGCGAAGAAGGCGAGCGGCAGGTTCTGTCCGGGATAACTGTAGTTTTGGAAGAAGCCGCCTGCCAGACCCTTGTCGCCGTCGATGAGCGTCCACTCACCCAGTTCGGGGTCGAAGGCTGCATAGTCCTCGAAGTCCTCAGTGACAACCTCGGGCTGCGGCATGGACGGTCTGCTCCAGGAGAGCTTCACCGTGCCGTCGTCGCCAGGAGCCGTGGCCTTCAGGTCGCTGACGGCAGAGTAGGAAGAGCGGCGGATGCGTACGGTGGCCTCGTCGGTGGTGTTGTCCGTGTCGAGCATGTCGCCGTCAAAGACCACTTGGGCCTTGAGGGTGGCGTTCTCGCCGAGGTTGACGCCAGCATGGAAACTCAGCGTCAGGGTGTCAGACTCCAGCACGCCGAGGGCGCGGGATGCCGTAACGGTATCTACGGGGATATTGTTGCAGTAGAGCACGACGCTGTATCCGCTGGCCTTCTCCGCGCCGTAGTTCTTCACGGTCACGTTGGCCTCGAGTGTCTTTCCGCCCGTCACGCTCTTCGGAGTAGCGAGCTTGATGGCGGCGAGGTTGTGCTGCTTCTGGTCGAAGACGTTGATGTCGTCGATGCCGACGTAGGTCTTCTCGGGATCACCGTCGCAGATGGCGCGGAACTTGATGAGGACGAACTTCTCGTCGGCCCAGGGGGCGAGGCTCAGTTCCTTGCGCTCCCATCCATCGGCAGTCACCGTCGAGAGGTCATAGGTGTGGAGCTCGCGCTCCTCGGCGTCGGGTGTCTCGATGAGGATGCGCAGGCGGGCGCGCTCACCCTTCTTGGCGTAGAGGCTGAAGAAGAGTTTCGGATTCTCCGCGCCGTTGAGTGCGATCTTCGGCATATTCATTGATACCTCGTCGCCGACCTGGATGTCATATACTCTGTCGCCGAAACCGGTATCTACGCTATACTGTCTCCAGCGCAGGGAACCAGCGTCGCCGTCGGAAGGATTGTCGTTGACGAGCATCCAGCCGGCAGGATTCATGCGGCTGTTGTGGATGTCATTGCCCTCGGTCCATACGAAACCGTTCTCCAGGTGGCCGTTGCTCAGGCTCTCCTTGAACGGGAGCGTGATGGCCGGGCCAACGATGAGCGGGTGGGTGCCGTAGTAGCCGCTGTTGCCCGCGGGGTTGTCGGCACGTGCGCCGAGCTGGAAGATGGACTGCGTCACGCCGTCTCCAGCCTGCGACTCGTCGGGATCAACAGGCAGGGGCATCTCGGTCACGCCCGGGTCGCTCGTGGCTACGAGGTCGCCGATGCTCATACCGTAGGTCGTCTTGATCATCTCGAAGAGCGACACCGTGACCTGTGAGGGATCGACATAGCCCTTGTTGGCACCGTAGTTGCGTGCCTCGGGCCACTGTGCGAGCACGTTGTTGCCGTTGTCGAGGAGTTTCACGCCCTCCGGGCTCAAGGGGACGTCGAGTCCGATATAGGCGGAGCGTGATGCCTTCGATCCTTCCTCGCCGTCGAGCAATGCCGTCACACGGTAGCTATGGTAGCCGTTGGAGGGCACGTCGTTGTCTTCGTAGGTGATCGTCTGGCCAGGCTTGCCTGCGCCGAGGGTAGCCACCTTCACGCCATTGCGCTTGATGATGACGCCGTCCACCTTGGAGAGCGGCTTGCCATCGACGGTCGTCGTCGGCAGCATGAAGCTCACTGTAGCCTTCAGCTTGCCCTGCTCGGCAGGAGTCACCTCCAGGTCTTCCACGGCTGCGGGCGACGTGGAGAGCGGACCCTTCTCGATGCTGAGGTCGTCCAGGAACAGCCAGTAGCGGTTGGCCTCGGCAGTATTGTCGTGGAATCCGAAGCGGTAGGTCACCTCTTCGTCGAACGTCAGATAATAGGTACGGGTCTCGAAGTCGTCTCCCTTCGGCTCAAAGGTCGGCTGGAGGGTCTTCGTAAACTGGGCGGGGTTGTCGCCCTCGCCGTATTTCACCTCGAAGGAGTTGACCCAGTTGGTGGCTGCGTTGCGGATATTAAACTTGATGATATACTGTCTTCCGGGCAGGAAATGGATGGGGGGCGTGACGAGCCAGTCGTCGTTGCCGTTGTTTGCGCTGTACTCGCTGCGCATACTTCCATCGTAGGAATCACTCCATCCCCATGTCAGTCCGTCGTTGTTGGCGTCGATGACCGTGAAGACATCGGCATCATCGGTCGTGGCGAACGAAGTCTCCCAGTCCGGCTCGATGGGCTGGTCGGAACCACGAAGCGGGGCTTGCACCTGCTTGGCGGGCACTTGCTTCTGCTTTACCACCGGCGCGTCCACTCGGGTGAAGCGCGATGCGTCAGGGAAGATCACGGGTGTGGGTGTCTTCTGGATTGCTGGTGCGTCGTCCGTCTGTGCCAACGCTGATAGTGAGGCCAGCGACAGCGGCACGAAAGCCAGTCTGAATAGTGATAATTTCGTCATCTTTAATATAATTAGAACATTAAGTGTATGATTTCATTTGATAATCGTCTCACGTCGATAGTCTGTCCGCAAAATTAAGACAATATTTTGATATGACCAACGATTTCTCCTGTTTTTTTCTCATTCCGCACTTTTTGGGACAAATATCGATGCACATTCCCATGAACGCTCTGTTTTTTCACCAGAAAAAGTCCGTTGTCAGTCATGAAATGCTGCGGATAGTTCATTCTTTATATAATAGGTATGCGCAAGACCGTACGACCGATAGAGATTAAACTAAGAACGAATGTAAAGTTTTGTTTGAAGATTTACTCCCTTTTTGAACACTTTTGAGGAAATAATTGCTAACTTTGCCCCACAAATGAAACATAACTACTTATTAACCCTGATAATGTGTCTGCTTCTTAGCTCTTCGCTATGGGCACAGGACGCGCGAAAACTCGTTGCCGACTTCGATAAGAAGGGCAGCGTGAAGGCCGCCAACCGCTTCTTCGACTACCTTGATCAGGAGCAATTCACCGACGAAAGAATACAGTTTGCCACCAACACACCCACAGACTCTCTGCGCAAGGAGGTGTGGTATTGGGCTGGAGAGTGGTTCAACGATACCCAGGAGTATGGGCTCGCCCGCCAATATGCGCTCCGCGCACTGCCCCTCTACCGTCATGACAATGCCGCCAAGGGCGACTGCCTCAATCTGCTGGCCATTATCGGTGTGCGGCTGGCCGACTTCCCTGCAGCCGCACAGTATGCCACGCGTTGCGTCCGCATCTACAAGAAGCTGCGCGATCCCGACCAGACTTCCTCCGCCCTCAATACCTTGGCGGGCATCAACCTGGCTGCCAACCACCCGAGACAAGCTGAAAAGCACATCCTGCAGGCGCTGCGCTATGCCTCCCGCGCAAACAACCGACCGCGACAGGCCGTCATCAATGGCATGGCGTCGGAAATCTACTATAAGCTCGGCAATTACCAGCGTTCGCTTCAATATGCGCAAAAGGCATACGTAATCGACTCTCTGCTTGGCAATGAGGGAAAGATGGCCGTCCGGCTCACCATGCAGGGGGCGGCACTGGGCGGAATGAAGCGTGACGACGAGGCCGTCGCCGTCTATCAAAAAGCTATTCCCACGCTCCGCAGCGTGGGCAATATCCACTCCCTCGGCATCGCTCTCAACCAAATGGGTTTTATCCTTTTGAGACAAAAGCAGGAGCAGGCGGCCGTGGAGGCTTTTCGCGAGGCATCCGGCATCTTCTCGAAGATGGGTGACCTCTATAATGGGTGCACCGCCCGCAAGGGCCTCTATGAGGCTTATTGGAACCTCAACCCCGATAGTGCGCGCCATGAGTTGGAGCGGTTCAACGCTCTCCGCGACTCGCTCTACTCCACATCGACGGCCAAGGCGTTGGCTCGCTACGAGGCAGAGTTTGGCAACGATCAACTGCGCGAGGAGGTCTCGGCGGGTAAGAACGCCCACTTACGTGACCTGCTCATCTCTGCAGCCGTCTTGTTGCTGCTCATCGGCCTTTTCCTTTGGGTGCAGCACCGTCGCACGCGGGCCCATCGGGCACAGTTGCGCCGACTCTTCCGGGAGTTGCGCCGTCTCGAAAGTCTTTCTGCCCCTGCGGCAGCCGAGACCGTTGTGAATCCTGAGTTGACAGCGCATTCTTCCGCTGCTGATGCAGAGAAAGGCTCTGCCACGCCCATTCCTTCCTCCCAAACGACACCATCGCCCGATAGTGTGCAACCTTCCGTGGAGTCGTCGCCCGCCGATATGGCCGATACGCTCTGTCGCCAGGTCATCGAGGTGGTGCGATCGGGAATGGCCAAGGGCGAGGTGAGCGTCACCGCCGTGGCCTCCAAACTCAATATGGGCGAGCAGACTTTCCGCCGCCGCTTTGTCTGCGAGACGGGACAGCAGCCCAAGATGTTCATCACTGCCATCCAGATGGACCTTGCCGCCCGCCTGTTGCTTCAGGATAGCTCGCGCCCCGTGGGCGAAGTGGCACGCGAATGTGGTTTTGACGAGGCCAGTGCTTTCTCCCACGCTTTCAAGAAGGCTTACGCCTGTTCTCCGACGCAGTATCGCCAGAGTGCTTCGCCGGCATAAACACATATATATATAATAAGGTATAACGCTTCCCAAGGAAGCTGGTTAGTTTTCCTCAAGAATGTCCTGCAAGTCGTGGATGACGGTTTGCAGGCATTGTTGTATTTGTGGTTGCTCCAAATCGTTGATATGCTCGGGCGACAAGGAGGTGAGGGCGTCGAGACAACCCATTTGCATCATCGTGGCAATGGGTAGGAGCTTATGGGCGATCTTGCTGATATCGGTGGTGGAAGAGGGCGTCTCGGTGGGGTTTGCTGCGTCGGTAGAGCTTGTGGATGGGTTTTGTATCTGTTGTAACAAGACGAGATACTGCGCCAACTCTTGACGGACCGTTCGGACAATCTCCTCGGCCGTCTCTGGGTCATCGTCTGCAAAGGCAACGAGCGGTGCAAAGCGAGGGGGTATGGAGGTTGACTGTGAGGGTGATGGAACTGTATCGGAAACGTGATCCTGCGAGACACCGAGAACCTTGGCGAGCGCATCGACACGAAATGGTTTGAACAGGCAGTCGTCGAAGCCTACCTCTTTCAGCTGGCTGAGGATGCTGCTGTCGTGTGCCGTCATTGCCACTACCCGCATGTGGGTGTGGTTCAGGTGCTGGATGATCTCCATTCCGTTCATCTCTGGCATCTCAATGTCCATGAGCATGAGGGAGGGTTTCTCGTTGTGGAGGGCGGTGAGTGCGTCGGTGACATGATGGCAGACGATGACCTTCTCTGGGGCGATCGGCAGACGGCGCAGCATCTCTTGCAGCAGTTGCAGCTGCAAGGGGTCGTCATCGAGCAGGAGGATTTTGGAGTCTTCCCATTCCGCAGCGGGTAGGGTGGGAGTAGCCTCGGCGGTTTCCTCCATCTCCGCATCCTCTGTTTTCTCTTCTAGCGGAATGGTCACGGTGAAGGTCGATCCGTGGCCCACTACCGACTCCACCTGGATCTCACCGTCCAGGAGCGAGGCCAGCTCATGGGTGATGGACAAACCGAGTCCAGCCCCCTCGATGCCTTGTGCGTTCTTTAGTCGGGTGAAGGCTTGGAAGACGTCGTGCTTCTCCTGCGTCGTCATACCTTTCCCCGTGTCCTTTACCGCCACCGTGAGGTGGAATGCCTTCTCTTCTTCGTTGTCGTTGGCAGATAGGGTCGCCACGACGCTGACGCTGCCCTGCGTTGTATATTTTACCGCATTGCCAACAAGGTTGTCCAATATCTGGCGGAAGCGGAAGGCATCGGCGCGGCAGATGGTACCCTTTCCGCCCTGCTCCGTCTTTCCGTCTGTCTTGTCCCGCCATGCCAGTACCATTTGCAGACCCTTCTCCTCGGCCTTCAGCCGATGGCCTTCCACACACTCCCGAAGTAGTTGCGAGGGCGAGAAATTGACGGGGTGTACCTCCATCAGTCCGTTCTCCAGCTGATGGTAGTCGAGGAGTGAGGCTACAAGGTGGGAGAGGTGTCGCGCCGAACCCTGGATGTGGTCCAGACACTCCCTGCCACGGGGTTGATCGACATAGTCTCTCATCATGTCGATGAAACCTGATATAGAGGCGGCGGGTGCCTTGATGTCGTGGGTGATGGTGAGGAGGAGTCGCTCTCGCTGTTGCATGATGCGCTGGATCTCCTCGTTGGCGTGCTCCAGATTCTCCCGATAGATACGCTCTCTGCGGTTGTCGCGCCAGACATAACCTATTAGGATGACGGCGGCGACGACGGCGACGATAGCCAGCATCCCCATCTGCCACAACAGGTGACGCTGTGCCGCCATGGCCTGGTTGATACTTTGCTGTATCGACTTGCGCTCCCGGCGATGCACCTCACGGAGCTGCTGGGTCGATTTCAGGGCGAGTTGGGCGTTGATCACTTTCAGGTCGGCCATTTCCTTGTGTACCGCCTTTGCCTGGTGGCCTGTCGTCACCCGTTCCTTGCGGTCCACCTGCTTGAGGATGGTGACCACGTTGCTCGCCACGTTCACCGGGGTGACGACCGTGTCTATCACGGCCGTGTCGTTGTCCACCTTGATGCTCACCGTATCGGCGCGCTCCTTACGGAACACATCCGCCACCCTGCGGAAGAAGCCCTTGCGCGTCTTGACCACTTCTACGACCGTACTTTTCTCCTGCACCTTCTGTGGGGTCTTGGGGTGAACGACGACGGAGTCTTCTCCTTTGTCGAGGCTCTCCACCTTTTCGTGCAGGTAGTTTTTCCCAGTCCTTTCCTTCATGGCCTCCGAGAGTTGTTGCAGATTGGCCTGTTCTGCCTTGAGCAGCGAGGACATCACGCTGTCAGCGGCCTCCCGCTTGCGGATATATTCCCGCGAGGCGTGATTGATGGCAAAGATAGATTTCGTGTTGCTATAGACCAAAGCGATGGCCAGGAGCAGCACGACGGCCACGGCGCAATAGCCGGCGGCGACCTTGAAGGGGATTGTATTGCGGTGCATGATGGGTGTTCTGTCGTTTCAGGATGCTAAGATAATACAAATCTGCGACGTGACAAAACTTTGTCGGTACTATTATCAAGATGGAGGTGGATAGCAAAAAGAGCAGGCCATTCCACAATGACTTGCTCCCCTTGACTGCCTATACCTTGGAAGGCAATCCGTAACACACTTTCCCAAGAGGTGTCCTTACTCTGCCGTCTGCTCTGTTTCGGCAGGCTGATCTGCCGGCTCTGCGGGCTGATTTACCGTGTCGTCGGAGTCCGTTGTGACGACGGTATCTGCAGGAGCGACGAAGCTGATAGAGTCGGACTGCATCGTACTTACTGGCTCATTCTGAGCGAAAACGTTACCTACTGAAACCATAACCAACGCTGCGACTGCTGCAAAAACTAACTTCTTCATAATGTTTATCTTTTAAATCGTGAATATTAATTGTTTTGTTGAGCTGCCTCGTTGTGTCTCCATTCCTTGGCGGGCTCACTAATTATATCACAATCTGCGTGCCAACTTTTGGCATGATTTCGTAAGTCGTTGATACATAGCAAGAAAATGGTTTTGGCACGAAAAACGGTGGTGTGGAAAGTGTGGAAATAGTGTGGAATTTTTCTACAAAATTACGCTAAAATCTGCTGAACAGCTTAAAATGAGCGATTTATGAGTGTTTCACCTCAATGGAGGTAATGATTTAGCAACGGTTCTAATTTCTGCAATATGCATACGTTTGCTTGTCAAACAACTCTTGTCGGTTGCAAAAGTACAACAAAAACTTCGGCTCGCAAAAATATAGTTTATCTTTTATGATTTATTTTCAGTTATGATTAGATAATTTCAACTGAGTTTAAGAGAAAAATGAGAGCAAATGTTAATGCTTAAATACAAAAAAGGGTACGATTGCTCGTACCCCTATATAAAAATATTGTCTCACAATGATGCTTGCCACCCATTATTCTACAGCAACTTTCTTCACGCTACCATCGCTATACTTCACGATATTCAATCCCTTGGTTGGACCTACCAATCGCTGACCATTTAGAGAATAGCGAGATACCTCCTCAACGTCGGTAGAGGTTGTAGTCTTGTCGATACCTGTTGCATCGAACTCTACTATATGCGAGAAAAAGCCAAATTCTGACACAAAATAATCATCATAAGTTCCTTTTGGTACATAAACCGTACATTTCTTTTCGTCACATCCAAGAAATAGATTTGACCCCGTCTCTGGTAATTTTTCCATATATGCATAAATGGATGTTAATCCACTGCAATCATTAAAAGCTCTAGAACCTATCGCAGTAACACTGGAAGGGATGGTCAAGCTAATCAATCCATAGCAGCAGAAAAAAGCACCGTGGCCTATCGGAGTAACACCGGAAGGGATGGTAAAGTTAGTCAACCCTCTGCAATTCAAAAAAGCACCCTCGCCTATCTCAGTAACACTGGAAGGGAGGGTCAAGCTTGTCAATCCAATGCAATTTAACAAAGCATAACAGCCTATCTTAGTAACACTGGAAGGGAGGGTCAAGCTTGTCAAACCACTGCAACCATTAAAAACATAATCGCCCAACTTATCATTAGAGGTACAAATGAAGCCATCATCGCGGTCCGAATAATAAGCAGATCCACCTTCTACAATTTTATAGGGTGTCCAGTTCGTTGTACCAATTTTAGCTCA
>ULSK01006132.1_pt1 | contig 14355 bp, 10 predicted proteins | sample 1956311 | NCBI WGS metagenome assembly ULSK01 (sample SAMEA4835706, study PRJEB28245) | human gut metagenome | biome: gut microbiome; material: fecal sample | place: Denmark | collected 2008 | reverse complement strand
GGGAGCCGTGACGGCAACCAGTCAAAGGACATGAGCGACAATGTACGCGGAATTTTAGCCAAAATTCTCGGCTCGCCGCTCGGCAGCTTTATTGTGCGAAAATTCGCGCATTTCTTTGAATATGCGGCTCTCGGATTTCTTATCGGCTGCGCGCTTTTCCTCAGCCGCAGGCGTTTTTCGCCCGTTATCTCCGTCATTTGCAGTGCCCTTTATTCAGTCAGCGACGAGATACACCAGTATTTCGTCCCCGGACGGGCATGCCGCATTTTCGATGTCGGAGTCGACACCCTCGGCGCGCTGACGGGTACACTTATCCTCACGCTCATAATTCTTATAGTAAACTCAATCGCAATGCGCAGAAAGGAAAAATATTCCGCGTAAATTTTTAGCATTTCTATTGTCGTTTTATAACAGTATATGATATAATAAAGCTTATATAGAGACTTTTTGGCTGAGAGGTATATTCAATGGATCATAAAGAGGGGCTCATAGTCGGGCGCAACGCAGTGCTTCAGGCTCTCGAAAGCGGCAGAACGATAGACAGCGTGACCGTTGCTCAGGGTCAGCGCGGCGGACAGGCAGGCAGAATAATCGACATCTGCCGCGAGCGCAAGATCCCCGTCAAATTTGCCGATCAGCGCAGGCTTGACCACCTCTGCGACGGCGCGGCGCACCAGGGCGTTGCGGCATTTGCCGCGGCTCACGAATACGCCGAGATGGACGATATTTTTGCCCTCGCCGAGAGCAGGAACGAAAGCCCGTTCATAGTCGTGTGTGACTCACTTGAAGACCCGCACAACCTCGGCGCCATACTCAGAAGCGCGGAGGCAGCCGGAGTTCACGGGGTAATTATCCCGAAGCGCAACTCCGTGACCCTCAACTACACAGTCGCAAAGACCTCGGCGGGCGCTATTGAATATGTTCCCGTAGTAAAGGTCGCGAACCTCCCCGCCGCCATAGACGAGCTCAAATCGCGCGGCGTCTGGATATTCGGCGCGGACATGGACGGCACGGATTACACCGCCCTCGACTACAGCGGCAGCATCGCTCTCGTCATCGGCTCTGAGGGCAAGGGCATAGGCCGCCTCGTGCGCGAAAAATGCGACTTCATCGCCTCCCTGCCGATGCGCGGCAAGATAAATTCTCTCAACGCCTCCGTCGCGGCGGGAATCCTCATGTTCGAAGCGGCGAAACACAGAAACTGACTTTTATCCGATTTTTTCAGCATATAAGCATATATAAATTGGGGTGAGATGAGTGGAAAACAAACCTTCCGATAAGCGGAGCAACATGCCGCTTGACAAAGTTCTCTACCAAGTGGCGAAGATTGAACACGACAGCGGCGAACCGGACAAGATCTGGAAAATAACCGACATAGACGATCTGATAGCGAGCACGGACGCCGATTCCACAGCACTTGACTACGATGACGACGATGAGCTTCTGATGAGCATCGCCTACTATAAAAACAGATACTCTGACGATGACATATCGTCGGAGTATGAGACTATATATACAGACCCGAAAGAGCCGGAATCCGAGCCCGACGAAGAGCCCGAGCCGGAAGAAGCCGAACCCGAAAATCCGGTGGACGAACCGGAGGTTTCGGCAGAAGCAGAAGCCGAAGAGCCTGCCGAGCCCGCAGAATCAGACGAGGCGGAGCAGACCGTCGAAAACAAAGAACCTGTAAGCGAAGTGTCTTTTGCGAAGCCCGAAGAGACGGAATCAGCCGGCGAATCATATTTTACAGAACCCGAAAGCGAAGCGGCAACAGAAGCTCACGCAGAGCCGGAAGAAGCCGAAGCGGCGCAGGAGTCTGCCGACGAAATTGAGCCGGAAGCCGAGGAAGTTAAGGCTGAAAAAGTTCCTGCCGATGAGAGCGAGGATATATACTCCGATTCAAAAATCGAGCTGTCTGTTGTGAAAGCCGACGGCGAAGATGATGATATACAGGAATCGGAACCTAAAGATGAAGTTGACACGGACGAATCAAATAAAACCGACGAGTCCGACAACAGCGATAACATTCTGACGCTCCACGGCGAGGAAGAAGAATCCGAGGACGAGGATGAAGCCGAGAAAAAGCCGACGGTAGAGGAGCTTTTCGGCGCACCCGCTTCGAGATATTTCGGCGAGCCGACAGAAGAGCCGGAGGAGGACTCCGAGCGTGAGAGCCGCGCCATACCCGGCCTGTTCGGTGACACAGTCGTGTTCGGTCCGATGAAATCCCTTTCCGAGCCGACGCAGAATAAACCCGACGACGAATATAAAACAAAGCTCATGACCGCGATAGGCTCGGCAAAAGCGCCGCAGAGCGCCGAGACGATAGAGAAGCCCGGCGTTATCTTAAAGCGCGGTCCGCTCTCCGAGACATCGGGGCTCGAGCCCCTGCCGCAGGTCATTCCCGCCGAAGAATTTGTCGGCTCGGGGGACGATAAGCCCGCGTCGATAGAGGATCAGCCTTTCACTAATCCCGCCGCCGGCAATCAGCCGGAGGAGGAGCAGATGATGCTCAGCGGCTTCGGCGAAGAGCCGGAGACTGAAAAAATAGACGAAGACGAGCTTCGCAGCGAGCTCGACAAAAAGAGGGCGGAGAAGAAGAAAAAGTTCGTTCTGCTCGGCGGACTCGGCGACGATGAGCCGCAGGAGGACGAAAATCTGCCCGAAGAGAAAGAGGACGAGCCGGAGGAGCAGCACGAGAAAAAGAAAAAGCACTCCGAGAAAGCTCCCCTCGAATACGAGAAGCCCGAACAGCGCGGCAGAGTCTATAACAGCCTCAAGAACGCCGCATCGCAGTTCAAGACCTCGGTTATCGGTCTGTGCGTGCTCGAAGGCGTGTCGCTGCTTCTGCTGCTCATACCGAAAATTCTCGAGTGGGCGGCGATAGACGCGCCCGCATTCGACCGCGGAGGCGCGGGACTCGCGGCGGCTAATATAGTGCTTCTGCTCGCGTCGTTCTATCTCGCGTTCCCGAATATTTTATCCGGCGTAAAGGCGCTTGCAAACGGCCGCGTGACCGGCGGCGCAGTCGGCGGGCTGACATTTATACTCGCCCTCGTCCAGACGATACTCTCGTTCTTCAACAAATCACCCGAGGGCGCTTCGGGCATGTTCTACTGTGCGGCGGCGATATTCGCCCTGCTCATGACCGCCGAAAACAGCAGCCGCGGCACGGCGCGCGTGATGCAGAATTTCCTCTTCTGCACCGCAAAACGCAAATCAGGGCTCTACGGCATAAGGGCTATAGAGAGCGAGAAAGACGCATTTGAAGTCGGACGTGCGCTCAAGATGGGCAACCCGGACATTTTATATTCCGGCAGGGTCGAGTTCCCCGCCGACTTCATCAAAAATTCCGAAGCCAACTCCCCTGCGGACAGCTGCATAAAGCGCAGCCTGATAATTTCTTCAGCCGTCTCCGTGCTGCTCGCAGTTATATCGGGCATAATAACAAAAGATATCTTCCAGGCGTTCGGCGTGCTCACCGGCGCGTTCTGCCTGACCTCGCCCTGCGCCATTGAACTCGCGCTGATGATCCCACTCTATCTTGAGAACAGGAAGCTCAACTCAGAGGGCGGCATGATAGCGGGCTACGACGCGGCTCTCGAATGTTCCGAGGCGGTCGCCGCCTCCGTTGACAGCGCCGATCTCTTCGACCGCGCGGCGTGCGAGATGCACGGAATGAAGGACTTCCACACCGTGCGAATAGACGATGTTCTGCTCTACGCAGTCGCTATAGTGCTCAAATCCGGCGGTCCGCTCACAGATGTCTTCAACCGCATTATCGGCGGCTCGACCGAGCTTCTGCCGCCCGTGCGCGACATGATATACGAAGACAGGCTCGGTCTCTCCGCGACAATATATAATCAGCGCGTGCTGCTCGGCAACCGCAACCTGCTCACGCACCACAATATTGAAGTGCCGCTCAAGTCCGAGGAGGACAAGGTAAAGCGCAACGGGCGCAAGATTCTCTACATAGCCATCGACTCGCAGGTCGCGGCGATGTTCGTTTTCAACTACGCCGAGGACTCCTCGCTCAAGGATTCGATAAACGAGATGGCGGACAACGGCTTCAGCCTTGTCGTCCGCACGGACGACCCGAATGTGACCGACGAGCTCATCGCCGCCCGCTTCGGCATAGCGCAGAAAGATATCAAAATGACGCTCTCCCACGGCGCGCGCATATTCAGCGCATACCGCGACAGCGTTGTTGATTCAGCCCCCGCAAAGGTCATGCACGACGGCTCCGCCCGATCTTACTTCAAGAGCATCGCGGCGTGCGGCAGGCTCGCAAACTTCGCTTCGCGCTGGGCAGTGTTCGCCCTTATCGTGCAGGCGGTCGTGGCGGCGGGTGCGATACTCTGCGTCGCGCTGAAGGCGTTCGCGTTTGTGTCGCCCCTGACGGCGGTTATAGTTCAGGCCGCGATAGTGGCTTTCAGCGTAATACTGGAAAAATTCAAAAGATAAATATACTACCCTGTAACATCTAAAAGTCTACATCCGGTTGAAGACGCAGTTAAACGCAATCAGATGACGCAATGCTTGTAAAGTTTTAGGTGTTGCAGGGTAGCAGGGGCTGCGCTGAGAATGCGACAGCCCCTTTCTGAAAGGATAAGCGGATATGCAGGAAAAATCAGTCAAAGCAAAAATTGATTTAAAAGGCAAGACCGTGCTCGTGACGGGCGCGGCAGGATTCATCGGCTCTTTTCTCTCGGAGCGTCTGCTCTCGGACTTTGAAGATATCCGCGTCATCGGCTTCGACAGCGTCAACGACTACTATGATATCCGCCTGAAAGAGTCGCGGCTCGAAAAGCTTCAAGGGCATAGAAATTTTATTTTTATCAAAGCGAACCTCACGGACAAGGACAAAGTGAGCGAAGTGTTCCGCAAATACTCGCCGCAGATAGTTGTCAACCTCGCGGCGCAGGCGGGGGTGCGCTATTCGATAACGAACCCCGACGCCTATATCGAGTCGAATATAATCGGCTTTTATAATATCCTCGAGGCCTGCCGCCACTCATACGACGACGGCGCAACACCCGTCGAGCATCTTGTATACGCTTCGAGCTCGTCGGTCTACGGCAGCAACAAAAAAGTGCCCTACAGCACCGACGACAAAGTCGACAACCCCGTCAGTCTCTACGCCGCAACGAAAAAATCCGATGAGCTGATGGCTCACGCCTATTCGAAGCTCTATAATATCCCCTCGACGGGACTCCGCTTCTTCACGGTCTACGGACCCGCAGGCCGCCCGGACATGGCATATTTTGGCTTCACCAACAAGCTTCTGCGCGGCGAGACGATACGCATTTTCAACTACGGCAACTGCAAGCGCGACTTCACATACATCGACGATATAGTCGAGGGCGTTGTGCGCGTCATGCAGGGCGCGCCTGAGCGCAAAGACGGCGAAGACGGTCTGCCCGTTCCGCCGTATGCGGTCTACAATATAGGCAACCAGAACCCCGAAAACCTGCTCGACTTCGTCGACATTCTCCAGCAGGAGCTTATCGCCGCGGGAGTTCTGCCGAACGATTACGACTTCGAGGCGCACAAACAGCTCGTCCCGATGCAGCCGGGCGATGTCCCCGTGACATACGCGGACACAACCCCGCTCGAGCGCGACTACGGCTATAAGCCCTCGACAGATCTCAGAACCGGGCTTCGCAATTTTGCCCGCTGGTACAAAGATTTTTACAAGATTTGAATAGCATATATTATATATTATATAATGTATGTCTTTCGGGTCAAAGATGTGGGCGAAAGACAAATTAAGATTTGTATTATTTGGAGGCTCGATTATAAAAATTATTTGAGTCGCTCACTTTACCATGATTCAAGTGATAGCCCGCTCCCCATTCATTTCGTGCCTTGACTCGAAATGTTTCAACAAAAAAATCCTACCCGATGCTGTTGCGCGGGTAGGATTTCTGTTATATTCACTCTCTGATATCAATCCGGATTATGTTCATAGAAATAGTCATACGCCTCTTCGTAGTCCTCGAAGTCGTCGTAATAATAGTCGTAAAAGTCCTCGGGGTCATTGAAGTCGCGGGCGTTATACGGATCGTCGTCATAGTAGGCTTTTTTCGTGGTAGTCACCGGGCGGTTGCCGGAGGGTCTATACGAGCCGCCGGAGGATGAACCGCCGGAAGAAGAGGTCTGCTTCGGCACGGTCTCATATTCCGGATAATGCCACACGCTTTCCACGGCACCGTTTCTCACATCTACCGAATAATATGCGTATAACCAAGCAGAATACTCCGACTGCTTTGCGTAATAGGGGATCTTCCAATAATATTCATGATACCCCTCGCGGCGGGCAACTGTCTGATCGTAGAACTTTGAATATTTGAGCGGGTCATAGTTGACGGCAGTCGCCTTGCCGAGCTTTGTCGAATTTATCAGTGACTCCGGCATTCCCTCATATGGCAGAATCTCCGAGACGGGGGTTATCCCCTTGTCGGTTTTTATCCCGAGAAAGTGAATCTCTCTGCCGTCATTGACCGATATCAGGTTTTGTCTGCTGATGTAGGCACTGTAGTTTATTTCATGCTCCTCGCCCGACCCCGTCACATACTCGCCGACATAATATGTATGCAGGGAGATATGGATAAACGGGTAGTCGGACTTCACGCCGTCGAGCTCGTCGAGAAAATAATAGAACTTCTTCCAGTCCTTTATTTTTTCGGGCGGGTCTAATTTCAGCGATACTTCAATTTCATATTTTATCGGGTCTTCGGTTTCGTCGTAGATGTATTTGTTGCTGTACGGCTCATGAATAACTGATTTGACCGTCAGTTGCGCGTTGACCTTGTGCTTTTTGCAGACGGCGGCAAATGCTTCTCTGAGCCTCAATTGCTCGGCGTCCGCCGTATCGTGTCGGTACAGGCTCTCGTCGGCCTCGCTCTGCCGGCGTGATTCGTCCTCGCGGGAGGCATTTATTACGTTTCTCGCGAAAAGCCCCAGCGTGACGATCAAAATAAGCGCGCATATTATGCTGACAACTATCTCCGCCGTATTCGGCTTGTTCTTGGTCTGTTCGCTCATGTCCTCCCTCCTTATAGCTCTGCAAACCCAGGATTATTTCTTCTTTCTACCCTTTTTCTCAGTATATTCATTGCCCTTGACTCCGGGATTGACGAGCTTGAGCTTGCGCCTCTGGCGACGCTTGTAATTTTCATAGACAAACAGCGCAATATAACCGACAACGAGAACGGCGACTATAGATGCGATAATTTTAAATATAGTGCTCGAAGCGACTTTCTTTATCGTTGCGCCTATGAATAAAAGGACATTTCTCGACACATCCTCGGACGCGACGAGCTTTATCCTCGCTATCTCCTCGCCGGCATAGAGCACGCGAGCCTCGCATATCTCCTGACCCTTTTTGACCGGCGCGTCAACGCTTTTCGGCACGGTCTCGGGCACGGGCTCAATAAGCACGCTTCCGGCGTCAGCCCCCGTCGGGACGAGAGCCAGCACTTCTTCGCCCGGGACGAGCGAAATATGATCGGTTCTGAATGAGAGTTTGAGCGGAACTTCGGTTATTATCTGAGTCGGGCTCGCTATCGACTTCAATTCAATGTGCTTGAACACCCAGTTGAACATCCTGCGGCAGTCGACAAATGCGCAGTTTTCGAGCGGCTCATCGTCGTCGATATTCTGCATCGGCGCATTCATTATCACGCACAGATAGTTATAGCCGTTGCCCGTGCCTTTTGATATGACGCAGCGTCCGGCGTTGTCGGTCGAGCCGGTCTTGATACCCACGGCGTAGGGCGAATAATAATCGGCATACGCCTTGTTCATAAGATTATTCGTGTTGCGCAGGGTGCGCTCCTCGCTCTTGTTTGTGGCGGGGACTTTATATATTGTAGTCGAAGTTATCTCCGAAAAATACGGCAGGGTCAGCGCGTGCTTTGTTATCGTCATCAGGTCGCGCGCGGTGGTGTAGTGGTTCGGGTCGTCGAGTCCGTGGACATTCGCAAAGTGCGTATTCTTGCAGCCGAGAGCCGCCGCCTTGTCATTCATCATCTTGACAAAGCCTTCGATAGATCCGCCGACGTGCATCGCAAGGACATTCGCCGCGTCGTTGCCGCTTCGCACGAGCAGGCAGTAGAGCAGATTCTTTATGCTCATCTTCTCGCCCGGCTCAAGCCCGACTATCGAGCTTCCGGTGCCGTCGAGCAGGTGGATAGCCTCGTAGCTCGCCTCGACTTCTTCATCGAGATCCTTGCAGTTTTCGAGCACGACGGTGGCGGTCATTATTTTAGTCAGTGATGCGGGAGCCGCCTGCTTGTCCGCGTCTTTTTCAAAAATGACCGTGTCGTTGTCGAGGTTGACGAGCAGATAAATCTGGGCATAAATAGGATTATCTCCGCAGTCTGTCAAACTTTTCTCGTATACCGCGTTATAATTAGCGTAGGCAGGCATGGTGCAGAGCACCGACGCGATAAGAATAAAACAAAATAAAATTTTTATGAGTTTTTTCATAGACAGTCACCGCCGAATGTTGTATTATATATATAAACGATAGAAGACAACTTTGTCCTGACACTAATTGATTATACCAGTTTCAGGCTGTAAAATAAAGTAATAAAACGGATTTTGTTTATCAGGGGGATTAAAATCATGCTTTATGTTACGGGAGACACCCACGGAGATTACGAGCGATTCACATCTTCCGCGCTCAAAAAACTGAAAAAGGGTGATACGCTCTTCATCTGCGGCGATTTCGGATTCATCTGGGACGGCTCGAAGAATGAAGAGAAGCTGCTCAAAAAGATAGGCAAGCTCAAATACAACGTCTGCTTTATCGACGGCACGCACGAGAATTTCGAAAGACTCAGGAGCTACGAGGTCTCGGAATTCAAGGGCGGAAAAGTCCATCATATCACCGGCAACCTCTATCACCTCATGCGCGGTCAAGTCTATGACTTCGACGGCGTGAGCGTCTTTGCCATGGGCGGCGGCGAGAGCCCGGATATAGATATCCGCTCCGATCTCAACTCCTGGTCGGGCGACGAGATACCCACCGAAGCGGAGCTGACCGAGGGCGCGCAGAATCTCAAGAAGCTCGGCAACAAAGTTGATATTATAATCACCCACGAGCCGCCGATGAAGATAAAAGGTTTCCTCAGGCTCAAGGACAAGGAGCCCGTGCGCGTGACGGGACTCAATACATATTTCGAGGAGCTCGGCGCGGCATGCGAATACAAGCACTGGTTCTTCGGCTCGATGCATATCGACAAGTTCATCTCCTCGTCCCACATCGCAGTGTTCCAGCATATAATCAACGCAGAGACCTGCGAGATTGCAAAATAAATATCTTATTCAAAAGCTCCCGGAAAATTTCCGGGAGCTTTTTTATATTTTTTTACTTCGTACCCAAAAACGGGCGGTTCGTACCGCACGCACATAAAGCATATTTAAGAAAAATATGTTATGATATATGCGAATAAAAAGGAGGGCAAAAGATGAATATTAAAAGAACCATTGCAGCTATCCTCGCTTTTCTCGCGCTGGCTTCCTTCGCGGGATGCAAGGGAGAGAAGAAAGACAATTCGACTTCAACCTCGGCAGAAGTTGCCGGTGCCCAAGCATCTGAGGCAGAAAATGGAAGTGAGGCGGCCGAGAGTGCTTCAACCTCGCAGGCGGCCACTGCCGAAGAGAGCAAATATCCCCAATACTATATTGATATGTCCGGGGTTAATTGGAATCACTGGACGCTTCACAAAGAAAGAGATTTGTCCTATTTTGAGAAAACCCCTAAAGATATCTCAATCTTAAACAATGATTTTGATTTTGACGACCGTGGGAACCTCGTTCTCACAATTGCATATGAAGACGACAACCGAGAAAACTGCAACGGCTCTGTAGGCTGCAAATACACATACAACAGCGACGGCACTATAAAGCGCGCGGATTTTACCGATGGCTATGCTACAAGCGAATCATATGAATATGACTCTGCGAAGCGCCTTGTCAAGACGGTTTCCGTGAGCCGAGACAAGGCGTATGAGCCCAAGACGACCTATTATACTTACAACTCCGCAGGTCTGCTCACCTCGGAAAAGTGCTATTCCGGCGGCAAAAAGCTTATTGATAGCAAGGATTTCAAGTATAATACCGACGAAAAAATTACCGAATGCACCATAAGTGTAAGCAAAAACGAAACGCAGGGTATAACCACATACGAATATGACAGACAGGGAAACTGCTTGATTGAAAAGCATTTTGATTTAAATCGCAAAGCTACCGGCAACAAAGAATTCAAATATGACAAGAACGGATTTGTAATATACCAAAAGGAAACAAATCTTAAATCCAATGAAATCGCCGAGATTTATTACACCCTTGACAAATATGAAAATCCGACCGCAGTAAAGGTGTATTTGACAACGGGCGGCAAAAAGGATTTGAAATACGAACACAGATATTCATATGATTACGGCAAGTCCGAAATCAAAGTGACCGGCAAAATCATCGCCTATGATTCAGACGGCACGCTCATCCTCGACGGCACCAGAATTTATAAATACCACGAGACCAAGCCTACCGAGATGTACTTTGCAAATCTCGTTTCAGAATTCAGCTGCAACTATGGATTCTTCGCCGATTGAAGCCTGCAATCTATCGGCATGGCAAAAGAAATATATCGCGGCAGGCAGTATTAAACCGGAGGACAAAAACATGAAATTAAAAAGGCTCGCTGCGGCGATTCTCGCGGCGGCAATGATTGCAGCGGTATTTGCCGGATGCAGCAGCAAAAAGCCCGAAGCGACGGAAACGTTCGGCGCGATAGTCGGACCCGAGGACGAAAAGTATTCGAAATATTTTCTCGGCATCGGCCACCCGAACTGGAACCGTTGGAACTGGACATCGGAAAAAGATAACCCCCGGAATAACGGAATCCGCGGGATAGACGATCTCCTCGACTGGGAATATTCAAAATATCAGATGCGATACGACAATGCAGGTAATCTTCTGAAAGTAGATGATTATTCTATAAAATTTTTTCTGTGCTTCCCATTTGATGTGGAGAGTGAGGGCGTCGGAACGGAATATCAATACGACAACGACGGGCATATACGTTCTGTGCGCTTTCGCGGCCAATGGCCCCATAGAAGATACATGACATGTGAGCGCGACGACCGGGGCCGCATCTCAAAAACTGTTATTAAATATTCGTCCAACTCAATTATCACTCTATATGTCTACGACGACGCGGGAAACATAGTCGAAGAGAACAGCATTTGTGCTAACAGCTATTTCTTCGAGTCTACTTTTGATCATAGAATAAAAACCGTGTATACATATGACGAAAACGGCTGTCTCATCCGTTCGATGAGCACTAAATATGACCGGGACGAAAATTTCGAAAACAGCACTGAACGCGAATTTGATCCGCAGACCGGCGCGCGCACAAAGGAAACAAAAACATATATCAGCGGCGTCGAGGAATGCACTTACGAAAATGACAAGTACGGAAATCCCACGACTATAAAAACATGCCGTATTAAGAAATCCGATGATGGCACCGAAGATAAAGAATACTATCCGGAAATCAACATCGAATATACTTATGAAGAGAATAAAATTACGGCAACAGAAGACTCGGGCGTCCGTACATATGAACATTTCGGATCACGCCGGCTGGACGACGTATTATACTGAGACAACGGGTGGATGTGGTGATTTTAATGAAAGCAAAAAGAATCCTTGCGGCGGTGCTGGCGCTGCTCATGCTTGTTTCGTTTGCCGGCTGCAAGAAAAGCAAAAGTAAGAAAAGAGGCAACCTCGTCTCCGGCAAAGTTTCGCAGCGGTATTCCGACGGCGAAGGCAAAACCGATATTTACGAAATAAATTCTAACGCCGAACTGCCGAGCGCCGCGCAGCAGCCGGGCGTTTCCGCCGCGAACGCTCCGGCGGGCGGTGCTTCCGGCAAGGGCGCAAACACATCTTCCGGCAACAAAGCTTCGGCAAACCCGCACTATTATCTCGGGCTTTACCGCAGTGAATGGCAGCACTGGGTCGTTGTCAAAGACGCCACATATGATTCATCAAACAAATACATAACCGGAAAAAGCGTCAAATTTGACTCGAACGAGAATATAATAGGCGAAGAATATTACCCGTACGGTACATATCGCGCGGAATATAAATATAACTCCGACGGGACTATCGGCTCGGCGCAGACAATGTACTGCTCGCCGGCAAGCTATTCTTACAAATACGACTCACAGAAGCGGCTCGCAAAAGTTACGGAAAAGTCCGGAAATATTATAACCACTGTCACAGAGTTTACATATGACGACAACGGCAGGCTTGTCTTTGTCCGCGAACGGCTCAACGACGGGAACCTGGACACCGAATACAAATATGACTCAAAAGGCAACCTGACGGAGTGCATCAGCGGTGGGAGCAGGTATGTATATAAATACGACTCAAGCAACCGTCTTATACTCAAACAGTGCTACGACACCGAAAACGGCGGCAAGCTCACAACAGAAACGGAGCGAAAATACGACAAGAACGGATATGTGATCTACTATCGGGATATGTATTATTCCGACGAAGGGCAGGTCACAACCGAAGAATTCATCACCAACGATATAAACGGCAACCCCGATCAGGTGAAATGCTACTCAACAAAAAACGGGAAAAAGACGCTTGACTACACTTCGAAAACGGTATACTCCTACAAAGAAAAAGTGACCGCCGCCACGCGCTTTACCTACGCAAAAAATGAAGAAGGCAACAAGGCGTTACAGGTCACCGAGTATGAATATCACCGCAAAGAAGCGTTTAATGTTTCGCCGGATACAATAATGTAAGCAGGCAGGGACGGTTCAGCCGTCCCTGTTTTTTAAAAAATAGGCCTATATTTCAAATTTTGTGGTATAATGTGTCTGTTACAAAAAGGGAGGCAGGACAATGAAGAAATTTATGGCGGCACTTTTGGCTTTTGCGGCGGTTATATTATTTGCCGGATGCGGCGGAAAGACTGTGGACACCGACAGCACCCTGCAGGGCGAAAGCATTGCGGACGCACAGATGAATTCGGACGGTCAGGCGAGCAAGGTGATCTCCGCATATTATCTCGGCATCGGGTTCGACAAAGAGAGCCACTGGAAGATGACCGAAGAGGACAAGCAAAGCGCGGACGGCAATTATATCAAAAACAAAGCCACCGAATATGACTCCCACGGGAATCCTCTGAGCAGCGATACGGATACTTATAAATATACCTACAACGGCGACGACACCGTGAAGGAGATAACCCGCTCGGGCAGCCGCGAGTGCGTATATAGCTATAAATACGACTCGGACAAGAAAATCTCTCAGATATCCACGCTGAACGCTTCCGGCAAGGAAGAGGATGTGCTGAAATTCACTTATAACAAGTCGGGAAAGCTTATCTCAGCGCAGAACGGCAGCAAAAAGGCAGTGTTCTCTTATGACGACAACGGCAGGCTTATTAAAAAAGACATCACCGACTCCGATGGGTATACAGTTTCCGATATTTTTGAATATAACGACCGCGGCGAGCTTATACGCGCGACAATATCGCAGGACGAGTCCGGCATGGCGAATTTGACGGAAGACTATCAATATGACGAAAACGGCGTACTGACAAAGAAAGTTTCAAAAAATTTCCGCGGCATGACGGAGGAATACGAATACAAAAACGACGAGCATGGAAATCCGATTGAAATAAGATACACCGAAAAAGAGCACGACGAGATATCATACTCCTCCACCGAAACCTACTCCTATGAATACGGCGCGAAGAAAATAGTTGTCAGCGGCGGAACCGACCGAAATAAAACCCAAAAGATATATGAATACCGAAAAAGTACAGTTTACAAGGGACTACACAGGGTAACGGTCTGACGGGAGGTGTGCCGCCCGTCAGATTTTCCATGTGATGTTCAAGCTGTCACTTGTAGCGGCAACGGTGGTAATCATCAAATCCACCACACGCCGCTTGTCATCAAAGGATACATTGTCCCATGTGTCGAGGTAGCCGGAAATCTGGCTGACCTGTTCCGGGCTGATGGCTTCCACCGTCAACTCCGCTATCCTCGCCAGAAGTTCCTGCTTGCGTCCGTCCAGTTCCGCTATCTTCACATTCACATAGGAGAGCAGGACATTGTTTGCGCCCGTCAGACTGTCCACCAGCTTTTCAATCTCGCTGTCCACATGGAGAAGTTCCACTTGCAGGGCGGCGATTTTCGGGTTTGCCTTTGCCGCTTTTTTTCTGCCCGTCAGCGTTTTGTAGCTTGCCAGCTTCTTCACCATCTGCTGATAAACAACCGCTTCCAGCTCCGAAGTGATGATTTTCCCGCACCC
>ULSK01005475.1_pt1 | contig 14540 bp, 30 predicted proteins | sample 1956311 | NCBI WGS metagenome assembly ULSK01 (sample SAMEA4835706, study PRJEB28245) | human gut metagenome | biome: gut microbiome; material: fecal sample | place: Denmark | collected 2008 | reverse complement strand
TTGCGAATTTTGATTTGGTAGCAATTTGCGAGAATGATTTGAAGTCAAAAAATTTTTCTGCCTATGGACATGGCTCTATATACTATATATAAGGGGCACCCAGGCACTGTGGCAGGGGGCCTAATTTCCACATGAGCAAAATTCTCGATATAAAAAAATCTATCAGGTTAAAAAGCGTTAAGTCTGACGGCCTATTCGTTAATTATAGCTTAATTCATTAATAACCATTAAAGGCTATGAGCCTGTTAACAATTCTTAACTAAAGTAACTTTCAAGTTTCAAACCAGAGACAGGCTCACAGCCTCTCCTCTAACAAGATCTAACGAAAGTTTAACACTTTATAACTGAATATATTTTCAGGTTCCGATTGTTTTATTAGCTGATAGGCATAAAATTATTATTTTAGTTTATTAACGAAACAACCAGGAAATTTAATACGATTTAACTCATAAAATTTTTATATGCTATTTATTTTACAGGTTATATAGCCGATATTTTTTAATATTTATATCCAGGTTTCTTAACACTTTTTTAATATATAAATTTTATAGCCGATAAAATTATTATTATATTAGCATATCGAAAATAAGCCGGATATATATAATAATTTATTTAATGGTTATTAACGAATATCCAATATTTATTAACCAAATAAATTTTTCCGGTTAAAATAAAATTGATATATTAGCAATATAAATAAAACGGAAATAAACAGAAGAATTATGACACAGTTACAGCAATTTTTGTTCGAATTATCGTTCGGACAGATCAGTAAAATACGTGAATATATGTTGAAACGATATAACGTGTATTGCGGTTCAATGAAAGACCTAGAGCAGGCCATAAATGACTATATATCGAACGAGGATATATTAGAAGAGCTGTCAGAAGTATTGGCATGACCTTAGCCGCTGCGGAGAGAAACGATATTCGTGGAACAGTATCAAGTGAAGCGGATTTTAGGAGCGACACCTACAGCGGCACTAAGTTTAATCCTTGCTTTCGCAATATTGTTGTGGAGCAACTAATAAAAATTTACAGTAATATGGTAATAATGAAATTTTCAGCAACCAAGTCAAAAACAACGTTTCTGACACCGACAATTGCAGTTGAACAAAACAACTCAGAAACAGCAATCCGATTTGCTCTTTGGCACGGCGTGTTCAGTGTAGAGGTAAGTAAGAGCTACAAAACCGTAAAAGCTAAATAACATGGCAAGAAATGAAATGTTTGTAACGGTTTATAGGCTTGAAGTTGAAGCCACTCGAGAGAATTTGGACAGTATGGAGAACTTCATAGAAGCTATTTCGGATAACGCTATCGTGTCCAATGATGAGGGTTGTGTAGCTATCATAGTAGTGTCTTCGGATGCCTTAGGGACAACGAAATTGGCTAATATGGCACTCAAATTCTTTGGCAAGGAGGGATATAATATAAGTACTCTCGGACTCTTAGGGCCGTTTAAGAAACTCAATTGATATTTTTTAACATAAAACTTGGAAAAGAGTTCCCAAAGCAGCTCAATAATTCAAAAAAAAACATAGTATATTTGCAATATCAAAATTAAACAATAACATTTTAATAACAATTCAAAATTTACAGTAATATGGCAACAATGAAATTTTCGCAGATGACAACGAAGAAGCTGAACGCTCTTTTGGCAACAGCGAGTGACGAAGACAAAAAGGCTATCGAGGCCGTACTCGCAGCTCGTGAACAGGCTCAGGCCCCCGCTGCTCCTGCAGCTCTTGGGGCAACCGCAGAAGAGACTCCTGCAAGTGAAGAAGAAACTCAGCTCAGCCCTGAGGAAGAAGCAGCTATTAAGGCAGCTGAAGAGAATGGCGGGCTCAACCCGCTTTACAATGGCAGCAAGGCAACTCAGGAGAAAAAGCCGAAAATGACCGATGAGGAGCGTCATGTACTGGCCGAAGAGCTGAAGAAGAACGTTAACCATCGTTGTCAGGCAGTTCCTTTCAACACCGCAGAATGGGTTGACGGCTATATCGCCGGAGTGATTGAAGAGAAGCGCAACAATAAGGTGCTTTATGCAATCAAGACAGACGACGGACGCCGCATTATTAAGGTACACGACAGTAATCTCGTTCGCATTCTGGATGAAGTTGTTGAGCCGGAGAAGAAAGCCCGTACTCGCAAAGCAAAAGACCCGGTAGACAAAGTTGAATGGACGCCGGAAGCAATTGCCGAAGAGATTAACGAAGTTATCGGCAATGTAGGTAAAACGGTAGAATTTGAGAAATACCGCACTACAGACGAAAACGGTGAAGAGCACATTGAAATGATAGTTGGCCGTATCGTGGCAATCGTGCCTGACAAACGAGCTCAGCGCTTGCTCTACCGCATTTCAGTTCCGGCTCCTATCGAAGGCAATCCGCTTGCAACGAAGACTATGCACAAGGTTGTGAAAGCCGAGGGCGTTAAGATTGCCGAAGAGCTCGACGAAGAAGGTGCACAGCTCAATGCCAAGTATTTGGAGCGCCGTGAAGCAGCAGCAATTCGCACTTCGTTTACTTCTCATGACCGCGTAATTCGCTGCGAGGAGAATGTGAAGAAGGCAGAAGAGAAGCTGCAGAAAGCTCAGGAAGAGCTGGAAGCCAAAAAGAAGCAGCTCGAGGATGCAAAGAAGGAGCTGGATGAATATCTCGCCGGTCAGGCAAATGGAGAAACTGCCGAAGCTCCTGCTGAGACTACAGCCGAAGAGGAGTCACTTGCATAACACAGCCACCTAACACCGTTTCTCCCATAGAGCCGTCTCGAAAGAGGCGGCTCTTTTTTTGCTGCATATCTAAGTATGCAGCTATTTTTGTATTATTGCGATTTATATTAAAACATGTAAACTCATAGAAACATGCTTCTTTCGCGTTCTAGAACACTTTTAGGCTTTAGGTGTACTATAACATGGGTTAACTCAATTTGACGCGATAGAGGTCAAAAGAAATGTATCTATCAACGTATTTTTATAAAGTCTATAATATGAATTGAGGCATGGACTTTCCTGAGCTTTAAGCCACCAAGCAGTTATATAAATAGCTGTTAAATTTATGGCTAAAAAGTTGACTCATTTTCTTGGCTTCTAGGACACTTTTATTTGAGAATAATAGTAAATAAATCTATAAAAAGAAATGAGGAGAGAATGAACGAGAATAATGAAATTTCATATATTTTCGAGGCGTTTAGAGCTCTATATTTTTATTTTGAAGCTGCAATAAACCAGTGAAAAATTTTTATGTTAAAGTCTGTAAAACAGTAATTTATATCAAGATTATTTTGTACTTTAGTCTATAAAAGAACAAAAGTAAAACTGTTAAAAATGTTACACACTAGAACACATAAAAGCCGCATGGCCATTATGATTAAACAGCTTATGCCTGAGTGTACAAGCTGTGTAGCTCGTGTGCACAGTGGACTATGCAGCAATTGTCCACATTGGACCCTGAGTGTGATACAGGAGTTAACAGAGGAAATGGCCGAGAGAAATGTTGAACAAAAATAAATAATTGCAATATGGAAATAAATGAACAAGAGAATACCCAAGAGGTACAGCAAGAGAATTTGCTTGATGGCTCTCAGTCAGTTCAAGCAATGCAAGAAGAAAATGAACTGCCAATCGCTGTTCAATTAGTTCAGCCTCAAGCTGCTTTAGATGAAATAGCGGAGCTTGAGAAGAAATATCGTGAAACTATAGAACGGGAGAATAAATGAGTAATTTTGTTTTAGATTACAGCAAAAAGCAGACTTTGCAAATATCAAATGATGCTTTTTGCTTTTTGTATTATGGCGAAGAGCCATTAGACGAAGACAATTTGGAAGAAGCCAATGAGGTATCTAAAATGTTTTCCAATAATTTTTATATAGAAGATGATTGGAAAGCAGTTGATGACTCAGACCTTATAGAATGTACTTTTGTTCCGTTTGTTGAAGACCAAGCCGATTATGATGAATATGAGGACCTTACCAAATATATTCAGCAGCAAATAAAATGGCTTGATGCAAATCATATTAGAGTGTGGTGGTTTAATAACCAAACTGGAACGAGAGAATTACGCGGTGATTTTAAGGTTTATACCAATAAATATGGCCTTAAGTGTTTTCATACAGGCAATCAAGATGAGGATTTTGTGACAGGAAAAATGAGCTTGTATTTTTTGAAGAATTTTAAAAAGCGTGTAGCTTAACAAGTGAACGAGAGAAATATAAGGCAGACTACAGAAAAGTAGTCTGCCTTTTTTACATTAAGCTTTCATCTTCTTCTATAACGAGAGAATAACCGACTCCTCGTATGGTTTCTATAGCTACTCGGTTATCTATTTTAAGCATATTTCGCAATATACATATATGGACGTCCAAGCTACGTTTATTAAAGTAGTTATCATCAGTCCATACTTGTTGCATAAGTATTTTCTTAGGTAATGTTTCGTTTTTATAGGCACATAGTAAAGCAAGAACTTGGCTTTGTTTATTATTAAGCTGTGTTTTTACACTGCCTATAGTAAGAATTTTATCTACTGTATTAAACAGGTAATCGCCTATCTCATAAGATGGCTCTATACTTCTTACTCGCACACCACATCTTTTCAAAACAGCTTTTATTCTTCTTATAAGCTCTTCAATGTTATATGGCCTTATAACGTAATCATCTGCACCTTCATCAAATGCTTCAATAACATACTCATATCGAGCCTTATCCGATACCATTATTACCGGTATTTTATTATCTGATTTGCGCAAAAATTTTAATGGCTTTAGCCTCATAAAGGCATCTGTTGTTTTATAATGGCTTAATATGCATAAGTCATAATTCTTTTCTCTGATTTTGATTAGTATATCATTCTCAGTTGAGGTTATTACTTGAAAGCCGTTATATACCAAATAATCTACCAGGATTTTACAGTCTTCATCTTGATAGATTAAAATTCTTGGCAATGCTAATTTAGTGTTATTACTTTTCATACTATTTCTTTAATCTTGTTTTGCAAATCATTATATAAAACTTCATACCAAAATGGATTAAGCCTTAACAGGTCAAAGTATGAATATACGCCTTTTTGATATATTAAAGAAGCATATTTAAGCTCTTTGTCTGCTCTTTTTTTAAGATGCTCATGATAGAACTTTATGGACTGGTCTACATTTACCAAGAATGGCGATTTATGCTCCATAAGAACTTTTTGCTCTGTATTTTGAGCAAAGTAATATGGGATATTCGGCATTGCCCAGAAAGTTAATCCAGCACCATATTCCTCACTCGCTTTATATAAAAAGCCAGGACATGGACGGATTGAGTCAGGATATAAGCTTTTACATATTCTTAACCTACGTGGAATAAAAGGATTAAGTAAAGTAGTTAATCGCTTGTTTATATAAGTTGAGTATTTATCAACCATTCTTGTGTGTTCTTTAACAAGTGATGAAACTAACAGCTTAATCCTTTCATTTCCTATAGGGTCACTCAGGCGTATATATTCTTGCCTGAAAGCTTCACGCTGAATACGTATTCTATCTTCTTTAAGCCGTTGAGACTTTTTCCTTTTAGCTTCTATGCCAGCCATTGCAGCTCTGCGCTGTCCCTCAGGTCCAAACAGTTTTACACCTTGGCAATTGTTTGGACCTGAACCTGTCCATGGCATTTTATCTCCATATCTAGCTTCAATCTCTCTGTTTTCCTGCTCTTCTTCAGATAATTCAACATGCTCTTCTTCCAAGGTAATTTTTTCAATTGCCTCAGATTGAGCTTCTTGAATATCCTCATCATCGCTTTTAATTTCATCGAGAAATTCAAAGAGTTCCTTTTCGGTTAAGTCTCCATATTGCTTAATATCTTCCATACTACTTAAATAATGACTTAATTATATCTTTTCCAGCTTGCTTGTTAAGCAATCCAAAGTATGCGATTGCAAGCATGAGCCTTGCTATTTTATACAATACCCAGGCCAATAGATATATAGGGAAATAAAGTACACCTACACATCTCCATAAAAATTTAAGTACCTTTTTCATCTTCTTCCTTTTTAACCATTATTGTTTCTACTTTTTCTCCCTCTTCTACTTGTTTTAACTCAAGATAGGTTCTATGAAAAGCTTCATCGCCTATCCTTTTAATAAAAGTTCTAAGTGTAGAAGGATATTCGCTTGCATTTATAGTCTTATCGACTACTTTCGCGTAAAGAGCAGCAAGAGCTTTAGGTCCAAATACCTTTTTCTCCTGTAGTCTTTCGATGGGACCTCTTTTGAATTGAGCATCTGGATGTTCATTCATAATCTTCGTACGAGTTAAGTACAAATCCTTAATCAAAGCCTCAATATGCTTTTCAAACTGAGGCATTTGAATAATATCAATAACTTTCAAATCTTCCAGCTTCATTTTTTTATAAGTTTTTAAGCTGTTGTTTATAATACTTTTCTTGCATATCAAAGTGTCTCTTATATATATGCAAATCATGAGCAAAATGGTAATAAGTGCCTATTGGCACACCGAGCTCATCTGCAACTAATTGTTGAAGCTTTGTCCAGCAGTATTGGTCATTGCAAAAACCATAAACCAAATCGTTGCTTCGCATAGTTACACACATATCAAGAGTTCCTATTTGAGGCTTAATATCAAATCCAACTGATAGCGTACAAGGTGTATCATACTTATAGTCATCTTTTTCTTTGCCATCAAATATAGTAAACCAAGCTTGACGAGTATCTTTATTCTCTTTAAGCTGTTCAATGCACTTTGCCAATTGGTGATTGCGAGTCCACTGCCATCCATAATTAGAATTGACAATGTTATCTCCACCGTGCATTTTATCCCACATAGGAGCATGCTTTTTAATTTCAGCTACACTCCTATCTCCAGACATATACCAGGCATATTCGCGCTCTGCATATCGTTCGCTGAATTTACGCCATTCTGTTGTTATGATGCGTTGCTGAGGATTAAGTAAATAAAAACCAACATTGTAAACAGCTTTTGTTCCGACGTTAGTATTTACTCCTTGGCCTATAATAAAAGCGTATAGGTCTTCAAAAGCCTCAGTAGCATTTTTATAAGCTATATTCATAACTATTCTATCCAAATTTGTTTAACACTCCAATCGTATCTTTGCCGAGATATTTTAAAAGTTTCAGCCTGTTTGTAGGTATTAAAGTATCTTAGTAATTTACCTACTGAGTCAAATACTCCATATTGCATTTTTCCCATACTAATCCCATCCTCCTATATTATACATCGATAACTCATCATCTTTAGGTGTTGTATTTCTAATAGCGTCAAGTAACTTTTTCTCTTGAGAGAATGTTCTTAAAACAACCGCCAGCTATAAAGCCTTTATGACCTTGCATATATCGGTCTAAAAATCTGAGAAACCAAAAGTTTTCAGGTATATTTTTTATATATTTATTCTCCACATTATTCGCAGTATCTGCTATTTTTTCTTTGTCTGTCATGCTATCAACTTATTAGTGTTACTATTATATACTCTAAATAATAGCTCTTCAGCTTCATCATTCATGGCATTGCAAATACTTATTGCTTCTTCCATAGATAAGCCTGTAAGTTCTTCGTCATCATCATTTACTGCAATTTCGCCAGTTATAACTCTAACATCAAATAAGTTTGCAGAAGCAAAAGCCTTAGCAGCATCAAGAGCTTGTATACAAATATAGTGTACCGCATCCCAGTATATATAAGATAAAGTACTTGTATCTTTTAATATATTTATATAAAGCTCTCTTAACTTTTCTGGCTTAAACCATCCATGCTCATCCATCCGTTTATATTCAGCAAGCCATCTACCATATCCATTTGTGGCCTTAAACCTGTTGGCATAAACAGCCACAAATCTAAGAAATTGGTCTGTATAAACGACTTGTGGAATTTCAACTGTTTTCTTCTTGAGCTGTTTCATGTGCTTAAAGTTTATATATTCTCGCGCGTTCTAGAGCGCGTTTATTATTCCATTATTATTCAATCATTCATGTACTTAAAACGCGATATCGCGCGTGAGAATAATGTGAAAATCAATCCTTAATATGATCCAGTAGACCCGAGTGCTCCATTACCACGCTCGGATGAACGGCTGAAAAGCTCTGACTCAGAAACTTCTTCAAGGCCTTCATACGATACAGGCACAAGAATAAATTGTGCTATTTTCATACCTGGCTTAATGTGGACCTTGGCTTTGCCGACATTAACAACATGTATATGAATTTCACCTTGGTAATCTTCATCTACAATCTTGGCTCCGAGGATAACGATGCTTTCAAATGCGTCTGCTTTCGGTATTCTACCAGCTCCAAGGCAAGCCCATTTAGAAGTTACAACTCCTGATTTATCAGCTGCCATAAGCATATATCCTTCTGGAATTTCCATCTTAATACCTGATGGTATCAAAACATCAGTTCCTGGATTTACGATAAAGCCTTTGTTATTTCCAAAGTTAGGAACGAAAAAATCAATTCCTGCTGCTTTACAAGTCCCACGAACAGGAGACTTTACATTTCTTATTTTTGCAAACTTCATAACTACACTATTTTAACAAGTTCCTTAGCAGCAATTATCATTGCACTCTGCAACTTGTCAGCTGCCTCTTTATTATTTCTGACATACTCTGCCATTCCTGACTTCTCGAAAGCATCAGCTATTACATTCTCAATTCTGTTCATTCGGTTATCTGTATTGATACCAAATTTCTTGAGAAGCTCATGATTATAGCCATACTTGATACCTCCATCAACTGGAGTTATTTTTGTTATTTCGATATGTGTTTGGCCATTCTTCTTTTCAGGAATTGTGATGACGATTTCCTGATTGGTTGTCATGCACATGTCTGTGCGCATATCCATTACTTCATTGAAGTTGCGCTTAAACTCTCTTGGAGTTACTGAAATTAAACTTTTCATAATAACGTCAAATTAGCAATTAAGTTCAACATATATGTTTTGTCTTTATCTCTTCTGAGCTTCATCTTATCTTTTAAGGCGAGAGCTACTAGCTGAACACCTATAAGATGATGTTTTGCATGAGACTCGCCAATTATATCCAATACTACCTCTTTGGATATAATCTCATCATAACTTTCGGTCTTGTCAATGATAGCATTTATCTTGATTCCACCAATTACAAATGAGTAACACTTGCTTTCTTCATAGTTTTCATTCTCAAGGCCAGACAGGAATTGAAGTTCTTTTAACTTTGCTTCCTGCTCTTCTTTCAGATGAAACACCTTTATATCTATATTCTGTGGATTAGACGGAACTCCGAGCATAGCCAGAGCAGTTGTACCTGTTACAATATACTCAATTCTATTTGCATTGCAAAAGTCATTGAGTTTGAATAAAGCTTCTTTTATCTTCATATCTATTACATTAAATCGTCATCGAATAAACTTGGTTGCTCAGTGGCTTTAGGAGCAACTTTTACATCTCCAGGCTTACGCTTTAATATCCAAAGAGTATTACGTGAAGCATCCGGGAACATAGGAGCCATGATATTGGCAATGAGGTTTGAGTCATAATACTCTTTAAGAGCATCAAACATTTTCTGCTGCCAATCATTCATCAGTGGCTTATAGTCTTTAGCCGAAGCAAATGTACCGAACTTCTTTACTATGTTGAAATGTTTCAGCAATATGCCTTCAAGCTCCCAATGGTCAAACTCTTGCACATCAACTCCACGGCCATCACCTGAGTCATAAGTATGATTACCAGCTGCTCCTACAGATGGGTCATAGTTCGGAGTTGAAAGGTAATAAGTAGCGTTATTATTGCCACAAGCCTTAAAGTTCTCCAAAAATGCATCTGCATTCTGTTTACCAACATGCTCGAGCACTTCAAAAGCGCAGACTTTGTCAGCATTAAACTTGCTGAAATCCATGTAGTTTTTAACAAGGTCAGCAACATAGAAATGAGCCCAAGGTACGTTGGCATATTTCTCAGCCGCTTCTTGAATTGTTTTTTCGCGAATATCAATACCAATATATTCTTTTTGCTTAAACTTGTTTCGGTATAATACCTCGAGCAAGTTAGCAGTTCCACAGCCAAAATCAACAATAGACTCGCCAATCTTGGCTTCTTTCAAGATATGAGTCCATCGCAGATAATGCGCAAATTGGTCTCTGTGGAATACGTGGCGCTCAAAGGCCTGGTCAGGTCTGAGGTCTGTTGTGTTATACGCTTTTGCCATAATTATTTTTAATTTTATCTCTAAGTTCTTTATTATTTTTTTGATAGTTTGTTAATAGTCGACGCAATGGCGGCAAATAATAAAGCCATATATACTAACAGTAGTAGCCCTTGTATACATTCACTATGCACATGCATCATAATAAATATAGGCGAAATCATTACACATGCTATCACTATTGCTATAGGTGCAAGGCATAAACCTATTAAAAAATTTTTAATAAACTGCTTCATGATTATTTGTCATTAAAAATTTCTTTATGTTCTTCTAAGTAGTCATTCATAGAGCCCATATAAGCAATCGCATCAAGAAGATTATCCTCTTTGTGCGCATAAGCCTCACGTGATAACTTAAGAGCTATTATAGCTCTATACATACCAACAGTTGTTATTTGCTGGTCTTTAGGCGACATCAAGTTATAAAGAGCTGCCGCTCTTTCCATTGATGCCTGAAACGGCCCGTATTGACGCTCTTTTTCCTCTGAGCGTTCATTTACAATCTTGTTTGCTTGTTCTAATATATTACTCATGCTTTGAAACTATTTATTATTTTATCTTTTAACTCTGGATTATTCTCAAGCATTTCTACAAAAAGGTCTGCCGCAACGTTTATACTAAACTGCCTCATATCGTCATTTTCTTGGAAATACCTAAGGAAAACCAGTATTTCCTTAAGCATTTCGTTATTCTCTTTTAACAGTTTAAGTATCTCATCCATTACAGCATTGATTTTAGTTCTGCTTTTAATCTTTTTGCATCAGCACCTCTAAATGTTCGTGCATTTGCCAAGAAGTATCTAACAATATCTCCTGCAGTATCATAAAGATACATAGCATTCGGGTCTGAAGTGTCAAGTGTTAACATTGCCTCTAAATAAGGCACCGCACCAAAATATACATTAAGCCATGTTGACTTTATATCTTTGGCTATTTGCTGAAAGGTTCTTTTCTTGTCCATTTTATTATCTTTATTTAGATATGCGAATATACTAATTTTCTCCGAGAATAGAAAATTTTTTTATTATAAAATGCACTCACTTAACACTTCTTAACTTGGCCAGATTTTATTGCTCTTCTGGATATTCTATTTGCAGTAATTCTTTGCAAAATTGAATAACTTGCTCATAGTTATTATATGCAGTTTGAGTAATAATTCTCCGCTGAAGTATCGTTAGTTTATTTTTAATAATAAACCTATTTATGTTAAGAGAGAGAGCTTTATCATTGCATCTTCTTTTATCTCCTAACTGAATAGCTAATTGAGCATAATGAATACATTTCTTTATATCCTGCGCTCCATTTTTAGCTTTATACCTACTAATATATTTTATAATGCATCCTTGTATAAAAGAGCATCTTAAAGCAGTTATAAGCTCTATTGGTTGCATAGCCATATCTTTATAATGGTTACCACCTATTTGTACATCTGTTGCTTTCATATTTCTACTTTTGTATAATTATTAAAATCACAATAAAGATATTTAGGAATAGGAGTTATAGCATCATTTATATATTTACGTGTAGTTGACCATGTATTTTTCATAACTACCTCATATATTACATTGCGATAACAGAATATATCTCCAACCTTTAACCTTGATATTTTAATATACTTTTCGCGCATGACTATTAGCTATAAATCCGCTTGCTACTCTCAGTTCATCCATAAACATAACAGAATTGTAATGCTTAGGAAATTCTTTTATCACCTTAAAGCTTGCTGTTTTATCTTTCACAAAGCTATTATCGCCTACAGGTTCTACATATCCAAGTTTTACAAACTTATAAAGATATGCGGTTTCTGAGTTTCTACCTGGTTCTTTACCAAGCAGAATTTCTTTTGAACTTACTACTTTGCCAACATTATCGTTAACAAATTTTACCATTTCCGGAAATACCGGAGCTTGTTTTCCATTACGTCCCATATTACATAAATTTTTTATATTTGTCAATTTTTGCTTTTATGCTATCCATTAAGGCATTTTGCTTTTTATCTTTTGCTTTAAGTGCTCTGATTACATCTTCATCATGAGTGCCTTGCAATATCAAGTGATTTATAACAACATGATTTTGCTGTCCTTGTCGATATAATCGAGCATTAAACTGCTGATATAATTCAAGACTCCATGTTTGCCCAAACCAAACTATTATGCTACCTCCTGCTTGAAGATTAAGCCCATGGCCTGCTGATGCTGGATGCGCTAACATAACTTGTATTTTACCAGTATTCCAGTCTTCAATATCTTTATTGTTTTTAAGCTCTCTTGGCTTATATTTTTTAAGATATTCCACGATTCTATCCCTATCGAATTGATAGGTCCATGCTACAAGCACAGATTGGCCATTTGCATCTTCAATTATCTCCTTAAGAGCTTCAAGCTTAATATCATGAATTGGAAACACATTTCTTTCTTCATCATATATAGCTCCATTAGCAAATTGAAGTAATTTATTTGAAAGGGCAGCGGCATTGACTACGTTTACTTCCACAGGCTTTTCAACAAATACTGAATTGCCATTTTTGTCTTCTTGCTCAACAGTTTCAGTAGCAGCACTTATTAAGTCAAGCACTTTATTCTTTTCAAAGTCATCATATTGCTTCTTTAGAGCTTCAGGCATTCTAAGCTTTATATAGTTATCTGTCCTAAATGGCATTTCAAGATAATCATCGGCTTTCATGCTTATGCAAATATCCTCTATTTTCTTATGTATTAGATATTCTGAGTCACTCATCAAATCGTATGAATATACGACATGACCATTTGTTTGACCTGGCCGAAAATACCTTTCTCTATATCTGGATATTGTCTTTTCAAGGCGCTCGCCTCTATCCATAAGATATATTTGAGGCCACAAATCAATAAGTCCATTTGGAGCAGGTGTACCAGTTAGTCCTACTAGCCTTTTAAGATAAGGTCTTGCGCCGCGTAATGCCTTAAAACGCTCTGATTTATAAGACTTAAAACTGCTAAGCTCATCAACTACTACCATATCAAAAGGTAATTTGCCTCCGCCATATAAAGCACAAAGCCATACAACATTATCTCTTGATATGATATAAATATCAGCTTTTGTTTCCATAACAGCTGCTATTCGCTGTTTAGCAGTACCTATAATCTTAGAAAAGCGCAAATGCTTTAAGTGGTCCCATTTCTCTGCTTCTTCTTGCCAAACTGACTCAGCTACTCGCTTTGGTGCTATGACTAACACCGAGTTAATCTCAAGATAGTCAAACATCAAATAGTTTACAGCTGTCAGTGTTGATACTGTCTTACCCAATCCCATATCAAGAAATACTCCACAAAATGGGTGAGTAATTATATGCTCCGCACAGGCTAATTGGTATTTATGTAAATCTGTTTCTTTCATTTGCTTAATACAATATCATCTACAAAGTTTATTACGCTTTCTACTGTATCTATTACTTCAACTCTAAAGCCCAAAGCTCTAAGCTTATTGTGCATATATGCCTGTATGCGCTTAGGCTTTCGTCCAGTTGTTTTTAATTCCACAAAAACTATTTTATGGCCCGGAAATAAGCATATTCTATCTGGTAAGCCTATAAGTTGGTCGCACAGCAGTTTTATGCACATGCCACCATTTATTTTAACAAGCTCAACCAATTTGCGCTCTACAACTTTTTCACTGTCTACCGTCTCTTTCTTCATAAGTTAAATTTATTGAACTTACAGTTACTCCAGGTATTTGCAATGACCGGTTAAGCTTATCTTTAAGATTTTTCTTGAATTGGGCTACATCATTGCAAGCATTCTCTTCTGTTACATGATTTTCATCATATTTTATTGTTCTTAAAGAACCATCGGAGAATTTGCATACAGCTCTTAGTATTACATATTTCATAACCTAGCCATATAAATGTTATACTCACACTTATCCAAATTAAATTCCAGTTTGTCAACACAAAACTTTTGGCCATTATATATAACAACCGTTTTGACAGACGGAATATGTTCTATGTTTCTTGTTACAAGAAGCACAGAATTACGGTAATTTCCGTATTGCATTTTATAAAAATTTGCTATCATAATAGTCTTATATCATCAGCGTTAATAAAATGCCATTCATCGTCCATGCCTTCAAATAATAATCCAGCACGCAATACCATTTGAAATTGATGGCATTAAGCTTAATGCCATCAATTTCAAATGGGTAATTTTTCTTGCTTATAAGCCTATGGCATATAGCACAATTACACTTAAAGTCAATCATAATAAGCTATCTTTACGTTTATAGTATTTCTGTTTACCGTATAAAGGAAAGTTCTTAGTGGATGCTATGACTTCCCATTCAGGCAATGACCTAAGAATTTCATTAACCTCTCTGGTATTATATCTT
>ULSK01012956.1_pt1 | contig 14663 bp, 10 predicted proteins | sample 1956311 | NCBI WGS metagenome assembly ULSK01 (sample SAMEA4835706, study PRJEB28245) | human gut metagenome | biome: gut microbiome; material: fecal sample | place: Denmark | collected 2008 | reverse complement strand
TTTATCTGCGTTTCTTTTTATCTGCGTTTCTTTTTATCTGCCTTGGCGTCGAATCTATACGTGAAGGTAAGATTGGCATAGTGGTGGATATAGTTTTCGGCTGATTCGTAACGCTGGAATGCCGTATATTTGCTATCATAATAGATGTCTTTGTTGAAGATATCATCAATATACAGCGACAGGCGGCATTTGTTCTTGCAGAAACTGTAATCTACGCTCAACGATGAAATGATCTTGTGGCCGTTCATTTCCGACGTGGCATAATCGGAACGGAAATGATCGGCTACCTCCGCTACCACTTGGAAAGGTTCGAGCTTCAGCATAGCTGTCACACCTAATCTATTATATAAAGGATGCATGTTGTATGAAGCGTCATCATAGCGGTAGCGGTTCCATTGCAGACGGTCGTACAAAGACAGCTGCAGCGTGTTTGTCTCATACGACAAATCAAAGTCTTCGTCTATGCCAACAGTTTTCTGATGATTCAAGGCAGGAACAGTATTAGGGTCGTTGTTGTCCACCACCGTCATGAAGCCATACGACTGTGATGCCTGTACCGACAGTTTGTTCATCAATCTGAAATACGCGCCAATACCTTGGTCGTAGTTGACTCCGAATTTCCAGGAGTCGCCTCCTCTCACGTTCATTGGCTTCGACTCATAGACGCCTGTTGCGGAATTATAACGATAGAGCGTGGCAATCGGATTGATTTCCTTTGTATATGACGCAGTCAGACCGAGCACTATCTGCTTGCGCAGCCACATGCGATGGTAGCTATATTTGGTCGTATGACTGTGTGATTTGCCAAGGAAGGGATTACCCACGGAAATAGACAGCGGATTGATGGTGTTGCGATAAGCGAGCGTGCTGACCAGGTCGGGCACCGTAGTATGATAGGCAAAAGAGAAATCCATATTGCGCACACGGCTCATCTTCCATTTCAGAAATAGCGACGGTTCGTAGGTATAGCTTGTGCGCACGGCAGTGGTGTCGAGTTGTCCATAATGGTAATCTGCCTTCTCACGATATACGTTCCAGTTGAACTTAGGCATAATCATGAGAGACTTCACGGGGGTGATGGTTGACTTCAGAGAGAAGCTATTGGTCCATTGGTGCATCAGGTTGCCCATGGTGTTGGCAAAGTCTGGCGTCGTCGGCATACCTCCCACCACGTTCTCTTCGCTATGGTCGGTATATATGTCGCGAATTGCTCTGGTACGCGAATAGGTCACATTGTCGGATAGGTCCAGATAGACCTTGCTGCTCAGCCAGTATTCCAGTTCGGCGCCGAGCTGCGTGCTGAGGCCATGATTGTTGCGTTCGTAATACTGCCATAGCGTTTCGTTTCTGTTGTCCCTCAGATATTCCAGGCTGCGGTTGTTGTGGGTATCTTCATCGGATCCGCTTATTTTGGTGTAGCCTTGCAAGGTGAACGAACCTTTCTTGCCAAAGAAGTGTTCCCATGAGTAGTCCATATTCAGACTGCGCGTCTGACTGTCACTTGTATGACAATAGCGGTTGCGGGTGATCAATCGGTCATAGAGAGCATCGCCAGGTTTTGCGGCAAAGGCTGCGCCAATAGTGTGGTATTCAAACTTCTCCGGATCGTAGCCATACGATGCTCCTTGGTCTTCGCTGATGCTATGGCCTTTCTCGTAAGCCGCCTTCACATCTACGCTTATGCTATTCACAGAATCGGTGTAAGCAAAGAGTTTCGTCTGCAACTGCGGAGTGAGCTTATGGGCATAGCGGTAGTTGTCTGCTACGCTAAACGTGCGTTCCTTACCAGGGAAGAAAGTCTCGGTTGACTGAGTGCTTGTGCTCCAACCATCACCGTGGCCCAGATTGGCACTGATGTCGAAGCTGTTGTCGCTATAGGATCCTGCACCCTCTGTCTTCCAGTTGTGTTGGTAGTTGTACGATCCATACTGACTCTTGCCGTCACCGTCGATGTTGCGATCCATACTTTGACCCATCGTGCGGTCTATATAGCGGTTGGTGTTGTTTGCCTGACCATATATCATCTGTGGGTCGTGGTCGCTCAGCCGACTGGCCCTGAGGCTGAACATATACCGCTTGTCTGTCTGGTATTGTGCTTCTGCCTCTCCATACCACTTGTCGAGAAATCCCGGCTTTACCTGTATGTCAAGCACGTGGTCTTCCTCACCATCGTCATTGCCAGTATGGCGTGCCAGCTCCGACTTGCGGTCGTAGAGCTTCAGCTTGCTTGCCACTTCTGCCGGCAGCTCGCTGATGATCTGACTGCCGCCGAAGACATCCCGACCGTTCATCATCAGGCGTATGGGCTTGTCGTTCCAGTAGAGTTTGCCGTCGCGGTTCTCCACTCCCGGCAGTTTCTTGATCAGTTCGGCAAGGCGGGCTCCTTCCTTCAGTTTGAACGCTTCGGGGTTGAACACTATCGTGTCGCCCACCATAGTGATGCGGGGCATCTTGGCTGTCACCTTTACCTCCTGCAGCATGAGTGCCGTGGGCTGCAACTTGATGATGCCAAGGTCGGTCGTATCTTTCACCTCCCTGCCATAGGAATAGTCCACCTTGCGGAGATTCTTGTAGCCTATCATGCTAAACTTGAACATGATGCGCCCTTCCATACTACCATTCAGATAGAAGCATCCCGTACTGTCGGTCTCTGTCGTACTCTGAATAGACCATCCAGGTTGGGGGTTGATCTCGCTCTCTACCCTTGCTCCGACAATAACCTCGCCAGTCTCAGCATTGACAACCTTCCCCTTGAAAGTATCGGCATGGCATACAGTTGTCTGCAGGATGCTTAACATCAAGACAATAAAGGCTTTCATGAATGGATTTCCCATAAACCTATATATTAATGTGACTATTAACAACCATAATTCCGCAACACTATGGGTTCTATATACACAATGTGCATATTCTGGCAACATTAGCCATAGGGCAGGTGCGAATCAGAAATAGACCTCCTGGATGTCGTTGACATCGGTATCCTCGGAGGTGGAACAGAAGTCGAAGTCCTTGGGGATGGCAAACTGCGGTTTGTCGCTGTAGCCCAACTGGTGGTCGGCATAGACCTTCTTCATGAAGTAGGCCCAGATAGGCAGGGCGGCGGCGGCTCCCTGTCCGAGGGAAGTGGAGTCGAAGTGGATGTCGCGGTCCTCACCGCCCACCCAGGCGCCACTGACCAGTTCGGGGGTGAAGGCGATAAACCAACCGTCGGAGTTGCTGTTGGTCGTACCCGTCTTGCCACAGATGTCGCCCTTCATCCCGTAGGCACCCTTCAGTCGGCTACCCGTACCACCATCGATGACGGCACGCATCATGTCGATCATGCGATAGGAGTTGTCCTCGCTGATCACCTCCGTCATCAGGGGCTGGAACTTGGCAATGACATTGCCGTGACTGTCCTCGATCTTCGTGACAAACAACGGGGCGCAGCGCACGCCGCCATTGGCGAAGGCCGTATAGGCCGAGACCATCTCACCGACAGAGACCTCGCAGGGACCGAGACTGAGCACGGGGGTGGCGTTGCGGTCGATGTCGGGATTGTTGAGGCCGAAGTCGTGGAGGATGCCCACAAACTGCTGCGGGCCAAGGGTCGTGATGAGGCTGGCCGAGATCCAGTTGTTGGAGTGCTGCAGCGCCCACTTCAGCGGCACTTGCTGGCCGTAGCGCGCATGGCTGCCGTTGCGCGGGGTCCATCCGCCGTAGGAGTGCTGGACGTTGCGGAGGGTGGTGCAAGGAGTCATACCGTTCTGCATGGCCAGGGCGTAGAGGAAGGGCTTGATGGTGGATCCCACCTGGCGACGGCCTCCCATCACCATGTCATACTTGAAGTGGTCGTAGTCGATACCGCCGACATAAGCCTTGACGGCGCCCGTATGGGGATCCATGCTCATGAAGGCAGAACGCAGAAAACTCTTATAATAGATAATGGAGTCGATCGGCGTCATCGTGCGCTCCTCGGGACCATGATAGGTGAAGACCGTCATATCGACGGGGGTGCGGAAGGCACGGATAATCTCCTCGGGCGAGGCTCCTGCCTCCTTCATACGGAGGAAGCGCGTGCTCTGACGGATGCTGCGGTTGATGCTATTCTTGATCTGCTGGCGCGAGATGCCGGAGGAGAAAGGCGCATTGGGCTTGTAGTGGTTCTCCTGGTTGAAAGCCGTCTGGAGACTACGCCCCACATGCTCGCGCACGGCCTGCTCGGCATACTGCTGCATGCGCGTGTCGATGGTCGTGAAGATACGGAGGCCGTCGGTATTGACGTTGTAGTTGTCGCCATTGCGCTTGTGGTTCTTGTTGCACCAGCCATAGAGCGGGTCGGTGGCCCAGGCGATGGAGTCGAGCACGTACTGGCGCTCACGCCAGGCAGGATAGTTTTCGCGCAGAGGCAACTCGGCCATCATATACTGCTTGAGGAAAGCCTGAAAATAGCTGCCCGCACCAGCAATGGGCTTTTCGTGGGAGAAATGGAGCTCCAAGGGCTGCGCACTCGCCTGGCCGTACTGCTCTGAGGTGATATAGCCACACTTGAGCATCTGCGCCAACACCACATTGCGGCGCTGGCGGCAACGATCCTGGTAGCGCACGGGATTGAACATCGAGGGATTCTTGCACATACCCACCAGGATGGCCGACTCGTCGAGGTTGAGCTGCCAGGGCTCCTTGTCGAAATAGATATTGGCCGCCTGCTTGATGCCGACGGCGTTGTGGAGGAAGTCGAAGTAGTTGAGGTACATGGCGATGATCTCCTCCTTGGTGAAGTATCGCTCCAGCTTGATGGCGATGATCCACTCAATCGGCTTCTGCAACATGCGCTCCAGCGTGCCGTGGGCCTTCTCAGAATAGAGCTGCTTGGCAAGCTGCTGCGTGATGGTGGAACCGCCACCAGCCTCGTGGTGGCCGAGGATGCCTCGCTTGATGATGGCACGGCCCAGGGCGATATAGTCGATGCCGGAGTGCTCGTAGAAACGCTCGTCCTCGGTGGCGACCAGCGCATGGACGAGGTTGGGGCTGATACTGTTGTAATCGACCGCCACACGGTTGCCGTTGTCCTCATTCCATGTGCCGATGAGCTTGCCATTGGCCGAATAGACCTGGGTGGCAAACTTATCGATCGGATTGGAAAGGGTGTCCATATCGGGCATATAGCCTATCCAGCCATTCCATACGGCAATGAAAAACATGAGGCAGAAAGCCACAACGATTGCCAGTCCTCCCCAAAGGAAGTGAACGATTGCTCTTCTCATGAATCGAGTACCTTTTTATATATAGTGTGCAAAGTTAATGAAAAAATGGGGTTCAACATAGAAGTAAAGGCAAAAAAGTGAGCTCCACCGATTATTACACGTTTTTTTTATCCTCCAACTCATTTTTTCCCGCACTACCCGATGCTAATCAAAAAAGAATTTGTATCTTTGAACCCGAATTATAAAACATAGAAGCGGTAAATGGAAAAACATAACTTTGTGAACATCCAGACCCTGAACCGCGAGGAGCTTTTGCACCTCCTGGAGATGGCGAAGGAGTTTGAGGCACACCCCAACCGTGAGTTGCTGAAGGGGAAAGTGGTGGCAACACTATTTTATGAGCCTTCCACCCGCACCCGATTGAGCTTTGAGACGGCTGCCAACCGACTGGGTGCGCGCGTCATCGGCTTTACCGACGCCAAGGTTTCGAGCGTCAGCAAGGGCGAAACGTTGAAGGACACGATTCTCATGGTGTCCAACTATGCAGACGTGATCGTCATGCGCCACCATATCGAGGGCGCGGCACAATACGCCTCGGAAGTAGCACCCGTCCCCATCGTCAATGCGGGAGACGGAGCCCACCAGCATCCATCGCAATGCCTGCTCGACCTCTACACGATCCAGCAGACGCAGGGCACACTGGAGAACCTCAACATCTACCTGGTCGGCGACCTCCGCTACGGACGCACCGTCCACTCCCTCCTCATGGCGATGCGCCATTTCAACCCCACTTTCCATTTCATATCGCCCAAGGAGCTCGCCATGCCCGAAGAGTACAAGCTCTACTGCCGGAAGCACGGCATCAAGTATGAGGAGCACGAGGAGTTTGACGAGGACGTAATCGCCGACGCCGACATCCTCTACATGACGCGCGTGCAGAAGGAGCGCTTCTCCGACCTGATGGAGTATGAGCGCGTGAAGAATGTCTATATCCTGCACGAGAACATGCTCGGCAAGGTCAAGGACAACATGCGCATCCTCCACCCGCTACCCCGCGTGAACGAGATTGCCTACGACGTGGACGCCAATCCCCACGCCTACTACATCCAGCAGGCCAAGAACGGACTCTATGCCCGCGAGGCCATCTTCTGCCATTGCCTTGGTATCTCCATCGAGGAGATTCGCAATGACAAAACGATCATTGAATAACCAGCAAGCGATGAACAAGAAAGAAAGACTCGTGGCCGCCATCAAGAACGGCACGGTAATAGACCATATCCCCGTGGAGAAGACCTTCGACGTCGTCAACCTTCTCCAGCTCCAGCACCTCTCCACCCCGGTGACGATCGGCTACAACCTCTCGTCGAAGATGGTGGGCACGAAGGGCATCATCAAGGTGAGCGACAAGTTCTTCACTGACGATGAGATCTCGCGCCTCTCGGTAGTGGCGCCCAACGTGGTGCTCAACATCATCAAGGACTACGAGGTGGTGGAGAAGAAAAAGGTGGAGACGCCCGACGAACTGCGAGGCATCGTCAAGTGCAACAATCCGAAGTGTATCACCAACAACGAACCGATGGACACCATCTTCAACGTGATAGACAAGGAGCACGGAATACTGAAATGTCACTACTGCGACAAAGAACAAAAAATGGATAAGGTGGAACTTTGCTAACCATTGCAAGAGAAATCTAACCTAACCTGCACAATCCATAGCCCCCTGCCAACTGCGAGCTCTAACCCCCGCAGAGGGACGCTATGGACTATCCAGGCTGAAACATCAATAGTAATATCTTAATAAAGTAAAAGTACAAGTATGAGAAGAGACCAAGAGATTTTCGACTTGATCGAGCAAGAGCATCAGCGTCAGCTGAAGGGTATGGAGCTGATCGCTTCAGAGAACTTCGTGAGCGATGAGGTGATGAACGCCATGGGTTCATACCTCACCAACAAATATGCCGAGGGTTATCCCGGCAAGCGCTACTATGGCGGTTGCCAGGTGGTGGACAAGGTGGAGAACCTCGCCATCGACCGCGTGAAGCAGCTCTTCGGTGCTGAGTTTGTCAACGTGCAGCCCCACTCTGGCGCACAGGCCAACCAGGCTGTACTGCTCGCCATCCTGAAGCCGGGCGACACCTTCATGGGCTTGGACCTCGATCAGGGCGGCCACCTCTCTCACGGTAGCGCTGTCAACACGTCGGGTATTCTCTACAACCACGTCGGCTATCACCTCTGCCGCGAGACGGGCCGCGTGGACTACGACGAGATGGAGAAGCTGGCCCTGGAGAACAAGCCGAAGCTGATCATCGGTGGTGGCTCTGCCTACAGCCGTGAGTGGGACTACGAGCGCATGCGCAAGATCGCCGACGCAGTAGGTGCCATCCTGCTGGTCGATATGGCTCACCCGGCTGGTCTGATCGCAGCTGGCTTGCTGAAGAACCCGGTGAAGTACGCTCACATCGTCACCACGACGACCCACAAGACGCTCCGTGGTCCGCGCGGTGGTATCATCATGATGGGCAAGGACTTCGAGAACCCGTGGGGTCTGAAGACGAAGAAGGGCGATCTGAAGAAGATGTCCATGCTGCTCAACTCCGCTGTCTTCCCGGGCAACCAGGGTGGTCCGCTGGAGCACGTCATCGCTGCCAAGGCCGTCGGTTTCGGCGAGAACCTGCTGCCTTCTTGGAAGGAGTATGCTACGCAGGTGAAGAAGAACGCCGCCGTGCTGGCTGAGGACCTCATCGGCTACGGCTTCGACATCGTGAGCGGTGGTACTGACAACCACTCCATGCTGCTCGACCTCCGTCCGAAGTATCCGGAGCTGACGGGTAAGGTGGCTGAGGCTGCCCTCGTGGCTGCCGATATCACGGCCAACAAGAATGCCGTGCCCTACGACGAGCGTTCTGCCTTCCAGACCTCAGGTCTCCGTCTTGGCACCGCTGCCATGACGACCCGTGGCGCCAAGGAGGACATGATGCACCTCGTGGCTGAGTTGATCAACGAGGTATTGGCTGATCCCGAGAACGAGCAGGTCATCGCCCGTGTTCGCGAGAAGGTCAATGCTACGATGAAGGACTATCCTCTCTTCGCTTATTAATATCGACTCGATACGACTGGGACTTGGCGCTTCGCACAACGACGCGGGGCCAAGTCCCAGTTTTTCTTTTCCTGACGTCAGCCAATCTGATTCTTGCCGTCTGTCCAATCTGTTGGCACCATCATCAGACTTGCGCTTTCAGCTCATAGTGCGCCGTCATTTTAATCATATATATAGGTCGTCATCATAAACATATATATAGGCCATTCTCATATTCATATACATAGGCCGTCATCATAATCATATATATATAGGTAATAAGGGAAGATTCTTTCCTCATCCTCACGCCATGTCACACTCGATCTCACCGCTTCACCCCACCCGCTTTTTCGTCCGCTGGATGATCTTGCTTCTCGTGGCAACCATCGCCATCGATGCTTCTGCCCAATCCCAACGCCGCAAGAAGAAGCGCAGCTGGAAGGAGAAGGTGGAATATGCCGACAGTATCCGACTGGAGATCCGACGGGCCTCGGACGAGGGACGCCTTCTGCAATGGGGCGACAGTATTTTGCGGGCTCGACGCGACAGCGGGAGCATGGACGAGAAGAAATACAACGCCCTGCGCAAGCGACTGGTGAAGTATGACCAACTGCTGCATGCGGGCAACGCCATCCTTGCAGAGCGCTACCAGCGCATCAATTACGACACGGCCTATATCATGCGGCCACCCGGACGCTGGACCATCAAACTGCGGGGCAACCTCTCGGGAGCATGGATTCGCACCACGGGACGCAATGGCGAGGACCAATACCACACCGAGGTGGAGTCGGACTTCCGCGGCACGCTGAGTATGGCGGTGGCATATCGCGGACTGGGAGCAGCCGTGGCGCTCAACCCCATGAAACTGGCGGGAAAGAGCCAGGACTATGAGTTGAACGTCAACTCCTACAGCAACCGCTTCGGCTTCGACATCGTGTTTCTCTCGTCGAAGACCTACCACGGCAAGGCCTCAATGAACGACGAGGTCACGCCGATCGAGAAAGGGGCCATCAGGCAGCAGGCCCTCAACGTCAACCTCTACTATGCGTTCAACAGCAAGCGCTTCTCCTTTCCGGCGGCCTTCAGCCAGAGCTACCTCCAGCGCAGGAGTGCGGGCAGCTTCATGGTGGGCGCCAGTTTCGACGGACAGATCACGGACATCGACGCCAACGAGACCGCCAACCAGCAGCCCATCAACCTCAAACTGATGGAGATTGGCATTGGCGCAGGCTACGGCTACAACCTCGTGGCGGGCAAGCGGTGGCTCTTCCACCTCTCCCTCCTGCCCACCTTCGACTTCTATATCCACTCCCGACTCAAGGAGAACGGAGAGCGCATCAACCTCCACTACCGCTTCCCCAGCCTCATCACAACAGGACGTGGTGCAGCGGTCTATTCCTGGCGCAACCAGTTTGCCGTTGCCTCCTTGATCTACAACTATTCCGTGGTGGGCGACCGAGACCAGCTGCAGGTGCGCAGAAGCAAATGGCGCGTGCGCTTCACCTACGGTTTCCGCTTCTGACGAGCGAGAAAGCCCAAGCGCAAGGCCGAACCATCATCGGATTCAGCCGAATGAGACGACAGGGTTGTACGTATTGTTCGATACAGTTCCACGTTCCGACGTTGATATGGCAGTTGCGTATCTCCCCCAGGGCCGGGAGCCAAAGCACACACTACCATTCCTGCAATAGTGGTGTGGTTGTAAATCGTGGCAAACGTAGTATTGTTTGTCGTTGATTATTGTCTTCCCTGGTGACAAATTGTCATCAATTTGTGCCGTATTGTCATATTTACAAATCGGGTATAGGTTTTGCCTATCATTCGGCAGAAAACAATAATAAAAAACGTGAAGAATCTCCCGAGGCGCCACAGCCGAAGGAGAGGAAGCACAGAAAGGAGAAACAAATATGACATTTGACAAATTCACCATCAAAGCCCAAGAGGCTATCCAAAGCGCGCTGGACACGACGAAGCGCAATGGGCAGCAGACCATCGAGCCGGTTCACATCCTTGCCGGCGTGATGGACAAGGGCAAAGACGTGACGGACTACGTGCTCCAAAAGTTGGGAGTGAACGCCCAGACCGTCGAGCTGAGTCTGCAAAACGAGATCAAGCATCTGCCGAAGGTCTCGGGCGGAGAACCCTATTTCTCTCCCGACAGCAACAAGGTGCTGGAGAAGACCCTCGATATTTCCCAGAAACTCGGCGACGACTACGTGAGCATCGAACCGCTGCTGCTGGCACTGCTACAAGTGGGCAGCACTGCCTCACGTATCCTGAAGGACGCTGGCTGCACGGAGAAGGAAATGCTCCAGGCCATCCAGTCGCTGCGCCAAGGACAGAAGGTGGAGAGCCAAAGCGGAGACGAAAACTTCCAGGCCCTCTCCAAGTATGCCACCAACCTCGTGGAGCGGGCGCGGGCAGGAAAACTCGACCCAGTGATCGGCCGTGACGAGGAGATACGCCGCGTCTTGCAGATCCTCTCCCGCCGTACGAAGAACAACCCGATCCTCATTGGTGAGCCGGGTACGGGCAAGACGGCTATCGTCGAAGGACTGGCCGAGCGTATCGTGCGTGGCGACGTGCCCGAGAACCTGAAGGACAAGCAACTCTACTCCCTCGATATGGGCGCACTCGTGGCGGGTGCCAAATACAAGGGCGAGTTTGAGGAGCGCCTGAAATCGGTGATCAAGGAGGTGACGAAGGCCGAAGGCAACATCATCCTCTTCATCGACGAGATCCACACGCTCGTGGGAGCCGGTGGTGGCGAGGGCGCCATGGACGCCGCCAACATCCTCAAGCCGGCTCTGGCACGTGGCGAACTGCGTGCCATCGGTGCGACGACGCTCAACGAGTATCAGAAGTACTTCGAGAAGGACAAGGCCCTGGAGCGCCGCTTCCAGACCGTCATGGTCGAGGAGCCGGACGAGACCGACGCCATCTCCATCCTACGTGGGCTGAAGGAGCGCTACGAGAACCACCACAAGGTGCGTATCCAGGACGACGCCTGCATCGCTGCCGTGCAACTCTCTGAACGCTACATCACAGACCGTTTCCTCCCCGACAAGGCCATCGACCTCATGGATGAGGCTGCTGCCAAACTCCGTATGGAGCGCGACTCCGTGCCGGAGGAACTGGACGAACTGGAGAGACAGTTGAAGCAGAAGGAGATCGAGCGCGAGTCGGTGAAGCGCGAGGTGCAGCCGGGAGCGACCGAGAAGGACCCCGACCTGCAAAAGCTCAACAACATCGAGCGCGAGATAGCCGAACTGCAGGACAAGGTGAAGGGATTCCGAGCCAAATGGGAGGCCCAGAAGGCCCTGGTCAACAAGATCCAGCAGGACAAGCAGCAGATAGAGCAACTGAAGTTTGACGCCGAGCGCGCCGAGCGCGAGGGCAACTACCAGCTCGTGGCGGAGATACGCTATGGCAAACTGCAGCAGATAGACGCCGACATCAAGGCCATACAGAAGCAGCTCGACCAGACGCAGGGTGGCGAGAAACTCATCCGCGAGGAGGTGACTGCCGACGATATCGCCGAGGTGGTGAGCCGCTGGACGGGAATCCCCGTGACGCGGATGATGCAGAGCGAGCGCGACAAACTCCTCCACCTGGAGGAAGAACTCCACAAGCGGGTGATTGGCCAGGACGAGGCCATCACGGCCGTGGCCGACGCCGTGCGCCGCAGCCGCGCCGGACTGCAAGATCCAAAGAAGCCGATAGCCTCCTTCATCTTCCTCGGCACGACGGGTACGGGTAAGACCGAGCTGGCGAAGGCGCTGGCCGAATACCTCTTCGACGACGAGACGATGATGACGCGTATCGATATGAGCGAATACCAAGAGAAGTTTAGTGTCTCCCGCCTCATCGGCGCGCCTCCGGGGTACGTCGGTTACGACGAGGGTGGCCAGTTGACCGAGGCCGTCAGGCGCAAGCCCTACTCCGTGGTTCTCTTCGATGAGATAGAGAAGGCCCACCCCGACGTCTTCAATATCCTGCTCCAGGTGCTCGACGACGGACGACTGACGGACAACAAGGGCCGCACGGTCAACTTCAAGAACACCATCATCATCATGACCTCCAACCTCGGATCGCAGTACATCCAGCAGCAGTTTGAGCACATCAGTGCCGCCAACCGCGCCACGGTGGTCGAGGAGACGAAGGCGAAGGTGATGGAGATGCTCAAGAAGACCATTCGTCCGGAGTTTCTCAACCGTATCGACGAGACGATCATGTTCCAGCCGCTCACGAAGGAAGAGATCGCGGGTGTTGTCACCCTCCAGCTCGACCGCGTCAAGGCTATGCTGAAGCCGCAAGGTTTCGACCTGGAATGGACGCCGGAGGCCGTCAGCTACCTCTGCGACAAGGGCTACGACCCGGAGTTTGGCGCACGCCCCGTGAAGCGGGCCATCCAGCACTACGTCCTCAACGACCTCTCCAAGGCGCTGCTGGCTGGCACGGTGATCCGCGACAAGGCCATCACTATCGACCAGAGCAACGGTTCGCTGATCTTCCGCAACGAATAAGAGAAAAACGGATAAGACAAACAAGACGGGGGTGGCCGAAAGGCCGCCTTCCGCTTCCACTTCAAGCAAGACAACTTCATAAGTTGACAATAAGCCTGTTAATAGAAAGCCCGGTGGCACTGCATGGTGTCACCGGGCTCTTTTTGTTGTTGGCTATTGATAAAGTCCGCCTACTTGCTCACGCCACGCACGGAGTAGCCGCTGGAGCAGTAGTTGTCGCTCGAATACCAGAAGTCGCGACCCAAGTAGAGGTAATAGCTTCTGTAGCCGTAGTCGGTGTTGAGCATGCTCGACCAATAGAAGCCGTAGTAGCCCTGGGTCTCCACCTCGTCGTAGTTGCGGTAGCCCGGGAGCGGGAAGAAGATCTGATTGCCGTTGGGGCCCGTGACGAGCACACCGTTCATGCCGCTGCGCTGCGTCTCCTGCAGACTGCAGTTGTCCATCAGTTCCTTCTGGTCTTCCACCGTCGGCATCCGCCATGCGTCACCCATGAGGACGTGGGCCACATCATAGGAAGTGCCAGCGATATCCTCGCCGATTTTCACCTCGTCGATCCAGTCCTCAGTGTAAGCATAGGTATAGCGGTTGTAGGAGTCCTTCTGCCAGGTCTCACCCCATGCATAGAAGCCTCCGAAAGCCTCGGGGAAGGGTGCGCCGACATTGCAGCAAGCCCACTTCGTGCCACTCGGCAGTCCGAGATCCACGGCGTGGGGATGGTGGGCGTCGGGACAGGTGTTGACGACAGTAGCGAAACTCACGCTGTCGATGGTCGAGAGCAGCGTGCGATAGACGCTGTCGCGGGTCCAAATCTCCTGGACGACATACTCCTCGTGGCGCTGGCCCTGCAGGTCCACCTGCGAGCAGACCACACTGTCGATCTCCGACTTCAGGAACGTCAGTTTGCCCAAGTTGCTATTGCGATACACATACATGGCCTCGTTTTGCGCCATTGCCCCACAGACCATGGCGAAGAGGATCAAGAATGAGAGCGAGAGTCTTTTCATTGCTTACGGATTTTGAAGGTTACTGACGAGGTTTTCACTACATAGACCGCTGCTGGCTGACCCGAGAGCGAGATCGAGGCAGCACCCTTGGCGTCGGTCGTAGCTGTGGTCACACACTTTCCGTCCAGGGTATAGACCGCCACCTCGGTAGCCGCAGCCAGGTGCGCCACCTGGAGCTCATCGCCCAGGAAGGAGATGAGAGAGCCCGACTGAGCCAGGCCGTTGACGCCCGAATACTCCACCGCCTCGTAGGTGAACTTCATGATGTCGGCCGAGGGATAGCTGACTTCGTTGCTTTGGGTAGTGACGACCAGGTCGTTGCTGACAAAGGTGACGACGGGACGCTCTTTGAGCAGGATTGTCACCTCCTCGCCCGAAGCCTTGTGAAGGCGCAAGGCGTTGAGGATCACCGCATCGTCTGCCCCCATGGCCAACATGGGCAACAAAAGGGCAAGTGAAAGGATCATCTTTCGCATCGTTTCTTTAATTTGATTGATTAATATTCATTACGTCTCATATACCGAGTGGACGATCTGCCAGGGCCCTCGCGCCGACGACGATGCGCCTCGTGGTGGCCCAAGATCAAACTCATCTGCAAAAATAATACTTTTTCTCCAAACAACATCTTTATTTCATGGAAAAAACGTCGCTGGCTCTACGATTGGTGCGGATTTCCCTTGAGATCGGTTCACAGATTGACTCAAAATGCCACAAAAATTGGCTCGCAAAGGCCACGAGAATCGGTTTAGAAAACCACGAGAATGAGAACGCAAAACCATGAGAATGGGAACGCTAAGGGACGAGAATCACTTCGCATAGGGACAAAAAAAATGGCTCACCCGATATATATAGGGGGAAGCTTTTTGATTCT
>ULSK01041224.1_pt1 | contig 14836 bp, 10 predicted proteins | sample 1956311 | NCBI WGS metagenome assembly ULSK01 (sample SAMEA4835706, study PRJEB28245) | human gut metagenome | biome: gut microbiome; material: fecal sample | place: Denmark | collected 2008 | reverse complement strand
TCTCAATCTGTCTCGGAATAAATTTAAAACAGCTTCTTAAATTATTCTCATGGTCTAACAAATATACGAAAAACGGATTGAAATTTTAATATCTCAATCCGTTTTTATGATTCACATCAAGAAGTTTCTAATCTTGTTTTTTTGCTTTCATGCTCGATATGGTTAAAAAGACAATGAGCAGCAAATACATAATCAATCCGACAGTTTGCAGAGTCGCTTCACTCAAATCGTGGGTATACTCGAATCCTGCAAATTTCATTCCCGCACTGACGACTCCCATGAGCGCACCGCCGGCAATGAATCCCGAAGCCAATAATGTGCCTTTATCTAAACGGGCTTTGTTCAGAGCGGTATCTTTCGAACGGCTGCCTACATACCAACTGATAAGCCCTCCGATGACCAAAGGTGTATTTAGTTCCAACGGAATGAACATACCCAAAGCGAACGCCAAAGCCGGGACATTCAGCCATGTCAGCAGAACGGCAAGAATAGCACCGATTCCATAGAGCATCCACGGTGCGCCTTGTCCCATCATGAGGGGCTCGATAACTGCCGCCATAGCATTGGCCTGAGGTGCTACCAAAGCATTTTCCCCGGAGAATCCGTACGATTTGTTCAGAATGAGGATAACACCTCCTACGGTTGCGGCAGAGACGAGTGTACCGAGGAATTTCCAAGTCTCTTGTTTGCGAGGAGTAGAGCCTATCCAGTAACCTATTTTCAAGTCGGTAATGAATCCACCGGCCATCGAGAGCGCCGTACAGACCACACCTCCAATAACCAATGCGGCAACCATTCCGCTTGTCCCTTTAAGTCCGACCGCCACAAGGATAACCGACGCTAGAATCAGTGTCATCAGTGTCATTCCCGAAACGGGGTTCGTTCCCACGATAGCGATAGCATTTGCCGCTACGGTGGTGAACAGGAATGAAATTCCGGCGACTACCAAGAAAGCGACCGTTGCTTGCATGAAATTATTGATAACTCCCAAATAGAAGAACAGGAATGTGATAATCAAGGCGAATACGGCAGCCGAGATGATGAATTTCATAGAGAGGTCTCGTTGTGTGCGAGGCGCTTGATCCTCTATCGCTCCCTTATTTTTCCCCGAAAATTCTTTTGTAGCCAGTCCTACGGCTCCTTTAATGATACCCCAAGAGCGGATAATACCTATCACTCCCGCCATAGCTATACCGCCGATACCTATGTACCGACCGTAATCGGTAAATATCTGTTCGGGAGCAGCCGCAGCTAATTCGCTACCGGGTATGCTGCCCAGCAGAGGAATGATGACGAACCAAACGAAAAGAGAGCCGGAACAAATAATCAAGCAGTATTTCAAGCCGACAATGTATCCGAGTCCTAACACGGCTGCGCCTGTATTCACTTTAAATACCATTTTCGCGTGGTTGGCGATCTCTGTTCCCCACGGTAAAATGCGGGTGGTAAGCACTTCGCTCCACCAGCCGAACGTCGAGAGGCAAAAATCGTACAGACCACCTACCAATCCTGCCAGAATCAAAGGTTTGGCTTGGTTACCGGCTTTTTCTCCCGAAACAAGTACCTGAGTCGTAGCCGTAGCTTCGGGGAAGGGATATTTCCCGTGCATATCCGAAACGAAATATTTGCGGAACGGAATGAGAAACAAGATACCCAATATACCACCTAGCAGCGAACTCATGAATACTTCCATAAAGTTCACGGTCAGTTCGGGGTATTTGGCTTGTAAAATGTATAGAGCCGGCAAAGTGAAGATAGCACCGGCGACAATCACTCCTGAACAGGCTCCGATGGACTGGATAATTACATTCTCGCCCAATGCGTTTTTCCGTTTAGCGGCTCCCGATAGTCCTACGGCTATTATGGCGATAGGTATGGCGGCTTCGAATACTTGGCCGACTTTCAAACCTAAAAATGCTGCGGCGGCCGAGAAGATAACAGCCATGACAATACCCCATGAGACTGACCATGCATTGACTTCGGGATAGACTTTTTCGGGCGAAAGAATGGGTTTGTACTCTTCGCCCGGTTTTAATTCCCGAAATGCGTTTTCGGGCAAATCGACAGGTTGTTTTTCGTTTGTTTCCATATTATATTTTTATTTTTTGTGTATTGCTTTTTCTTAAAAACGTGGCAAGTTAATAAAAAATGCAAATATAGCCGATAACTTAGGCGGCGTTTTTGATAATTATATTACAAAATGAAAATTTATGCGAGGAAGAAAGTAAAAAAACTTGTACATTTGTTACGGTATAAACACTGAGAAGATGAAAGAAATATTGGATTATTTGTCCCGATTGAGAGAAAACAACAATAGAGAATGGTTTCAAGCTCATAAGGAAGAGTATGATCGGTTGCGTCCTTTGTTTGTTGAGAAAATCCAAGAACTTATACAGCAAATATCGCAGTTCGATGAAGATATCGTGGGGTTGGAGGCTAAGAGCTGTATGTATCGCATTTATCGTGATATTCGTTTCTCGCCGGATAAAACTCCGTATAAATCGTATATGTCCGCTTATATAGCGAAGGGTGGCCGTAAAAGTTTGCGTGCCGGGTATTATTTCCATTTCGAACCGGGGAATTGTCTGTTGAGCGGGGGCGTTTGGTGTCCGGAACCCAAATTGTTGAAAGCTCTGCGCCAAGCGGTTTACGATAATTATGACGAGCTGAAAGATATTGTGGAAAACAAAGAGTTTAAATCGTTGTATCGGGACTGGGTAGGGGAAACTTTGAAAATCGTTCCCCGACCGTTTCCACGGGATTGCGAACAAGCCGCATGGCTTAAACGAAAAGATTATTTAGTGGTGAATGTGAAGCCTGATGATTTTTTCGATTCGCCCGATTGGGTCGAAAAAGCGGCTCATGATTTTCACATCATGAAACCGCTGAATGATTTTCTCAATTATACGGTCGATGAAGTTTACGATTTATAGGAAATAGGAAGGGGAGAGGAATTGCCTGACTAAGAAGCTGTTTTAAATTTATTGAGAAATAATATTATCATTGCAGGCAGGTATGTTCCGGCCATATTGCGCCCCTGTCTCGCATCTTGAAACCCTTGATTTTTGTCAATAGCCCGCTATTGACTGCATATCTCGGACTCCAATCTGCTTCAACATAGGTCTCAATCTGTCTCGGAATAAATTTAAAACAGCTTCTAAGGTGGTTCGCTCCTCCTTTTTTCAGTTTAGTTCCACGACCGTAATACCGGCTCCTCCCAACTGGACGTGTTCGTCTTGGAAGTGGGAGACTCCCGGTACAGTTTTGAGGTATTGTCTGATGACTTGTCGAAGAACGCCAGTTCCAGTGCCATGCAGAATGCGTACGCGAGTACAACCTACTTGTATGGCATCGTCTATGAAATAGGTAACAGCTTGTAACGCTTCGTCGGCCCGCATGCCTCTCACATCGATTTCTTGCTTGAAATTCAGTTGCTTTTCCCTCATATCGTCGGTTGTTTGCGAACTGATAAAAGTGGCTTTCGAATTTTCTTTTTTGATTTGGTTTTTGCTGACCTTTTCCAAACGGTCGGCTTTGACGGTCGATTTCAGCAGTCCGAAAGCGACGGTAATTTCATTATCGTTGACGGAAAGGACTTCACCCACAGAATTTTGGCCTTTCAAGCGAACGGAATCGCCTTTCATTAAAACGGTGTGAGCGGTAGGTTGTAGAATGCTTTCTTCTCTTTTTTGTTGTTTCCGTTTTTTCCGGTCGTTGATCTGTTTGAGTTTTTTGCTGATTTTGTCGTCGACGGTCGGGGTTTCTTCCAATTCGGTTTTGAATTGTTCGAATTTCTGCCGGGCTATGCGGGTTTTTTCTTTCTCTGCTTGTGCCTCTTTAATTTCCCGTATCGTGTTTTCGATACGTGCATTGGCTTCTGCGAGAAGTTGAGCGGCATCTCCTTTCGCTTGTTTCAACAGTTCCTTGCGTTGTTTTTCCAAAGCGATCAAATCGGCTTCATACCGGGCGGTTAATTCTTCGAGCTTTTTCTCCCGTTGGCGTATGTTCTGCCGTTTACTTTCCCAGTAGCGTTTGTCCCGAACGATGTCTTGCAAATATTTATCCATATCTATGTATGCCGAACCTACTTTTTCTGATGCGGCAGCGATTACTTCTTCGGGAAGTCCTATCTTACGGGCGATTTCAATGGCGAACGAACTCCCCGGATTGCCAATGGATAGTTTGAACAAGGGTTGCATCAGATGGCGGTCATAAAGCATGGCTCCGTTTATGATGCCTTCTGAATCTTCGGCAAAGTGTTTCAAGTTTTGATAGTGGGTCGTGATGATTCCATAGGCATGCTTTTGGTTGAATCGGTCTAATAATGCTTCTGCTATGGCTCCTCCGATTTGCGGTTCGGTTCCTCCGCCGAATTCGTCGATAAGTAAAAGGCTGTTCTCATTCGCATTACGTACGAAATACTTCATGTGTGTGAGGTGAGAACTATATGTACTTAAATCGTCTTCGATAGATTGCTCGTCGCCGATGTCGATAAATATATCCTTGAATATGCCGGTTCGAGAATTATCGTGCATGGGAACCAACAGTCCGCATTGCAACATATATTGTAAAAGCCCGACGGTTTTGAGACAGACTGATTTTCCCCCGGCATTCGGGCCGGAGATAAGCAGTATTCTGTTCTTTTCGTCTAACGTCAAATCGAGTGGTACGATTGTTTTCCCTTGCCGTTTCAACGATAGGTAAAGCAAGGGGTGTACGGCGTGAAACCATTCGATTTGCCGAGTATTTTCAAAAGTGGGTAAGACTCCGCCTATTTCCTCGGCAAAGAGGGCTTTCGCCCGAATAAAGTCGATTTCGGCGAGGAATTCATAGGAGTAGATGATTTCATCGATAGCCGGACGAAGTTCGTCGGTGAACGATGTTAAAATACGTGTGATTTCTCGACGTTCTTCGTTTTCGAGTTCCCTAACTCGGTTGTTCGCTTCCACAACTTCGGCAGGTTCGATGAATATGGTCTTTCCGCTAGCCGATTCGTCGTGTACGATCCCCCTGATTTTTCGTTTGTACGAAGGTGCTACCGGTATGACCAAGCGTCCGTCTCGCATAGTGGGGCTGACTTCTTTGTCTACGAATCCTTCGCTCTGGGCAGTCCTCAGTATTGCATTCAGACTTCGGGATATACCAGATAACGTGGCGGATATATTACTGCGAATGTGAGCCAGTTGGGGGGAGGCATTGTCTTTGATATGTCCGAATTTATCGAGAATGAGATCGATTCGTTTGATTAAATCGGGAAAAGAACTTATCTCTTTCGACAGTTTATATAGATAAGGGTATTTGATTTCTTCCTCTTCTCCGGGATATAAAAATCGGATAATGCGTTGTATGGTGTCGAGCGACCTCCGCAGGTCGAATAATTCGGTTTCTTCCAAAAAGGTTCCTTCTATACGAACTCGTTTTATCGACGGTCGTACATCGAAAAAGAAATCGGCGGGAAAGTCATCGGCATTTTCAAGAATGCGTACAAATTCCCATGTTTGATTCAGTTGTTCCCGTATAGATTCGTAACCGGTAGAAAACGTCATTCTATCGGTATAATCGATACCCAATGTGCTGAGACATTTTTCTTTAATGAGCGATCGAATTTGGTCGAATCCTATTTTTTGTTCGAAATTTTGTGGATATATCACGCTTTATGATTTATAAAACGTTGCAAATGTAATAAAAAGACAGATGATATACATTATTTATCGTTGAACAATACATGTGATTCGGGTGTATTAATGAGTAACTAAAATAAAAATTATGGAAGCTGTGAATAGTATTTATAAAGAAGTGAAGAAAATGTTTCAGACGGCGGTTCCACCGTATGTCGCTACCGTTAACGACGATTATCATTATGAAGTTTGGGCTATAAAGAAGCAGGCAGGGGAATCCCAAGTTTCGGAAGAATTATTGGGGTATGTAGCCAAGCATGAAGACAGTGTCACTGTGGGATTTAACAATAAGCTCGGTGAAAAGATAAGAAAAGAGGCCTTTTCGTCGCTTTTATTGGCTAAAATGAATATTCATGGAAGAATCCGTATTCATCGTATGACGCATCAGTTACACATCGATTTACAGAATGCGATAGATAATTTAATGCGATATTATACAGAGATGAACTGGATTTGATGAAGGACTATGGTTATTTCACTTTTCTTGTATGTTGCCATATCGTTTCCATTTTTTTGAATAGAAGTTTCGTGTATGGGAAAAGTAAAATGGACGGTTGGGTTTGGTATGAAAAATACTCGTTCATTTTGTCCTTCTCTTAGCTTTTCGTATATTTGCGCACTTATAAATAATGCGCATTTATGACACAGATTGAAACTAACAATGAGATAGAAGACAAGAAAAGTCTTAATTTCATAGAACAGATAGTTGAAGCCGATTTGAAAGCCGGAAAGAATGGTGGCCGTTTGAATACGCGTTTCCCGCCAGAGCCTAACGGTTATTTGCATATAGGGCATGCGAAAGCGATCTGTATGGATTTCGGAATTGCCGAAAAGTTCGGAGGTACATGTAATTTGCGATTTGACGATACCAATCCGGTGAAGGAGGACGTAGAATATGTAGACTCCATAATGGAAGATATTCATTGGTTGGGGTTCGATTGGGGAGACCGGTTGTATTATGCATCCGATTACTTTCCCAAGTTATGGGACTTGGCCATTCGTTTAATCAAGGAGGGTAAAGCCTATGTCGACGAACAATCTTCGGAAGAGATAGCCCGCCAAAAGGGTACTCCCACACAGCCGGGAATAGAAAGCCCTTATCGGAATAGAAGCGTAGAGGAAAATCTCGATTTGTTCGAGCGAATGAATAAGGGCGAATTCGAGGAAGGCCGTTTTGTCTTGCGCGCGAAAATAGACATGGCTTCTCCCAATATGCACTTCCGCGATCCTATCATGTATCGTATCATCAAGCATCCTCATCATCGTACCGGAACGAAATGGAATGTATATCCCATGTATGATTTCGCACATGGGCAATCGGATTATTTCGAAGGGGTGACTCATTCGATTTGTACCTTGGAGTTCGAGGTACATCGTCCTTTATATGAGTATTTTGTAAAGGAATTGGCCGATGAGAGTTATTGCCCTCGCCAGATAGAGTTCAACCGTTTGAATTTGACCTATACGGTGATGAGTAAACGGAAACTTTTACAGTTGGTAAAAGAGGGGCTGGTCGCCGGCTGGGACGATCCTCGTATGCCGACGATTTGCGGATTGCGCCGTCGTGGATATACGCCTGAATCCATAAAGAATTTTATACAGAAAATAGGTTATACAAAATACGACGGAATCATCAGTGTTTCTTTACTCGAACATAGTATCCGGGAAGATCTGAATAAAACAGCTACCCGTGTATCGGCAGTTCTTAATCCTGTTAAATTGATTATTACCAATTATCCGGAAAATAAAGTGGAATATTTGGAAACCGAAAATAATCCCGAAGACCCGGAGGCAGGAACCCATCAAATACCTTTCACCCGAGAGCTATACATAGAGCGGGACGATTTTATGGAAAATCCTCCCAAAAAATTCTTCCGTTTAGCTCCCGATCAGGAAGTGAGATTGAAGTCGGCATATATAATCAAGTGCACCGGAATTAAAAAAGATTCCGATGGAAACGTAGAAGAAATTTATTGTGAATACGATCCCGATACACGAAGCGGTATGCCGGGAAGTATGCGCAAAGTGAAAGGTACGTTACATTGGGTATCGGCAGAATATAGTTCGACGGCAGAAGTCAGGTTGTATGACCGGCTATTCAATGTAGAAAATCCGGCAGAGGAGAAAGATGTGGATTTCAGAGAATTATTAAATCCCGATTCTCTAAAAATCGTCGATAATTGCCGCATTGAGCCTTACTTGGCCGAGAATGCCAAGCCCGGCAATCGATATCAATTCCAGCGTACAGGATATTTTTGTGTGGATCCGGATTCGACCGATGGACATTTGGTGTTCAATAGGACCGTATCTTTGAAAGACAGCTGGGAAAAATTAAAATCGAAGTAAAGTATAAATTTATTTTCTATACTGTCGGGTTCCTTATGTATAAGGGATTCGACAGTTTTTATCTGAATCTGCGATGTCAGTTAAAAAGCCGAATGAACTCATAGACCGCTACGAAGAAATGTTGCGCGGGACAGTTAGTTGTTATTTCGATACCGACGAGATAGATGAAATCTCGGATTATTATGAGTCCAAAGGGCAGTTGTCCAAAGCGTTGCACGCTATTGAGTTCGGGTTGAATCTTCACCCCGACAATGTGGATTTGAAGCTTAAAGAGGCTCGTTATATGCTTTATCTCGATAGAGCAGATGAAGCGAAAAGAATTATGTCCGAACTGGCCGATTATAGTCTTGATGCCACACTTATTCGGGCTGAGCTGTTATTTCTCGACGGTTATATGAAAGATGGCCATGCGTTGTTGCTTGCTATGTTGGATAACGACGATATTCGGGAGGATTTTTGTTTCGATGCCGTGGATATATATACCGATTACGATTGTTTCGATGAATTGGTGGAGTTCGTGGAGAAAGCGGGAAAGGTGTTACCCGATAGCCGGGAGTTGTTTCGAGAAATGGCTGCTATCTGCGAAGAGCGTTCGGAGTATGAGCGATCTGTCATTATTTATAATAAATTGATAGACAAAGACCCTTATTCGTTGCAGGATTGGTTTTCTTTGGCCAAAGTCGAGGCTTTGTTAAAACATTATGATAAAGCGGTAGAGGCTTGTGATTTTGCTTTGGCGGTGAAGGAAAATGAAGAGTCGATAATCTCGTTTAAAGGATATTGTTATTACGACTCCGGACAATATGAGAAAGCCATAGAACAGTTTCTTGAATATGAGTCTATCACAAAGGAAAAATCGGTCGCTTATGAATTGATCGGGGAGTGCTATGTGAAATTGGACGATAACAACAATGCGTTGAAGTTTTTTCACAAGGCTCTCGATATAGAGCCTTCGAACTCGAATATATGTTATCAGTTGGCTACTTGTTATTATGAATTGGGAGATATACAGAAAGCCGTTGTTTATTTGAGAGATACTTTAAGCCTTGATAGTAGGGACGACGAGGCTCATTCGTTTTTAGGTGAAATTCTTTTGCAGGAAGGAGACTACGAAGAGGCCTATTATCATTTGTCCAAGTCGTTAGAGTTGAATGAAAACGATATGGAAACTATGAAACTCAAAGGTGAGGCGTGCCTCCATCTCGAATATTATGAAGAGGCTGTTTCTGTGTTTGAAACAGTGCTTCGAGAAGATTCGTACGACCTACATTGCAGGCTTAAATTAGCCCTCGCTTATGCGAAGATGGGCGATGACACGAATGCTGAGCGCCAGATACAAATCATAGACCAAATGAGCCAGTCTGCCGATTTTAGCGGTTTACCGAATGAGAAGTCGCAACAGTGGAAAAATGTGCATGGAGCCATTCAATCGTTAAAGCGCTTTTTATTGAATCATATAGATGATTCGGAAAATAAAGAATCCCTTTCATAAAAAGGGATTCTCGATTTGTTCGATACCGATCTCTGTTTCCGGTCCGTGACCGGGATATACGATTGTTTCTTTCGGTAAAGTGAGTAATCTTGTGCGTATAGATTCTACCAACTGATGATGATTTCCTCCCGGCAAATCGGTCCTTCCAATGCTCATTTGGAAAAGCGCATCGCCCGACAGTACAAACCCTGAATCGGGGGCATAAAAAGCCATACTTCCCGGAGAATGCCCGGGTACGGCAATCGCTTTTAATTTTTCATGACCGAGGTCAAACGTGTCTTTATCGGAAATATAATGCCCGATCGGCTGTATTTCTCCTCGAAACGGAATACCGAAAGATTCGCATTGGCGTATCATATTTTGTAAGAGAAATTCGTCGGCTTCCGCCGCACATAGCATAACTCCATATTTTTTTGCCACGAAAGAATTACCGAAACAGTGATCGAAGTGCAGATGCGTAGCTAACAAATATTTTACAGTCAGCTTATTATTGTTAATGAATTCGGCGAGAGTTTCTTCTTCTTTCGGATAATAGCATCCGGCATCGACGATGGCGCATTCCCTACTGGCCGTGTCCCATAAAACATAGGTATTTACCGGGAGCATGTTGAATTGAAATCGGGCAATTCTCATTTGAACCTATTTTTTTACAATTTGCACATAGACGACTTTTTTCGTGTCGAAATAATCTTCTTTGAAGTAGTCTTTCAAGTCGAATACGATCGATGTCTTTTTCACTGTAACGAGTTCGTTTTGTAATTCACCGCCTTTTAGACAGAGAAGTCCGTTGGGAAGCGCGTTTCGTTGTTCTTTTTTTATGTTTTTCCGTATCAGTTTCAATAGATCGGGTAGGGGCATAACCGCCCGGCTTACCACGAAATCGTATTCGGACTTGTTTTCTTCTACGCTTCCGTGCTGAAAAGTCACATTTCCCAAATCGATGGACTCGGCGACGTTTGCGGCGACTTTTATTTTTTTCCCGATGCGGTCTATCAGATGGAATTTACATTCCGGGAAAAGTATAGCGAGGGGAATACCGGGAAACCCTCCTCCGGTTCCCACGTCGAGAATCTCGGAACCATCTGCGAAATTTATCGTTTTGGCAATTCCCAAAGAGTGCAGGATATGGTGGAGGTACAGGTTCTCTATGTCTTTGCGAGAGATAACATTGATCTTTGCATTCCAGTCGGTATATAACTGTTCCAAAGCCATAAATTGATTTTCCTGCTTCGGTGTCAGATTCGGGAAGTACGTTTTTATATATTGCATGGTTTGCTGTTTATTTGATTAAACGACGAACGGGGCTGTCGGGTAAAATATAGCTGTCGATCTCTTTGAACGGTATTTCTATACTGGTTTGCCCTGTCGCATAACAAGCTATTTCGTAAGGGTTATATACCCAACAGATACCGGTATCGGTCAGATAGAAGTTTTCGGTAGCCATGATATCTTCCGTGTCGAAATAGCCTAATTCCAGTAGGGAGTCGGGTGACGATACATTCAGTTGTTTCATCAGCCGGTTTAATAAGATAGAACTAAGCGCATCCGATGAATCGGGCTGGAAAATATCGTCTAAACCGATTCTTTTCCAGTTGGAGAGGTCTATCGTGTAATAACGATTCGAATACATGCCGTGGGCTCCGCCCGTATATTCGGACGAAGATACTCCATAACAGAAGAAATCATTGCGATTGTAAACGGGAGCAAGTGTGTAATCGAAGTCCCATTCGAAAGAATAAGCCTCTCCGCTTTTCGCCAGTTCTTTTTCGAATTCGGGTTCTATTTCTTTATAGGCGTTTACATGAGACTCTACGACCTTTTGTGCGGCTTGTTTCAAGGAGTCTCCCGTATATTCGTCTCCAAAGGTTAGAGGGGAAAGTATTTTTTGCAAATGAAGGTAATCGCTGTCTTGTTTGTATTTTACAGGAATTTCCATTGTCAAGACAACTTTACAAGCAGGCTTTGCGGTATCTCTGGAGAGATGGTAGGTGTCTGCGATGACTAATTTTTCCACCACAACAGAATCGGCATTCGTTTCATTTGAATGATTATTCTTGAAATTACAAGAGTACAGACAGCTTATCAATGCTATTATACTCAATAACGATACTTTTTTCATATAAATAAGTTTTTTACAAAAATACACCTTTTGTCGTGCTTGGCAAGGGAAAAGAAGCAAAAAAGGAATAGTATTATGCGAGTACCCGGTTTTCGGGATTTTTATAATTTCTGTTGAAAGATTTGTGTACATTTGTATAAGCGCGAAGATGGGCTACATTCGGCATAACCAAATAAATTTGTTTCTGCCCTCGTTTGCACTATCTTTGCAATAAGATTCGTGTAAAATAAACCTATATGTTACAAGTCGGAAAATTCAATAAGCTCAAAGTTGTTAAAACGGTCGATTTCGGCGTTTACCTCGACGGGGGAGAGAAGGGAGAAATTTTATTACCACGGAAGTTCGTTCCGGAACAATCATGCAGTGAAGGCGGAGAGATAGATGTCTTCGTTTATTATGATTCGGAAGACCGGCTTATTGCAACGACACAAAAACCGTATGCACAAGTAGGTGAATTTGCGTGGTTACAGGTAAAGTCGGTGAATAGAATTGGCGCATTTTTGGATTGGGGAGTAGAGGCGAAAGATTTGTTGGTCCCGTTTCGGGAACAAAATACGGATATGCAGCAAGGCGAGTTTCATATTGTATATGTATATCTCGACTTTGCTACCGGCCGAATAGTCGCTTCCGCAAAATTGGATAAATTTTTAGACAATGTCCCTCCTGAATATGAGGCGAATCAACCTGTCGAAATCATAGTAACTCAAAGGACTCCGCTCGGATACAAGGTTATTATCGATAATTTGCATTGGGGAGTGATTTATCACAACGAGATTTTCAGACCTATAACCATTGGGGAGCGCTTGCAGGCTTATGTAAAACAAGTGAGGGAAGATGATAAGATAGATGTGATGTTACAGCTTCCGGGATATGAAAAAATAGACTCGTTGTGTGAATCGATTTTACAGAAGTTGAATGAAGCGGGAGGGGTGTTACGGTTTTCGGATAAATCGCCCGCCGAGGAGATTGCACATTATTTCCAGTGTAGCAAGAAGAGTTTTAAAAAAGCGATAGGAGCTTTGTATAAAGCTCGACGTATTGTTATCGAAGAGAACTTTATTCGTAAGTCATAATAACGGTTCAGTAGAAAATCCGAGGGGATAGACTTGAATTTTAGCGAATGCGATGGATTGCATCCCCTGTGTTGCGGTAGCAATAGGGGAGATACCGACGGAACGGTAGTTTCTGAGGAGAGGGATTGGAAAGATTTCATAAGTTTTTTAGCAGTGTGGGTTAACCCCTCCGTCCTTGCGGACACCTCCCCTATATTTTGCTGCGCAAAACACAGAGGAGGTTAATACTTTCCTATGTGTATCATGCTTGTTTTTCTCCCCTGTTGTGGTAGCGGCATAGAGGAGAACCCGAAGAAACAACCGTTTGTGAGGAAAGGGGTTGTACAGATTTCATAAGTTTTTTAGCAGTGTGGGTTAACCCCTCCGTCCTTGCGGACACCTCCCCTATATTTTGCCGAGCAAAACACAGGGGAGGAGGTTAATACTTTCTTATGTATCGTGTTTGTCTTTCTCCCTTGTGCTGTGGTAGCAATAGGGGGAGAACCCGAAGAAACAACCGTTTGTGAGGAAAGGGGCCGTAAAGATTTCATAAGTTTTTTAGCAGTGGGGGTTAAGCCCTCCGTCCTTGAGGACACCTCTCCTATTGCTTCGCCACACCCCGCAATGCTACGGGGCACGGCAGAGGAGGTGTTTTAAAATATCTCTAATAGTAAAAATTGAAACACCCCGTAAGGCTATGGAATACGGTAAGGGAGAAGGTCTAAAATGTCTCTACGAATATTCTTTTTCCTCTCTATCTGCGAGTACAAGAGTTAAAAGACAATCTCCACTAATTATCGACTGAACCATAATAACCGTTATCTTTTCGCAAGTTAAAAGAACTTTTTTCTACAACTGTTGTTTAAGAGTTGTAAAGTTTCTGTTTTGGAAACCGAATAACTTTTAACAGGTACTAAATAATAAAAACAGTTATGAAAAGAGTCTTCATTATGTTAGCCATTGTGCTGGGAAGCGCAGGGTTATTGTTCGCTCAAAAAAGCAATCAAAAAGAGGTAAAACAGTTGCAAAGTTTTTTGCAGCAAAAATCGGCTAAGGGAGATGCCAATTATATTCGTTTAGGAATTACCGACATTAAGAATCCTGCAATGTGGAAGGGGGTAGTATGGAGCGACGGCCGTGCTATTTCTATCGAATGGAAGGATAAGGAATTGGCCGGAGAATTGGATTTGAATGGGTTTACGGCTTTGCAAAAAGTCGATTGTTCACGCAATCAGTTGACGGAGATTAATGTGTCTAACTGTACTGCGCTCAATACATTGAATGTCAGCAGGAACAAGCTGTCGGAGTTGAATATAGACAATTGTCCGGCATTGGTTAAGCTCGATTGTTATAAAAATCGCTTGACCGATTTGTCTCTTTCCGGGCTTCCCGGTTTGAAAAATCTGAATTGTTCCAATAATTTGTTCGTAGAACTTAATGTAAACGGAGCTCAGCAATTACAGAGTTTGAATGTTCAGGGCTGTCATCTTGAATCGTTGAGTGTCGATAGTTGTGAAAATCTTAAAAATCTATATTGCGGTTATAATAAATTGACCAGTTTGAACCTGTTCGGGACGGTTAGTCTGTCTAATTTGAATATCGACGATAATGAAATATCTAATATGCTTTTGTCCAAATTACCGTCTCTTACGTCTCTTATTTGCAGTGACAACAATATGAAGACATTGGGTGTACTCGATTGTACGTCGTTGGCCGATTTGGTGTGTTCGTATAACGATTTAACTTCTTTGAACCTCGACGGGACTACTAATCTGTATTTTGTCGATTGCTCGTACAACGACCTTTCGACACTCGATTTGAGCAATAGAACCATGTTACAACGATTGATTTGCAGTAATAACCAGTTGAATGTCCTCGATGTATCGTTTTGTCCGAATTTGGTTTATATCAATTGCCGGTATAATCAATTAACCGATTTGCGCACTATCGGGGATAATAACTTGCGTATGATCGCTTGCCAATGGAATTATTGATGAACCCGAATGAATTATAACGAAGGTGGGATAATGCCCGAAACGACATTATCCCACTTTTATTTTTAGGCTATTTGTTTTTTAGTCTACTTTATTCTACAATACATTTTTCTCTCTTTGTTTGATTTCAAAAATATCCCCGATTTCAATCTTCT
>ULSK01035158.1_pt1 | contig 14990 bp, 7 predicted proteins | sample 1956311 | NCBI WGS metagenome assembly ULSK01 (sample SAMEA4835706, study PRJEB28245) | human gut metagenome | biome: gut microbiome; material: fecal sample | place: Denmark | collected 2008 | reverse complement strand
GGAAGATACAGAAGAATTCTATCATGCAGACGATAGATTTTATTTCAACGTTCCAGCGATATGGCTGGATGATAACGGAATGAGAAAGCTGGATAAATATGTAAAAGAGGGGTCAATAGGTACCCATGAAAATGGTGTGGCGTGTGTTGAATATGAATATGACGGAATGACCGCGGAGTCGCCATATAAGATAGGCGATGTAATGCATACAATGACAGTGAACGGAAAAGGCGAATACAAGGAGACTGTTGAAATCGTGGATGCGATAATTGTGATTCCGGAGACCACAAAGGAGAGCGATCCGATATTGTATGCAGGTCTTGGCAGAGCTTCACAGTATGGATATGCAATAGTGGCCTCACAGGACACAGCAGTCAGTATTGGGATGTTTAAGACATGTTATGACGTTACATATATATCTCTAAGCAACAGGGGAGATATTGATAGAGTTGTATCCAGGTTTGCTGACATATTGGACTCTTCAATGGAACTCAGGATACGAACGATAGATGAGTGTGATAAGGAGTATCGTGAGGCATATATATCACAGTATGCGAGCACAATATGTCTGTTCTTTATTCTTCTTATCATGGCGGCATGGGGATATTGGGAACTTGTCACCATGCGTTACCAGAATGGCAGGCGGAACGTGGCGATCATGCGGGCTCTTGGAATGGAGAAGCACTCATGGAACATGACGTTTATATGGCATAACATAAGAAATGCCCTGGTATCATGTGCTGTCGGAGCCGGTATGGTGTATGGCATGAGATGGCTTTTGCGCTACAAGTACGAACAGGCGCTAAACATGTTCAACTGGCCGGAGACAGATTTATGGAACGTCGATGCAGATGTTATAAAAGAGGTAACGAGACTCCAGCATGTATTTCTATTCGACAGCGAGATATTTGTTGTCCCTGTGGGAAGAGCGTTGGTACTGATAGGAACATTCCTTGTTGTGATTTCGACGATTATTACGGTGCTGGTCATTCATAAGAAGAAATCGGAAGAGATAATTGATGATCTGGCTGAAAAAGAGTAAGGGGGACGATGCATATGATTCAGATAAAGGATTTAAATAAGACGTATGGTGAAGGAACAAATGCTGTTCATGCACTTCGCAACTGTAACGTGGAATTTGAGTATGGAAAATTTACGGCGATTATAGGAACATCAGGCAGTGGAAAGTCAACATTGCTACATCTGATGGGCGGACTGGATACAAAGGCAGAAGGAGAGATATTCTATGATGATGAAGATATACTCAGATATTCAGATGCACAGCTTGCAAAATTCCGCAGAAAAAATATAGGTTTCGTATTCCAGTTCTTCAATCTGGTGCCAGAGCTGACAGCAAAGGAAAATATATTCCTGCCAATGATGATAGATAAGGTTAAGGTAGATGAGGAGTACTTTGATAAGCTTACTGAAAAACTTGGAATTTCAGAGAGACTGACACATTATCCGTCACAGTTGTCCGGTGGACAGCAGCAGAGGGTTGCGATAGCCAGAGCGCTCATACACAAACCAAAAGTGTTGCTCTGCGATGAACCTACCAGAAATCTGGACTCTCAATCAGGAAAAGAAGTCCTGAGACTGCTTAGAGAACTGCAGAGTGAAGATGGACAGACTATAATTATGGTTACCCACGATGGAAATATAGCAGATCAGGCCGATCGTATCGTAAGGATAGAAGATGGACAGATAAAATGTGTATAATATTCACACAATTATATACATAAAAGACAATTTGATAATAAAACGCAACAACAATGACAATAAAATTGATAAATTGTCAAAAAATATGTTGACGATTTGCCTTGCATCATGTATAATAAAGGTACATTAAAGAACGGCCATTTGAAAAAGATACAGATGGCACACCATAGATTGTCACCCGTGACACGTAACATGTACGAAGTTATCTCAGAGATTTATAGAATCGTGAAAAAGACTTTACACATGGTGCGCAGGAAACAGAGATCCGTGGTACAAGTTCACGAAAGGAGGAGGTTCCGTTGGAGACAATTGAAGAACATTTTTATCATGATGGTAACTCAGAACTGGGAAGTTGTTTCCACACGAGATGCCTTTAAGATAAATCTTGAATCAGTCCACATGTAGATGCTGTATATAGCATGATTGAAGTGCCAGGACGCAGGTATTTGATACCAGATTTGATCCATCGTGATTGTTCAAAACACAAGATATGAGTGGTGTTTCAAGGGCATCAGGTCATATCACATACCGCAAGACCAGTGCTTATAAGAGGTTGGTACATATACAAGTTCATGCAGTGCATGTTATGAGTAGATGCATTCGTACCCTGATAGTTTATATTCCGGTAAGTTTAATCTCTAGGCACAACGAATTTTTTCATAGATATTTATAATATAGTGGAAGAATCAATGGCATGTGTGGAAGCATTCAGATATTTTGATTAGATACTTCAATATTTGAAAAATGAATAAACTAATATAAAGCCAGTTGGTATTATGCCAGCTGGCTTTTTTATGTATTAATTACAACGTGTGTTAAACCACTGATTGCCCGCTCTGCGAGCTGTAACAATCCGTGCGGTAACAAGAAACTAATATTAATTGCAAATAACTTAAATTATTGACTAATATGGCGTGCAAAAGCAATAAAAAACAACTTAAATATTCGGTAATTAATGACATGTTCAACAATTAAAAAATGAGTTAATATAAGTATATGTATAAATATTAATCACGAATTAGGCTGTTCGTGGTGAGTAAAGTGGAGGAATATCACAAAAAAGAAAGGGTAAGGAAATATGGTGAGATTTAGAACAAGACTTGTTGCTGTGACATGTGCAGTTGCAATGGTTGGCTCATTCTGGGGAAGTGCAGGGGCAATAGTCTCAGCTGATGCATCAGAGCCGTCTGCGGAAATGGCGTGGAGCATCACTACAGACAAACTGGTATTTGACACTGGCGCAGATGCCAAGTGGACAGATAAAATTTATGCCAGCAATGATGAAGGTACATACCCAGAGTTAGGCAGGATCGATGATGTGTCTGTGGGTAAAAAGGCTGTGCTCACGGCAAATGTAACACTTAATGGGGATTTTTCAGGATTGGATGGTGCGGAGGCTGCTGACGGAACGTATAATGCGATCCAGCTTTCCTGTGCAATCAAGACTGGCGATGGATGGACATACACCAAGTCTGATGATTATCCATTCCTTAAAGCGGAAAATTTTACAGATGGCAAGACACAGGTATCATTTGCATTTGATGTGGAGGATACAGGAGCTGCGAACGAGATAATATTCCAGTACAATTCAAACTCTGCATATACTGGAACAATATCAATATCTGATGTAGAGATTCAGAGTGATGATTCAGGAGAGGAGCCTGGTGGTGGAGAAGAGCCAGGTGGCGGATCATCAGCAACAGGAAATGTGACAGGTGTGGCAGCACCTTCGATCACAGACAATACAGTATGGAGCAGTTCAGATGCAGTTCTCACATTTGACGCTGCTTCAGATACGACATGGAAGGATAAGGCGTACGCCAGCAATGACAGCGATACATATGCTGATATGGCGAGAATAGAGGGTGCAACTGTAGGTGAAAAGGCGAAACTCACAGCTACGGTTTCACTTGATGGCGATATATCAGGCCTTGACGGTGCTGAGGCGTCAGACGGATCATATAATGCGATCCAGCTTGCTTGCGCTATCAAGGCAGGCGACAGCTGGACATATGTCAAGTCAGATGACTATCCATTCTTAAAGAGTGAGAACTTTACAGATGGCAAGTGCAGCGTAGAGTTCAACTTTAACGGAGTGGATGCAGGCGATGTTCAGGAGATCGTATTCCAGTACAATGCAAACTCAGCATTTACAGGAAAGGTTCTCATCGGCGGCGTTGCAGTTGACAAGGTAGAGAGTGGCAAGAAGCCGACTACAACTGAGACAGAGGCTGGAAACTTCGCAGATGCAAGCCTTGTATTTGACACCGCGAGCGATGCAAAGTGGACAGACAAGGCATTTGCCAGCAATGATACAGAAAGCTATACAGATCTTCCTACAGTAGACAATGTCAAAGTTGGAGCAAAGGCAAAGCTCACAGCTACGGTTTCACTTGATGGCGATATATCAGGCCTTGACGGTGCTGAGGCATCAGACGGATCATACAATGCGATCCAGCTTGCATGTGCCATGAAGACAGGCGACAGCTGGGATTACGCCAAGTCAGGCGACTATCCGTTCATCAAGGCTGAGAACTTTGTCGATGGTAAGTGCGATATATCATTTGCATTTGATGTATCAGAGGTGGGAAATGTACAGGAGATCGTATTCCAGTACAATTCCAACTCAGCATATGCTGGCAAGATCACAATAAGCAACGTTAAGGTACTTGATGTTAAGGAGAGTAGCGGCGGACTTGAGCAGAGAGATCCTGCTGTGATCTCAGATCTCTCATCGGCTGAGGATTATGACAAGTGGAGCACAGAGGCCGGATATGCATACAAGCACGGCGATGCAGCCAACAAGGCCGGTAATGCCACACCTGACATATCATATGACAGTGCAAATGAGAGACTTAAGGTTTCTGTTGACTACTCAGCAGATTCAACTTCCTCATGGAGTGAGGCAAAGGTTAAGTGTGTTCCTACAGAGGCTATGGATGTGAGCCAGTACAACCAGCTCAGTGTGGATATAATCTACCCGGCAAAGCTCAAGGGAAGCAAGATCAAGTTTTTTGCAGATGGAATAATAAATAAAGATACAACCATCGACGATGATGCAGAGGATATCGGAGATGGATTAAAGAAGGTTACAGTTACTATGGGATTTACTCCTACAGATAAACCACTCAGAGATGTGACAATAGGAATCATAGGAAGTAGCACAAGCTTTAAGGGAAATGTATATCTTGATAATCTTGTTCTGTCACAGGCAGATACAACAAAGGATTTTGTCGAGATAACAGAGACTCCTGGTGCTGGTTCACCAGCGGATCTTTCACAGATGCCATCATCAGTTAGAGTGAGCGATGCGAATGCAGCAGACAGTGCAAAGGCACTTGCGGCATACCTGAATACGCTCATGAATAGTGATCAGGTTCTGTTCGGACATCAGAATGATGTGAGCAGAAGCGTAAATCCACAGGCGTCACTCGGTGATGTATATGATGTGACTGGACAGGTCAGCGGTGTGTTCGGAATCGACTCACTGGCAGTTACAGGCTCGGAGGCAGGCGGTTCAGACGCGGCTTCGGCACTGGCAAACTCAGTGGCATACAGCAAGACTGCAGCGGCAAATGGTGCGATCGTGTCATTGTCAATGCATATGCCAAACTTCTCCAGCTCCAAGATAGTGAAGAACTCGGATGGAACATACAGTTTCTACGGATGTGATTTCTCAGAGTCCAAGGATCTGTCAAATGACATAGTAAAGCAGATTCTCCCAGGTGGAGAGTACAATGAGGTATTTACAGCTTACCTCGATGTGATCGCAGACTACGCATCACAGCTTCAGGCTGCCGGAATACCTATCATGATCAGACCATTCCACGAGAATACAGGAAGCTGGTTCTGGTGGGGATCAATGAACACAGCTGAGACATACAAGTCTCTCTACAGATATACCAAGGATTACATGGAGCAGAGCGGTGTACACAACCTTCTCTGGGTATACTCGCCAAACGGACCTGTCACATCAGAGGCAGCTTACGTGTCATACTATCCAGGCGATGAGTATGTAGATATCCTTGCATTTGACTATTACAACGATTACAATTCGTACCCTGCAGCAGCAGACAACTCTTTCTTTGACAGTCTTGATACAACATGTAATATCGTGTCATCAATAGCTGCAAAGAGAGGCAAGATACCAGCCATCGCTGAGTGCGGTGTCAGAGTCATGAAGAAGGACGGTTCAGACAACGAGGGACTTCTCGTAAAGGGTAATCCGGTTGGAACAGAGGCTTCAGGAAAGAACTGGTATCAGGAAGTCAACGACATTGCGAAGAAGAACAACATGCCATACTACCTTGTATGGGCAAACTTCGGAGACAGCAACTTCTATGTACCATACAAGTATGATGCTACACATGGACAGGAGCTTATCAATGACTTCATAAAGTATTATAACGACGACTCATCAATATTTGGTGGAGACACAGGATTCTACAACAACATGGGAACCCTTGCAGGAGTATCTGCAAATACATACACGGGCCAGATGGGTTACATGGTATATCCATTTGACAGAGATACCATCCTCAAGGCGACAACACTCAAGGCTGGTGTTAAGAATGCATCAAAGGTTCAGTTCATTATCAACAATCCTGATACAGGTGTTAAGCTTACACTCAACGCTGAGGCTGGAGCCGAGATTGCCGCTGCAGGATCAGAGCCAACACTTTACACGGCTGATCTTACAGAGAAGAATCTCAGCAAGCTTGGAAAGACAGATACAGCAACCATCACACTCTTGGCAGATGGCGAGCAGCTCGCACAGCTGTCACACATAAGCCTTGGAAAGGCCAAGGATAAGGCTCCTGCAAATGTCATCGAGGACTTCGAGTACTATTCAGGAAGCGACGGACTTCTGGATTCCACATACACATCTAACTCAGCCGCAGGATGCAGCTCAAGCTTTGTTCTTAACAAGACACATAAGAACGGTGGCACATACGGCGGTGCGTTCAAGTATAAGCTTGAGACAAATGGATCAGAGGTGTGGACAGGAAGGATTAAGTCAGAGCTTACAAACAATGATTTCTCAAAGTATAATGCGCTTGAGATGTGGGTACAGCCGGACGGTATGGGACAGAAACTTGTGATCCAGATCACAGATGGAAGCGGCGAGGAATTTGAGGTATACCTCACAGATTTCGTAAAGGGAACAAAGGCACAGTATGTTACTATTCCATTCAGCTCATTCAAGGGTAAGAAGGGTGGTACACTCGATGCATCGGATATAGTCAAATTTGCTGTATGGTGCAACTCGATCGTGCCGGAGGATCACACTGGCAAGTGGACAGTTGACTCAACTATCTATTTTGATGGAATCCAGGCAGTGAAGCTCACAGATGATATGCTCAAGAAGAATCCAGTGGACAAGAATGGACTTATCATAACAGACAAGTCACTGGTAAATAAGGATGAGGCAGATCCGGGTAAGGACGATCCAACAACAGAAGATCCAACAACAGAGGATCCAACCACAGAGGATCAGACTACCGAGGCTCCAACAACTGAGAAGCCTGGCAATGACGACAAGACAACTGAGGCTACCACAGCAGCAACAACGGATGGAAGCACAGGTGGAAATGGACAGAACGTGGTAAATACAGGAGATAAGTCACCTGTAGACGTAATGTTTGCGATAATGATAGCATCACTTATCATGGCTGGTGCAGGCTATATCGTTATCAAAAAGGATAAGAAGTAATACTCATTTTAGCCATACAAAGAGCCCCACTGTCGGCGGTGATGAAGACCATCGGCAGTGGGGCTTTATTTGTTGGTTTATATTTGCATGCAATATCAGTTTGCAGCACGTCTCTTCTCAACAAGCTTCTCCACAGGGGTTGTGAGATACATTATGGAGAGCATCAGTGTACAGCAGAACCAGATGATAGGCTCTGTGATGGTAACTCCGAGATATCCAAGTCTTGGAGTGAGTATCATAACCGCAAGTACCTTGCCGATCAGCTCTATAGTGGATGACATGACCGGAACGATCTTCCTGCCCATTCCCTGCATTGCACATCTCAGAACGAACAGAGGACCAAGTACATAGAAGCACGTCACGCCGATCCTTACATATCTCACGGCCGGATCTATGATGGCACTGGCAGATGTACCTGCAACCAGCTTTATAAGTGCCGGACTGAGCAGCCAGCCGAATATGATCATGACAGTGGTTATGATCGTGTTTATGATGATCGCAGCCCTCACACCCTGATGTACCCGGTCGTATCTGCCTGCGCCCATATTCTGGCTTACATATGTCGTCACGGCATTTCCTACTATATATAACATGAACATGAGGATATCAAATATCTTTCTTGCCGCTGTGTGGGCGGTTACTATATCAGTTCCGAGTCCATTGATGGCTCTCTGGAGTATGACCGTTCCGATGTTCACTATACAGCTCATAAATCCCATGGCAAGTGCGGACTGTATGAGGTCTGACCGGTCACTCTTCTCTACGGAGTATTCATCCTTCTCCGGAATCAGATGCTTGGCCTTAACAAGTATATAGATCAGGGCAAGTATGCCCGCCAGCGCCTGTGATATATCGGTGGCGATGGCTGCACCCCGTACTCCCATGTCAAATGCCCTTATAAACATAAGATCCAGAACGATATTGAGTACAACTGATATACCGAGGAATATAAGAGGCGTCTTGCTGTCTCCGACTGCACGCAGTATGTTGGCGCACAGATTATATAATGAACAGAATATAATTCCAACGATTATGATTATAACGTAGCTTGCTGCCATATCCAGTATGTCGTCTGGTGTTTTGAGAAGTACCAGGATAGGCCTTATAAATATGAGACTCAGAACGGTCAGGACAATGGATGCCAGCAGTGTCATGATGGCCGATGCACCGATACATCTTCTCATATTGTGATAGTCCTTTGCACCATAGTATTTGGCTATAGGGATGGCAAGTCCCATGGTTCCGCTGTTGAGGAAGCCTATTATCATATTCGAAATGACTGAGGTTGCGCCAACCGCGGCGAGTGCCTGTGAGCTTACGTAGTTGCCCACGATGGCTGAGTCTGTAAAACTGTATAACTGCTGTGCGATCTGTCCCAGTATCATAGGAACAGCAAATAACCATATGACTTTCATTGGCTTTCCGACTGTCAGATCTTTCATATATAATAAACCTCCTTATTTTTTTTCGCCTGATATTCGATTGTACAACAGTTCGCGATAAAGTCAATGTGGTTTTTGCTTAATTTTAAAGAAAAATGTTTAATTTTGTTATATAAAATGTTATGTTAAAGTGTAACGATTAAAAATGGCTTGATTGTGCATACTAACATTTGACATATATTATAGAAAGAAATGGAAAATATGGAAAAGAATAACAGACAAAAAAATAAGCGTAACAGGAAGAGACATGCGGAGCTCGAGAGAATTGCGTTATACGCAGTGGGCGTCATTCTGCTTGGACTGGTCATAGGCCTTGCTGTGAAAAACTACAGACTTAAGAGCAAACTGGATAATCATAATGAAAAGGACTCGGTTGCCACAGGAACATCGGCGGACAGTGATAATACGAATGGCGATGCCTCAGCAGCAACAACAGAAAAGGTTGCGGAACTCAAGGTTCAGGGAACTGTGGAATGTACGGACATAGCGGTTCCGGTGACTGAGCAGGAAGAGAATTATAATGGCGAGGATCTGGCGGACAATGGCTGTCCATACGCCATCAAGATAAACAGACAGGAAAATATAGTTACTATATACAAGCTGGACGCTGCTGGATATTACACTGTTCCGGTAAAGGCAATGCGCTGTTCGGTATCACCGGTGGGAGAGACTCCTGTCGGACTGTTCAACATACAGCTCAAGTGGGACTGGCTTGCACTGTTTGACAACTGTTATGGCCAGTATGTGTCACAGATAGATGGCGACACCCTGTTCCATTCCGTGCCTTATCTGGACACCACAAAGGATTCGCTTGAGACATGGGAATTCAACAAGCTTGGAACCGGGGCATCACTGGGATGCGTCAGACTGTGCGTTGCAGATACCAAATGGATATATGAGAACTGCGAGTCTGGAACATATGTTGATATATTTGACAGTGACTATTATGGCCCGCTGGGAAGACCTGTGCCGGTGACCAGACTGGATAACACTGATGAGACCGGATGGGATCCGACAGACATGGTTGAGGAGAATCCGACCGCAGGAACAGCCGTGATATACGGTGCGGAGAGCCACAGCATAAACCAGGGCGAGAACTATGACACAATGGCGGGAATATGGGCCTTCAATTCACAGCGTGAGGATGTAACGGATCAGTTGAAGGTTGAGGGAACCGTGGACAATATGAAGCTGGGAAAATATACAGTAAAGTACAGCTTTACAGATCAGGGCAGTAAGATATGTAAGAGTATCGAGATAACAGTGGAGGATGATGAAGCTCCTGTTATAACAAGGGTTCCTGTGGAGATAAAGCTGGAGAGTTACAATGGACAGGCTGATGAGCTTGCAGATCTTGTTGCATCTTATGTGAACGCACAGGATGGTGATACACTGATAAGGACAGGAGTGGCCACAGATGGCAATGGCAAGACTCTGGATGGACAGGCACTCACAAGTCTTGGACAGGACGTTATATGTGTGGCTGTTAACAAAATGGAGTCCAAGGCGGGCAGCTATACAGTTGTGTGCTGTGCGCAGGACAGCAGTGGCAACAGATCATCCTATCACACAGTCACAGTCACCGTTGAAAAGTAGAGGTGGATCATGGCAGACAGGAAAAGTACAATTTATGATCTCGAAGCAGAGAAGATAAAAGAAAAGATAATCATATTTGCCGCCGATACAGGTGGATATACACAGAAAGAGGTCTCCTTGGAGATCCAGGCATCCCTGGACGAGCTCACGGAGCTCATAGACACAGCCGGAGCCGAGGTCGTGGGACGGCTGGTGCAGAACAGGGACCGCATTGCAAATGACTTGTATCTGGGAAGAGGAAAGGTTGAGGAGCTCAGGGAGATGATATATGAGCTGGGCGCCACAGGAGTGTGCTGTGATGACGAGCTGTCACCGGCACAGTTGATGAACCTTCAGGACGCACTGGACATAAAGGTTATGGACAGGACAATGGTCATTCTCGATATATTTGCAGCACATGCTGGAAGCTACGAGGGCAAGCTGCAGGTGGAACTTGCACAGCTTAAGTTCAGAGCCACCAGACTCGTTGGTATGAGAGATTCATTGTCGAGACTTGGCGGTGGAATCGGAACGAGAGGACCGGGAGAGAAGAAGCTGGAGATAGACAGACGAGTCATAAGGGACAGGATCTCCAGACTGAAGGCGGAGCTCAGGAACGTTGAATCCCAGAGAAGCCAGCAGAGAAAGCAGAGACAGAGGAGCGCTGTGCCGGTTGTGGGCATAGTCGGATACACAAATGCGGGCAAGTCGACCCTGCTGAATGCACTCACGGGGGCAGGAGTATTACAGGAAGACAAATTATTTGCGACCCTTGATCCTACGACAAGAGGATACAAGCTGCCGGGCGGACAGAACATACTGCTCACCGATACGGTCGGTTTTATAAGGAAGCTGCCGCATCATCTGGTCGAGGCCTTTGGCTCCACTTTGGAGGAGGCAAAATACTGTGATGTCATCCTTCATGTTGTGGACGCATCGGATGAAAACTGGGATAAGAACATAGAGACGGTGTACGGCACATTAAAGCAGCTCAAGATAGATGAGAATTCGGGAAAACCTGTGATAACTGTATTCAACAAGATAGACAGAATATCGAAGGATGACCTGGTGGGTGTGCGCGATCTGAGAGCGGACAAGACTCTGTATATCTCGGCTGCCACGGGACAGGGACTCTCGGAGCTTGCCAGTGCGATAGAGGAAATACTTAGAAATCAGAAGTCATATATAAGGCATACATTTGCATATTCTGAAGCAGGGCTCACAGGACTTATACACAAATACGGTGAGATCCAGACAGAGGAATATCTGGACGATGGCATATTTATAGAAGCTTATGTTCCAAAGTCAATACTTGGAAAACTTGGACTCAGTTTCGACGATGAAGCTGATTTTTAGTGCCAGCAATGTGGCGTATCAGGCGTTAACGTGCCATTTCACATTGCTTACATAATATGAAGAGATAATAAAAAATGTTTACATTTTATAAGTATTTGTGTAAATTTACAGAGGAAGGATAATGGTTATTCACACAGAAAGGGAGATATTATGAGTGATAATAACATGAATCAGATGCCGGACGGAATGAATCCTAACGGCGCCGATGGTCCACAGCCATCACAGAATCAGCAGGGTGATGCGGGTCAGCAGTATAGCGCAGACCAGCAGTATGCAGGACAGTATGGTCAGCAGCAGTACGGAGCAAACCAGCAGTACGCAGCGAATCAGCAGTATGCAGGACAGTACGGCCAGCAGCAGTACGGAGCAAACCAGCAGTACGCAGCGAATCAGCAGTATGCAGGACAGTACGGCCAGCAGCAGTATGGAGCAAACCAGCAGTACGCAGCGAATCAGCAGTATGGAGCAAACCAGCAGTACGCAGGACAGTACGGCCAGCAGCAGTATGCAGGACAGTATGGCCAGCAGCAGTACGATGCAAATCAGCAGTTTGCAGATCAATACGGTCAGCAGATGAATGCACAGCAGAGTGTATATGATCAGACCGTGAACATGTATGGTGATCAGGCGCACAAGCCTGAGTCTCCAAAGAAGAGAAAGGGTATCAAGATAGCCATAATAGCAGTTGTGGCAGCGCTTGTTATCATAGCAGCATTTGTTGTTGTATTCTTCGTGTTCATCAAGAAGAGTCCTAAGGATGCGGTTAAGGACGCGATGGAGAACACAGCAAAGGAACTTGAGAACAATAATATTGTGGGTATCGTCGGAGCAGATGACATAGATGTCGACAAGCTGGACGTTCAGTCAGATTTTACCATCGACAAGGTTGCCGGAGATGGTAAGCTCGACGGTTCAACATTTACATTTGACGCAAGCACAGCCAAGAGCGACGGACAGAACAGCTTCAAGCTTGATTCTTCCATGACACTGGCAGGCGAGACAGTCAGTGCGGATGTTGTAATGATCGGTCAGACGCTCTATATGTCATGTCCTGATCTCTTTACCAAGACATTTTCATTTGACATGAACAGTGTTATGGCAGAGCTCGACAGCAAGGATGCGGGAGCCGGCGGTTCGGTTGACAGCGAGGCTCTTCAGAAGATCATAGATGAGGATCTCAAGCCGGCTGCAGATAAGCTTGCAGAGTCCATAACATATGAGAAGGTCGGCAAGGATGAGTTTACAAATGCAAATGGCAAGACTATCAAGGCAGACCACTACACAGTGACAATCACAACAGACGCTATAGATGAGTTCTCACAGGCACTGGTTGACTGTCTGAACAAGTACATGGACAGCAATCTGTCAGATGATATGATGGATCAGATGGGTGTTACAAGGGATCAGCTCAAGCAGTCCATCGGCACTATTCCATCTCTGGTCAGCGCAGTAATGACAAAGGATGCCGTTGCAAATGTATACGTAGAAAACGACAAGGTGATCCGTGTTGACTGGGATTATGATCTTGCAGCAGCAGGCGTTAAGATTTCATTCACAGCAGATTACATGGGTGACGGAAATGTCACATCAGATGCTGTAACAAAGATAGCACTTACATACGGTTCAGATGTAAATATAGAGCTCAAGAGTGAGTCAAAGACTGACACATCAGGAGATAAGATATCAACTGACAAGAAGTACACATTATCAGCAATGAGCGGCGGAGAGAGCCAGGAGTTCACAGGAAATGTGACATCAGACTATGACAAGAACAGCGGTAAGATGAGTGGAAGCATATCTGTTGATGTACAGGGTGAGACTGCTCAGGCTGCATTTGAGGGTGTCCTTGCAGATGTCAAGAAGGGCGAGTCATTCAGCATAAATGATGCAAAGCTCACAGTTACAGTATCAGGCGAGGATGTTCTTCAGTGCTCAGGAAATCTCAAGGTAGCAGAGAAGGACAACAAGATAGAGGCTCCTGCAGCAGGAGATGTGGTTGATTACTCAGTTCTCAACAGTGATGATGTAGATCAGTACATCAACATGGATAAGATGGAAAAGATCGTATCAGCATGGAGCGAGATATTTGACTCAGTAAGTGTTGACAGCAGACTTGACGGAAAGTTCGGCACCGACTCAAAGGATACTGAGGAGGAAGAGCCTGAGACAACAGAGGCAGCTACAACAGAGGAAGCAACCACAGAGAAGTCAAATGACAGCACAGAGGAGGAAGACCTTTCAAAGGTTACATTAAGCCTTGGCGATAAGTCAGTAAAGATCAATGATCCAAAGGGATACGAGAGAAGCTATGCTTCAGAGTATACCATATCTTATAATGATGAGAAGGGCGATGTATATGCAAGCTATTCTACATATACACACTATTCAGCAAGTGATCTTGTGAAGAACATGAAGGATACTTACACAGAGTATTACAACGATGAGAACTCCAAGGTCAACGAGATGACAGATGGCACAGTGAAGGCAAAGGATGGCACAGAGGTAACATATCTTGTGATACAGCTCACATCATATGATATGGACAGAACAGAGGTGCTGTTGGTATATCCTACAGGCGAGGATGTAGTTACATGTTCTATCAGCTACTGGGATAAGGTCGACAAGGTTGACGCGCAGAAGCTGTGTGAGACATTCATGGATGCAATTGAGATAAAGTAATAGCTGTACAGCGTGCAGGGAAAATGTGAAAAAGGCAGGAGGCAGTGATGAAGGTCGTTAATGTGAAGAATGTGGCGATAGGAGAGGGAATGACTAAGATCTGTGTACCTCTGGTAGCTCCGACGGATTATGATGTGGACTATCAGTTGAGGATCATAGCGAAGTCGGAACCAGACATGGTGGAATTCAGAGCGGATATGTACGAGAAGTGCTTTGACAGAGAGGCACTTATGAAGACTCTGGCGAAGATCCATGATAAGCTGGGGCAGTTCCCTATTATATTTACATTCCGAACAAAGGGCGAGGGTGGCTGCATGGAGGCAACACTCAGCCAGTATCACGACCTTCTTATTGACGCTATAGACAGTGGATATATAGACATCGTGGATATAGAATATTTCTCCGACATGGAGATTGTGGATGAAGTCATAGCGGAGGCTCATTCCAAGGGTGTGTATGTCATAGTGTCCAATCACGATTTCAAGACTACTATACCTATGGAACAG
>ULSK01035614.1_pt1 | contig 15013 bp, 9 predicted proteins | sample 1956311 | NCBI WGS metagenome assembly ULSK01 (sample SAMEA4835706, study PRJEB28245) | human gut metagenome | biome: gut microbiome; material: fecal sample | place: Denmark | collected 2008 | reverse complement strand
AGGATATCAAGGTAACCGATGTGAAAGAAGCCAATGTAAAGGCTCTGGATATTTTGAAAAAGGGTGTGGAATCGTTGGGATTCGAGATTGCCAAAGATTTGATTTCGGTAGAAAACTTGGAAACTTTGCTGCATGGTATCGACGTGGAGAATGTGGAATTGAATTTCTCCACTTGCATGAAAAGCACAGTGAAACTTGCCGAAACAGTGGCCGCTTATTTCAAAACGACTCCTGCCGATTTGACAAAAGTATCGGGCTCGATTCGTTTCAATCCGTTTAAGCGAATGTTGACCAAAGGCCGTGATTTCGCCGATTATGCCGATCAGGCTGTTGCGGTTATCGATGCGGTGAAAGAGTTGCCCGGATTCCGGGTATTGGCAGTCGATGCCGTGATGTTGAACAATGCCGGATCTTTTATTTCTCAGGAACTTGGTTTTGCTTTGGCTTGGGGTAATGAGTGGCTGGCCGCCCTTACAGATAAAGGTCTGTCGGTCGACGAAGTCGCTAAACGAGTGAAATTTAATTTCGGTATATCGTCCAATTATTTTATGGAGCTTGCCAAATTCCGGGCTGCCCGTATGTTGTGGGCTCAAATTGTGAAACAATATAATCCGGCTTGCGATTGTGCTTGTAAAATGAAGGCTCATGCGCAGACTTCGGAGTTCAACCAGACTATATTCGACGCTCATGTGAATCTCCTTCGTTCGCAGACCGAGACGATGTCGGCTGCTTTGGCGGGTGTGGATTCCATTACGACGACTCCTTTCGACAAGGCTTACAAGGAACCGGACGATTTTTCGGAAAGAATCGCTCGTAACCAACAGTTATTGTTGAAAGAAGAGTCGCATTTGAATCGTATTACCGACCCGGCTGCCGGTTCTTATTATGTGGAGACTTTGACGGTTTCGATCGCCGAGCAGGCTTGGAAACTTTTCCTCGAAGTGGAAGAGAAGGGCGGCTTCTACAAAGCCGTGAAAGAGGGATTCGTACAAAATCAAGTGAACGCTTCGGCCGAGACTCGCCATATGAATGTGGCTCGTCGGAAAGAAATTCTGTTGGGAACGAATCAATACCCCAATTTCAATGAAGTCGCCAGCGATAAAATCGTTAACGGCGAAGCGTGCGGTTGCGGATGCGGAAAGCACGAGGGAGGACATCATTGCGAACCCGAGTTCCCCGTGTTGAATAACAAACGGGCAGCCAGTGATTTCGAAACTTTGCGATTGGCAACAGAACGTTCAGGCAAACGTCCGACGGTATTCATGTTGACTATCGGGAATTTGGCCATGCGTTTAGCACGTTCTCAATTCTCGTCGAATTTCTTTGCTTGTGCCGGATACAAGATCGTCGACAACCTCGGTTTCGAGACCGTACAGGCCGGAATTGATGCCGCTTTGGACGCCAAAGCCGATATTGTGGTACTTTGTTCGAGCGATGACGAGTACGCTCAATATGCTCCGAAAGCATTCAAGATACTCGACGGTCGCGCTCTGTTCGTCGTAGCCGGAGCTCCGGCTTGTATGGACGAATTAAAGGCTCAGGGTATTACCGAGTTTATTCACGTTCGTTCGAATGTACTCGATACGTTGAAATCGTTTAATGAAAAACTTTCGATTTAAAGGCGGACAATTTGTATCACACAAGAAAAAACAAAAAGACAATGAGACCTAATTTTAAGAATATAGATATTACGAAGGATGCTTTCGCCCATTCGGCAGGGAAAGTAGCCCATGAGGGTGAAAACTGGATAACCCCGGAGTTGATACCCGTCAAACCTGTTTACACCAAAGAAGACCTCGAAGGTCTTGAACACTTGAATTATGTAGCCGGACTTCCTCCGTTTCTTCGTGGCCCGTACAGCGGTATGTATGCCATTCGTCCGTGGACAATCCGTCAGTATGCAGGTTTCTCGACCGCAGAGGAGTCCAATGCTTTCTATCGTAGAAACTTGGCTTCGGGACAAAAGGGATTGTCTGTGGCATTCGACCTCCCGACACACAGAGGATATGATGCCGATCACGAACGTGTGGTAGGCGATGTAGGTAAGGCCGGTGTATCGATTTGTTCGCTCGAAGATATGAAGGTTTTGTTCGACGGTATCCCTTTGAACAAAATGTCTGTATCCATGACGATGAACGGAGCCGTGTTGCCTATCCTTGCTTTTTATATCAATGCCGGGTTGGAACAAGGCGCGAAACTCGAAGAGATGGCCGGAACGATTCAGAACGATATTTTGAAAGAATTTATGGTGCGTAATACCTATATTTATCCGCCTGAATTCTCGATGCGTATCATCGCCGATATTTTTGAGTTTACTTCGCAAAACATGCCGAAGTTCAACTCGATCTCCATTTCGGGATATCATATGCAGGAAGCCGGAGCGACAGCCGATATAGAGCTGGCTTATACGCTGGCCGACGGTCTTGAATATTTGCGTGCCGGAATCAACGCCGGTATGGATATTGACGCATTCGCTCCGCGGTTGTCTTTCTTCTGGGCTATCGGCATGAATTTCTTTATGGAGATCGCTAAGATGCGTGCCGCACGTATGTTGTGGGCTAAGATCGTAAAACAGTTCAACCCCAAGAATCCGAAATCTCTCGCTTTGCGTACTCACTCGCAAACGTCGGGTTGGTCACTGACCGAACAAGATCCGTTCAATAATGTGGGTCGTACTTGTATCGAGGCTATGGGGGCTGCTTTGGGGCATACCCAATCGTTGCACACCAACGCTCTCGACGAGGCTATCGCCCTGCCAACCGATTTTTCGGCTCGTATCGCTCGTAATACTCAGATTTATATTCAAGAAGAGACCTATATTACAAAAGAAATCGACCCGTGGGCAGGTTCTTATTATGTAGAGGCTCTGACTAACGAGCTGGCTCATAAGGCATGGGAACATATTCAAGAGATCGAGAAGTTGGGCGGTATGGCTAAGGCCATCGAAACCGGACTCCCGAAGCTTCGTATCGAAGAGGCTGCCGCCCGTACGCAGGCACGTATCGACTCGGGTAAACAGACGATCGTGGGTGTAAACAAATACCGTCTTGAAAAAGAGGCTCCCATCGATATTCTCGAAGTCGATAATACGGCTGTGCGTAAAGAGCAAATCGAGCGTCTGCAAGATTTGAAAGCTCATCGCGACGAAGCCGCGGTTAAAGCGGCTCTTGATGCGATTACCGAATGTGTGAAGACGAAGAAGGGTAATTTGCTCGACTTGGCTGTCAAAGCCGCTAAGGTTCGCGCTACGTTGGGAGAGATTTCCGATGCTTGCGAAGTTGTCGTAGGTCGTTATAAAGCAGTAATCAGAACTATATCAGGCGTGTATTCATCAGAGACTAAAAAGGATGCCGATTTCGTTCGGGCAACGGAATTGTGCGAAAAATTCGCTAAAAAGGAAGGTCGCCAACCTCGTATCATGATAGCGAAGATGGGACAAGACGGTCATGACCGTGGGGCCAAAGTGGTAGCTACCGGATATGCCGATTGTGGCTTTGACGTGGATATGGGACCTTTGTTCCAGACTCCGGGGGAAGCTGCGCGTCAGGCTGTCGAAAACGACGTACATGTGTTGGGTGTTTCTTCTTTGGCTGCCGGCCATAAGACTTTGGTTCCTCAGGTAATCGAAGAGTTGAAGAAATTGGGTCGCGAGGATATTGTGGTAATTGCCGGTGGAGTTATTCCTGCACAGGATTATGACTTCCTTTACAAGGCCGGTGTAGCGGCTATCTTTGGCCCGGGTACTTCGGTAGCCAAAGCTGCGTGCCAGATACTCGAAATTCTTCTCGATGAGTAATTTTGGAAAAGGATAATGTGTTGAAGCCCGGCAGTAATAAACTGTCGGGCTTTTTATTGGGCTGTCGCCTTTTAGAAGAGTTTTGGTTTCTCGGAGAAATACAAAACTTTTTTCATAAATTAAGAATACCGTATTTTTTCTTTGTTTTATTTTTATTAGTATCTTTATTCGCTTTTATAAACATGATTGTCTATGAATAAAATTTTTATCTCATTGTGTGCCGGTATTTTATTGGGTGTATCTCCGCTTTTTGCCGTACCGGCCAAGCCTGTCCTTGTTAGGGTTGCTCAACCGGACGGGACCGTTGTAACCGTTAAAACCGTAGGTGATGAATTTTATCATTACAAGTCTACTTCCGATGGCATTCCGGTAGTACGTGGCGAAGATGGTTTCTATCGTTATGCCGAGTTGTCTGCAACGGGACTGGTTGTTGCCGGCAATGTGATAGCCCGCGATTCGTCGATGAGGAGTGTTTCGGATAAGGCGTATTTAACATCGCTGTCCGAGAAGAAGATTTCACAGAAACTTTTTAGTCGTCGTAATCTGCGGAAGCAACAATTACAAAACAATATAACTCGTCGGGTTACGCAGGCTACTGCCGGTGACGATGTGCACGGTTTGGTCTTGTTGGTTCAGTTCAGCGATAAGAAGTTCAGTTCGGTGGGGACACAGCAGGCTTTTGACGAGATGATGAATAAGGAAGGATATGATTATATGGGAGCCATCGGTAGCGCTCGGGATTATTTTATTTCTCAATCGGGAGGACTTTTCCAACCGACATTCGATGTGGTAGGGCCTATCACTCTCGACAATACGATGGCTTATTATGGGGCTAATGATTATTCCGGTCAAGACGTACGTCCCGATGAGATGGTTATCGATGCTTGTAAGAAAGCCGAATCGATGGTCGATTTCATGATATATGACAGAGACAATGATGGATTCGTCGATTTGGTGTATGTGATTTATGCCGGATATGGAGAATCCTCGGATATAGACGATTCTTTGGAAGAGGCGATTTGGCCTCATGCTTGGTATATTTATCAAGGTGCGCAAAAGCGAGTATCGGTCGACGGTAAATATCTCGATGCTTATGCTTGTTCGGCCGAGCTGTTGGGAAACAGTGGTACTACTCGGGACGGAATCGGTACATTTTGCCATGAATATAGCCATACGTTGGGACTCCCCGATTTTTACGATACGAGCGGTGTGACTTCGAATTATGGAATGGGCACGTGGAGTTTGATGGATTATGGCTGTTATAATGGCCCTGATTCCGATGGCGACGGTTATTCCGATGGTTCTGTTCCGGTCGGGTACACAGCATACGAACGGGAGTTTTGTGGTTGGATAACTATCGAAGAGCTGACGGCTCCTTCTTCGGTTACACTGGAAAATCTGGCCGATAGCAAGAAAGCCTATAAGATAGTATCGAGCGATAAAGATCAATATTTTACATTGGAAAATAGGCAACAAACCGGTTGGGATCGATATATGGCATCGGCCGGGCTGATGATCGTGAAAGTCGATTACGATCAGTCCGTTTGGGATTATAATACAGTTAACAACGAATCGAGTCGCCAGCGTATGACCATTATGCCGGCCGACAATAAATATAGCGAGTATAATGAAGATGGTGACTTATATCCCTATAATGGTAATATCTCTTTTACCGATGACAGTCGCCCGGCTGCAAAGACAAATACCGGATTGAAGTTGGGAAAACCTGTAACCAACATCGCACAAGATAATGGTGTGATTACGTTCGACTTTATGGGAGGAACCCCGGCAGTGCTTGCTCCCGTGGCCGATGTCGCTACTCATGTGACAGCAACCGGATTTACCGCAAACTGGTCGTCGGTAGAGAATGCTGCCAGCTATACGTTGCAGGTCGATAGAAAACAACCGTCGGCCGGTGGCGAAATTTTACTGTCGGAGGATTTCTCGAATTGCACGGCTGACGAGACTACAAATATCGCAGGAACGACTACATTCGGAAATGCGAAGGACGGTTATTTCCAAACTTCGGGTTGGAGTGGTAAGTATTTGTTCCCGAACATAGGAAAGATGAAACTAGGTAATTCGGATAACGGGGGAGCTGTATGTACTCCGGCTATCGATTTATCTTCTTGCGACGGAGTATTTACTGTCCAGTTCGATGCCTCTATGTTCGATGGAAGCAAAGAGAAAAGTGTTGTGATAAAGGTATATGTCGAAGGAGATGAGTCGAATGCTCAATCGACCGAAATTCTCTCGACCAGTAAGATGAATACTTACACGATGACTTTTACAGGTGGTACAGCCGATAGTAAAATCGTGCTGATGTCGACAGCGAGCAGTGGAAAAAAGAGGGCTTATCTCGATAATATCGTTATATATAGCGGTGAAGTTTTACCTGAGATGGCTTCTAAACAAGCTGTTAGCGATGTTTGGCCTCTGATTGTGACGGGAATTACGGATACATCGTATCAGCTCGTTGATTTGGAGCCGGGGTATGTGTATTCTTATAAAGTAAAAGCTGTGACCGCAGAGGGGGAAGAAAGTGACTATTCCAATGTGGTGAAGGTGGATTTATCTACCGGTATTTGCGATTTGCCGGAGTCGCACAATCGAGTGTATACCGATAATGGTTATATTGTGGTCGAGTGTGAAACGTCACAGCCGGTCGAGGTCGTTAATTTGACAGGTCAGATTGTCGTATCGGCATCTGTGAATGGACGTTCTTTGTTATCGGTTCCGGTTAAGGGTGTATATGTCGTGCGCTGTGGTACATCGGTAACTCGTGTGGTTGTGAAATGATGGTATGATACTATAAAGAAAAGACCGAAGCGAATGTAAATGGGCTTCGGTCTTTTCTTTATAGTATATGTATAAAAGTTTTTGAGAACTCAAATTTTTACTTTTCGATCGTTCAGCCGACTTTCTTCGGCTTTGAATCCCATAATATGGCTTTCGACTGAAACACTTATGGGGCTGGACAGATAGTCGCGGTTATCATTCCCGACGGCGTTTATAAAATCGCGAACCAAACACAGGTCTCCGCCGCCGTGCCCGTGTCCGACGTAACTTTTCACTTCTTCTACTTTGGCATCCCATATGCGTTGTTTCCCACTGCGGAAATCGGTTACGGTAAATGTTGTCATATCACCTACGATTTCTCCTTTCGTACCCATTATTTGAGTCCTTCTTCCTCCTTTGGCCATGAATGCCTCCATAGAGAAATTGGCTGTAACACCATTTTCAAACTCCATGCTGGTCACGTAGTGGTCGCATTGGTCATTGTCCATTTGGAACACGCAGCGTCCGTAGTCGGTAGTCCGTATTACTTTACGTATTGCCTCGTTTTGAAGGCTGCGTTCTTTGGGCAGGTCGAATGCATATATATGTTTTCGTTTTTTCAAATAAATGTCTAATGCGGAATAGGGGCATTCATTTTCATGCGGACAATCTAAACAACGTTCGGTAGCACCTTGCGGCATATTTTTCCGTTTGAAATAGGTTAAAGAGCCGTAGGCCGAAATAGATTTGCATGGAGAGCCGACCAGCCATCTGATAATGTCGAGGTCGTGGCAGGATTTTGCCAAAATAATGGGGGTAGTTTCCTTTGAATTATGCCAGTTGCCTCTTACATAAGAGTGCGCCATGTGTGCGTATTGTATGGGTTCGAGATGTTGTATACTAATCAGTTGCCCTATGTCACCCGAATCGATGATTTGTTTGAGAGCGATGAAATAGGGTGCGTATCGTAATACATGGCAGACTCCTACAATGGCATTTTTTTTGATTGCTAAATCTCGAATGTCCGTACATTCTTTTTCAGTAGGTGCTATGGGTTTTTCGAGTAAGATGTGATATCCCATCAAAAGCGCTTTTATACAAGGATCATAATGTAGATTGTCGGGTAGACTAATGATAACGGCATCTGCGAATTTTGTTTTATTCAAGGCTTCTTTCCAATCGGTAAATCTGTTTTCTTCCGGGACATCGTGGTCTTCGGCCATAGATTTTAGCCGCAATTGATTTTTATCGGCAACTCCTACTATTTTCATGCAATCGGGGTACTTTTTTGCATATCCGGCGTAAACGCTTCCTCTGTTACCTGCACCGAGGACAAGAAATGTTACCGGTCGATTTACACTGGCTTTCAGTTCTTTTATGTCGGTGGCGATTCGAGATACATTGTTTGTCTGTTTTCCGTTGGCTAAAATAGAAGGCGCAAAAGCTGCACCGACAGCGGTAAGCCCCATTACTTTTAAAAATTCCGAGCGTTTCATGATTTAGATTTGATTTTCAAAATTTCTACAAATATATAAAAGAGAAAAATACGAAACAATTTATATGTTTAATATTTTCGATTGATATATATATTGCTTCGATTTGTTTCTTATGAGATTGTAATGGTGTTTTTCTTGATCTTGTTTGTGTGAGAGAAGTTGAATGATTACATTTGTTTGTTCAATATTGGTATGTATGGGGAGCGATGAGTTGAAGGCATTTTTGACGGCTCTGTCGGGTAGGGATATGAAAATTCGGATTGCAGAATTTTTACAGCAGAAGGATTGCATCGTCGAAGCAATGGATATAGCTGTGGGGGAATCTGGTTCAGAGGCGTTTCGTGCAGCATGGGGTATCTCTGCAATATACGAAACGAACCGCTTTTGTTTTTTACGATATAAAGACAAGTTCGTTTCGGATTTTTGTCGTGTCAACCACCACGGGGTAAGAAGAGAATATGGCCGTATAATGTTGAGTATGTTGAAACATAAGGAGTATATTCCAGATAGGCATTCTGCTGAAAATTTGGCCGAAATAGTCTGTTTGTGGAGTATTGACCCAAAGATAACGATATCGGAAAAAGTGTGGACTTTTTCGATATTGAAATTTTTATCCCGGTGGGTAGAATGGGGTGAAGATATGTTACAACAATTGGAGGCTCTATGTGAAACTGATATGTCGCCGGGAATGAGGGCCTTAATGCGTCGATTGCGCAAATAGTTTAAAATAGCTTAAATGTTTTTTATTCATCTCGTGAACACTTTGCCTAGTATTACATTTGTATAATAGAACCTAAGGCATAAAGGAGATTTTATATGAAGAAGTTATGGGGTTGTATATTGGTATTTGCTGTGTTGCTGACGGGATGCCGATCGGCTTCGGTACTCTCGTTCGATGTGTGGCGACCGGCAAAAGTTACTTTTCCGGCGGATATCGTGCGGGTAACTGTCGTTAATAATTCGGCAGAGCCTAACGAAAAAGAGGGGAATAAATATAAGGATATTTCGGGTAAGGAATATACGTTGGTCGTGCCGCATGACAGCACGACTTATCGTTTGGCGGAATATATAGCATTAGAACTTTCTGATGCACATTATTTCCCTGAGATTACAATTTTTTATGACGACTCTATAACCTTGCCTAAAAGTTTGTATCCTCTTTTGTCGGAAAATCAACTTTCGATTGTAAGGGGAGGAGCCGATAATACAGCGGTCGTGTCTCTCGATAAAACCGATATGGTAGTAAATATGGAGGATCACACTTTGTTAGGTTCTTCCGGAGAGACTGTCTTTGTTACAGACTTATCGGTAGCCACGACTTTGAATTTACGTGTATATTGGCCGAACAAGATAGAACCTTCTTCCGAAATGGTTACGGATACGTTATATTGGCAATCTTTCGGGTATACGCCAGATGATGCTCATAGTTCATTGCCTCTGACCGCTGAGTTTATTCAAGAGGCGATGAGGCAGATTTCTGCACGGGTAAGAGAATTGTTTATTCCTCATGTAGACAATGTCAATCGTTATATTTATACATCTACCAATCCGGCGATGGATGATGCTTATGATTTTTGGCAGCAGAAAAAATACAAAGAGGCTTCTTATTTGTGGGAATATGTTTATGAAGAACAGAAAAATGAAACTACCCGAGCTATGGCAGCAGCCAATTTGGCTGTGTATAATGAGCTGTTCGATAATTATAAAGTCGCTATTGAATGGGTAGATAAATCACTTTCCTTATTTGAAAAGAGGGTGGATAGTAATGCTTCTGATATAACTGCTTTACGGGACTATCGTCGGCAATTGATGGAACGGAAGTCTGATAATTCTTTGTTGCAGAAACAGATGTAGAGACAAAGATTGGGAAGCCCTCTATTTTCTTGCATCTTCATCACCAAATAAAGGTGATGTATTTGGGAGTGAAGTTTTTGTTTGTATTAACCCCTTCGCCCTGCGGGCACTCCCCCTATATTTTGCTGCGCAAAACACAGGGGGAGAGGGTGAGATGTATATCCCTTTTGCCTCTGCTCCGATGTTATTCAAAACGACCCGCCATGTTGCGGAGTGCGGCAGGGGGGGAGGGTTAAAAAGCACTTTTAATATTTTAAACTCCTCCATTGCTGTGCCTCGTAGCATTACGGGGTGTGGCGTTAGCAATAGGGGAGGTGTCACGAAGTGACGGAGGGGTTGAAAACGCCATCGTATCAGTCTTTTTATACCGGATATATCTCTTTTTCCTCTACCGTGTCCCGTAGCACTACGGAGAACATTGTTAGCCATATAGGGAAATATACACGAACAATCTCCGTTAATTATCGACTGACCCCCCAATAGGTCCATGCTAACTTGTAATAAAAAAACGTCCAAATTTTATTTGGACGTTTTTTATAAATATTTATGGGCATGTTAGCCTTGTATGGCAGCTATACCCGGTAAAGTTTTGCCTTCGATGGCTTCGAGTAGAGCTCCGCCTCCGGTCGATACATATGAAACTTTATCGGCCAATCCGAATTTATTTACGCAAGCCACAGAGTCGCCCCCGCCTACGAGAGAGAATGCTCCGTTTTTAGTTGCTTCTACAATGGCCTCTGCAACAGCACGGGAACCTGATGTAAAGTTATCGAATTCGAATACTCCTGTCGGACCGTTCCACAGAATAGTTTTCGATTTCTTGATTACGTCGGCGAACAGAGCTTCGGATTTAGGACCGATGTCCATACCTTCCCAGCCATCGGGTATTTTATCGACGTCACAGAAGTCGGTATTGGCATCGTTCGAGAAATCGTCGGCTATCTTGGCATCGACTGCTAAAACCAAATTTACATGATTGGCTTTGGCCTTGTTGATGAGTTCGAGAGCTAAATCGAGTTTGTCGTCTTCACAGATGGAGTTACCGATTTTACCGCCCAATGCTTTGGTAAAAGTATAGGTCATACCACCGGCGATAATCAAGTTATCTACTTTGGTTAATAGATTTTCGATAATATCGATTTTCGAAGAAACTTTCGAACCTCCCATAATAGCAGTGAAAGGACGAACCATCTCTTTCATTACTTTATCGACGGCGGCAACTTCTTTACCCATGAGGTATCCGAACATTTTGTTTTCGGGAGAGAAGTATTCTGCCATCAAGGCCGTAGAGGCATGGGCACGATGTGCCGTACCGAAGGCATCGTTTACATAAACATCTGCCAAGTCGGCGAGTTCTTTCGTAAATTCTTTTTGGCTGGCTTTGATCGCTTTTTTAGCAGCAGCTTTTTCTTCGTCGCTGGCATCTTCGGCCAATCCTCTGGGCTTTCCTTCCTCTTCGGCATGGAAACGCAAGTTTTCGAGAAGAAGAACTTCTCCGGGTTTTAATGCGGCTACGGCTGCTTTTACTTTATCGCCAACACATTCATCTACGAATTTTACTTCGGTTCCGAGCAATTCGCTCAAATGTGCAACGATATGACGCAAAGAGAATTTGTCTTCTGGACCTTTTTTGGGGCGTCCCAAGTGAGAACCGATGATGAGGCTACCGCCATCGGCCAATATTTTTTTCAGTGTAGGTAATGCTTTTACCATACGGGTGTCGTCGGTGATATTAAAGTTCTCGTCGAGAGGAACGTTAAAATCTACGCGGACAAATGCTTTCTTACCAGCAAAATTGTAATTGTCAAGTGTTTGCATATCGTTTAATATTTAGTATGTAACTCTTTTACTCTTTGGCAAATTTAGATAAAAATCGATTATCTTTTTACTATTAAATGCTATTTTCTCTAAAAATCAAAGTAGTCCCTTTGCGTGCAATAGATGTTCCATTTCATATTGTACTTTTAGAGCTTCTTCCCGGGCAGCTTCTGCGAATTTCTCGTCTGTGGCAGCATAGATGATCTTTCGGGAAGAGTTGACGAGTAAACCGCATTCGCGGTTCATGCCGTATCGAGCCACTTCTTCGAGGCTTCCACCCTGCGCTCCTACACCCGGAACTAAAAGGAAATTATGCGGAGCTATACGGCGTACGTCCTCGAATAGTTTTCCTTGTGTCGCTCCGACGACAAACATCAACTGTTCGTCTGAGGCCCAATTTTGAGCCGTGCGTATTACTTTTTCAAATAGCCGTTCGCCGTAAGAGTCTGCTGTCAATTGGAAGTCATAAGATCCTTTATTCGAAGTAAGTCCGAGCAGAATGACCCACTTGTCGGGATAGCCGAGAAAGGGTTTCACGCTGTCTTCTCCCATGTAGGGGGCTACGGTCACGGCATCTAAATCGAGGTGGCAGAAGAAGCTACGAGCATATAGCTCCGATGTGTTTCCTATGTCGCCACGTTTGGCATCGGCGATGATGAATTGGTCGGGGTAATTTTCCCGAATATAATTTACTGTCTTTTCAAAAGCGGCCCATCCTTGCATTCCTAAGCTCTCGTAAAAAGCCAGATTGGGCTTATAGGCCACGCAAAGATCGGCCGTAGCATCGATAATAGCTTTGTTAAAAGCAAAAATGGGGTCTTCTTCTTCTTTCAAGTGAGACGGTATCTTTTCCATATCGGTATCCAGACCAATGCAAAGGAAAGATTTTTTCCGTTTGATATTTTCAAATAATTGTTTCTTGTTCATGATATATGTGGATTATAGTTCGCTCTCTTTTAATCGTTCTGCATTCTCTGCCACGATTAAATGGTCTATACAATCTTGTATGTCTCCATTCATGAAGGCAGGTAAGTTATAGATCGTATAATTAATACGATGGTCGGTGATACGTCCCTGAGGATAATTGTAGGTGCGGATTTTGGCCGACCGGTCTCCGGTAGATACCATTGTTTTACGCCTGCTGGCGATGTCGTCTATGTATTTCTGGTGTTCTTTGTCGTAGATGAACGAGCGTAAACGAGAGAGTGCCCGTTCTTTGTTTTTAGGTTGGTCGCGGGTTTCGGTGCATTCGATAAGAATTTCTTCGGAGACACCGGTGTTGGGATTCTTCCAAATATACCTTAACCGTACACCCGATTCTACTTTATTGACGTTTTGGCCTCCGGCTCCACTCGACCGGAAAGTATCCCATTTTATTTCTCCTTCGTTTATTTCGACATCGAATTCTTCGGCTTCGGGCAATACAGCCACTGTTGCCGCAGAGGTGTGCACGCGGCCTTGTGTCTCGGTGGCAGGGACTCTTTGTACTCGGTGTACTCCCGATTCATATTTGAGTGTGCCGTATACATTATCGCCCGATACTGTGAAAATGATTTCTTTGTATCCGCCGGACGCTCCCTCGCTGTAACTGCTGACTTCGGCTTTCCAACCTTTGGTTTCGCAATATTTAGCATACATGCGGAATAAGTCTCCCGCGAAAATGGCTGCTTCGTCTCCACCTGTTCCTCCCCGTATTTCTACGATGGCATTTTTGCTATCTTCGGGGTCGGCAGGAACCAACAGTAATTTTATTTCTTCTTCGAGTTGCGGCAATTGTGACGTGCAAGAATCGAGTTCCTCCTTTGCCATATCCCTCATTTCGGGATCGTTTTCGGTTTCGAGTAATCGGCGAGATTCTTCTATTCCGTTAAGTATTTGTTTGTATCGTTTGGCTGCCTCCGATATTTTTTCGAGGTCACGATATTCTTTGGTGAGTTTTACAAACCTTTTCATATCGCCGATAACGGCAGGGTCGGTAATCAAAGTTCCTATTTCTTCGAATCGGATAAGCAGTCCTTCCAACTTTTCCAATAGTGTAGTCTGTTCGCTCATTCGGCCTATTTTTGCTTTTGGGCAAAGATAAGAAATTTCGCTCGATTTATTTTAACAGAAGGATTGAAAAAGATGGCTCGGCATAGAACGATAGTTTTTGGAACCAAGTCTATGCCGAGCCACCCCACATACAGAGTAGTAGTTTAGGTATTAAACATACTTATCTATATAATGTTTGATGTTTATCCTTGCTTAACGTGGTTTAACTATAAAAATAGCCGAGAAAGATACTCGGCTATTTTTATAGACTAAAACCAACGGACGTAGGCCAAATCTTGACGATGTGGCAGGTCTGGATTTTTGGGATACATTCGGAATGAATAGCGGAAGACCCCTGAATCGTTAAGTTGGTATTGTATTTTATAAGTTACTTTCGTTCCATCGGTTTGAACCGGTTCCATTTCGAGTGTCTTGTATGGCTCGGTGTTACCTTCTTCTACATTGGCTATGACTAGTTCTACACCCAAACAGTTGCCCAGTCCTTTATTATCCAAAACGACTGACATTTCGTATTCTTCACCTACGTGCGGATTATAAAGCAATCCGTCGGGTATGGATACAGAACAGATCTCGATATCGTTCCATTTGGATACAAATTCTTCTTTCCAAGCTGCGATTTCTTTGGCTTTGGCGAATTGGTCGGCTTTTAATAATCGGGTACGTTTGCCTTCTTTCAGATAGAACCGGTCGATATAATCGTGCAGCATGCGTTCCATCGTGAACTCCGGTGCAATCTTCGCGATGGAATTCTTGATGTATTGTATCCATTCCGGGGAATATCCTTTGCTGTTTTTTGCGAAATAGAGGGGTACTATTTGATTTTCGAGCATGGAATAGATTGTCGCCGCATCGAGTTGATCTTGTTGGTTTTGGTCTTGGAAAGTTCTTTTATCGGTAAGTGCCCAGCCGGCTCCTTCTTTGTATCCTTCGTACCACCAGCCGTCTAATACAGAGAAGTTGAGTACTCCGTTCATTTCGGCTTTCTCGCCCGATGTACCGGAGGCTTCCAATGGACGGGTAGGGGTATTTAACCAAATATCGACACCGGAGATAAGTCGTTTGGCGACTTTCATGTCGTAATTTTCGAGGAAAATAATTTTACCGAGGAATTCGGGCATACGGGAAATTTCCACAATTCTTTTTATCAAACCCTGTCCGGCTCCGTCGGCGGGGTGAGCTTTTCCCGAGAAGATAAATTGTACCGGATAATTGGGGTTAT
>ULSK01011329.1_pt1 | contig 15273 bp, 21 predicted proteins | sample 1956311 | NCBI WGS metagenome assembly ULSK01 (sample SAMEA4835706, study PRJEB28245) | human gut metagenome | biome: gut microbiome; material: fecal sample | place: Denmark | collected 2008 | reverse complement strand
TGGAAGGAATATGAGCTTATCGAGCCTAACCCAGTCTGTCATTATCGCCGTGAGATAACCTGGAGCGTTTTCAACGAAAAGGCTAACCGCTTTGCCAATCTGCTTTTATCCCGTGGGGTAAAAAAGGGTGACAAGGTGGGTATCCTGCTTATGAACTGTCTTGAATGGCTGCCTATTTATTTTGGTATCCTCAAGACGGGTGCGCTTGCAGTGCCGCTGAATTTCAGATACACTCCAGAGGAGATAAAATACTGTCTTGACCTTGCCGAGGTGGATATTCTTGTATTTGGCCCTGAATTTATCGGCAGAGTTGAGGAGATAGCTGATGAGATAAGCAAGAACAGACTTCTTTTCTATGTTGGCGAGAACTGTCCGTCATTTGCGGAGCATTATGACAGGCTCACTGCAAATTGTGCAAGCACTACTCCGTACATAGAGCTTACTGACGAGGACGATGCGGCTATCTACTTCTCGTCAGGCACAACTGGCTTTCCGAAGGCTATCCTGCACAATCACGAGAGCCTTATGCACGCCGCAAGAGTTGAGCAGAACCATCACGGTCAGACCAAGGACGATGTATTCCTTTGTATCCCTCCCCTTTATCATACAGGTGCGAAGATGCACTGGTTCGGAAGCCTTATCTCAGGGGGCAAGGCAGTGCTTCTCAAGGGCGTGAAGCCTGAATTTATACTTGATACTGTATCAAGGGAAAAGTGTACTATAGTATGGCTTCTTGTGCCTTGGGCGCAGGATATCCTTGACGCTATCGACAGCGGTGAGGTGACACTTTCAAAGTATGAGCTTTCACAGTGGAGACTTATGCACATAGGCGCACAGCCTGTTCCACCGTCACTTATTGCACGCTGGAAAAAGGTTTTCCCTAACCACAAATATGACACTAACTATGGTCTTAGCGAGTCTATAGGCCCCGGCTGTGTACACCTTGGCATGGATAACATTGACAAGGTAGGCGCAATAGGCAAGGCAGGCTTTGGCTGGAAGGTCAAGATAGTTGATGATAAGGGCAACACTGTAAAGCGTGGCGAAGTGGGTGAGCTTTGCGTAAAAGGTCCTGGCGTTATGACCTGCTACTACAGAGATCCAAAGGCGACGGCTGAAACTCTTAAAGACGGCTGGCTTTTCACTGGCGACATGGCTCAGGAGGACGAGGACGGATTTATTTACCTTGTTGACCGCAAAAAGGACGTTATTATAAGTGGTGGAGAAAATCTTTACCCTGTACAGATAGAAGACTTTTTGAGAAGTCACGACGCTATCAGGGACGTGGCAGTAATTGGTCTGCCTGACCAGCGTTTGGGCGAGATAGCGGCGGCAATAATCGAGCTAAAGCCAGACCACCCATGCACAGAGGAAGAAATAATGGCGTTCTGTCAGAAGCTTCCGAGATACAAGCGCCCACACAAGATAATTTTTGCAGACATACCGAGAAACCCGACGGGCAAGATAGAGAAGCCAAAGCTCAGGAAGATATACTGCGGCGAGAGCCTTGTGGCAAAGCAGAATCACGGATAAAAAGTAAAGAGGGGTAACGAAAATGGGACGAGAAATAGTATTTGCCAACATACGAAAAAGAATGATAGCAATGATAGTTGGCGGTGTGATACTCACGCTAATGGGTGGATTTATCTCATTTGCGGCGGTAGTAGCAGGTGAATACAGCGTATTGATACTTGGACTTTTTGCGCTTACGCCTGGTGTTATATTTCTTATATTTGGTACATCACGGAGGACGCACCCTGAAAAGAGCGGCATATTCAAAGCCAATCCCGATCTTTTACAGCAGGCTGACGAGCTTTACGCCAACATACAATATCAGGACGATTATATTATCGTATCCGACAGGGTGCTTGCCAACAAGAAAGTGCCATTTCAGATGTGCTGGCGAGAGGAAGCCTACGGCATTTACCAGCACACAGCGAGTATGAATTTCATCAGCTACACCAACGAGATAATCGTCTGCACGAAGCACAAGAAGAATGTACTGCGTTTTAACGTATATGCCAAGGGCAAGGACACCGCCATGGGGCTTATGCAATTGCTTTCCCAATGTTGTCCCAACGCAATGGTAGGCTACACTCCTGAAACACTTGCATATGTTAAGGAGATGCAGAGGCGTGCTCAGCAATAGATAATGGACAAGCTCTTTGTGCTTAAATTTGCACAAAGGGCTTGACTTTTTTTGTGATTACTTGTATAATAGTATAGTTGACACAAGGAGATGTACCCAAGTGGCTGAAGGGTCCGCACTCGAAATGCGGTAGTACGGCAAAACCGTAGCGAGAGTTCAAATCTCTCCATCTCCGCCAAACGAACAAAAACCACCGTATTTACGGTGGTTTTCTTTTGTATACACGATTTTTACACGATTGTGTTCAATATCTTCACCGCACGTTCTTCCTCTCGTGGGTAGAGGTGCGAGTAGGTGTTCCATGTCATTGATATGTTGGAGTGCCCAAGTCGTCTTGCTATCTCCTGAATGTTTATGCCCTCGTTGGCGAGCAGGGAAGCGTGGCTGTGACGGAAGTCATGAATACGGATGCGTTTGACACCTGCCAAGTCTGCAAACTTCTTGTTTGTCTTTTCAAGAGATGTATCACGGATGGGACGCTCACCGCCGCAGATGTACATATCATCACTGAACTTTGGCACTGCTTTCTTACAGCGTTCGTAATGTTCTGACAGCACTGCTCTTAACGGCTCTGGTATCTGTATCGTCCGTATGCTTGGCTTGTTCTTTGGCGGCGTGATACGATCACCGCCTTTGAGCTTCTGAGCAATGCTCTTGGTGATGGATATGTAGCCGTCTTTTATATCCGTCCATTGCAGAGCGTATATCTCGCCTTTTCGCATACCCATGTAAAATGCTATGTTGAAAAATACATAGTAGTTCCATTCGTACATTGAGCCGCCGTCCTCTGCTTCCTGAGCATAATTCTTAGCTGCCGATATGTATTTCTTGAACTCGTCAGGCGTGTAGAAAAGCATTTCTTTCTTGGCTTCAAGGGGCGCTTTGAAGTTGCCTGCGGTGATAACAGGATTTTTCGGAATGTATTCCATTTTCACAGCATAGTTCATCATTGCACGAAATTCGCCATAAATGTTCTTTCGAGTGACGATAGCCAATCCCTGCTCTGACAGCTCCTGCTTCCATTTCTGCACCATTGGTACGTTCAGATTATCTATCCTAACGCTTTCAAAGGCCGGCAGGACGTTCTTTCTCAGTATTCTCAGGGACTTGTCCAGTGACGTTTCACGGACCTCTGAACGCTTGGCGGTGATGTACTCCGTGAACAGCTGTCCGATAGTCATTTTCGGAGCTATCTCTTTATCATTGAGCTTTTGTGTAAGCTGGAGTTCAAGCTGCTTAGCCGCCTCTGCACCGAACGCCACACGGTCTATCTGATGAGACTTTCCGAAACTGTCTGTATAATTGATACGCACACGATATTTTTGCAGACCGTCTTTTCTGATGTTCTTTCCGTTCTTGTCCGTCATTTTGTAGATCGGCATAAATATTCCTCCTATTCTTGACACTCTTAAAAAAGTGTGCTACAATAAAAGGGCAAAATTCGCCCTTTCGTGGTTGAAGTGGGTGTGAATTTTAATCGAGCTGATATTGGTAGTATCCGCTCTGCTCGCCTCTGAGTGTTGGTAGCACTTGGGGGCGAGATTTTTATTTTATTTTTCTCTATACAATCCTATCGTAGAACAATTATGTCCACAAAAGGGCGGATAATTTGTACCTATTTGAGCTTCTGAAAAACTATAGATTTTACCGTTTAATTTTTGACATATGGGGCAAGCTGAACTATTATTTATGATAAAGTATTTATCTAAACCTAATTGCTGATACCGAGCAATATCCTTATGTGATTCTAATATTGAGCAAGCAGTTATGTATAATTGAGTTGCAAATGTTGTGTCAATTTTAAATTTTATTCTTAAAAAGCGTGCAGCCTTTTTATAATTAAATTTAATTAGCATAAGCCTTGCAATATCATATACAATATCACTATCTATGTCTTTTCTAAATGCTCTGGATAACAAATAATTATTTTGAAAGAACCAAGCAAAATCTTCGGCGTTTTGCTCGGTTTTATCCATTACATTATCTTGATTATCCAATAGCTTTTCAGTTTCTACTAAAAAGAGTTTATCTTTTTCAGCTTTGCTTTGTTTTTTTAGTGTGTAATCTGGTCGTTCACATTTTGCTTTTTCAAGTAAGCATAAAGTTTCTTCCGAGAATCTTTCTTCATATAGTTTTAAACTATCGAAGAAGGATTTTATTTTTTTACTTTTACCGTTCACAGTTTTTAATTTAGTAGCTTCAGAAACAGTTTTAATCCAATAACGTGCAAGAAAATTTCTGATAATTTCTTGCTCTTTTTTGCATAGATCTGAAAGTTCTTTTTCAGGAGTAGGAACATTATAGTTGTAATCTATTAAAGTCAGCTCTTTTAAAGCAGACTTCAATAAATCTAAATTATTGAAAAATTTATCAGCACTTACGCTTTCTTTTATCCAATGACGATAGTTTCCAATGTCACAATAAATTAAATAAACTCTATTATCTGCATCTAAATTTTCATACATGCAAGTTACCTCTATTTATCTTTGATTTTAGCACATTGTTTTTTCTTATATTGTCAAATACCCTATGTTATATAGCAAATAAGTATTCATATGTACTATCATACGATTTATTTTGCTGTTTGAAATACTCCTTAATGTATGGTTTAAACTTTGATAATAATAGCTTATCGTTTCTGCTAGAGTTCCAAAAATTTTTACGACTAAAAGTGGCTATCCTCTTATTTGCGGCATCAAAAGAAACATTAAACATATCCATTAAATTTGTATAATCCAATTTGTTGTTAAGATAGTGATACATAACGTAATATATCACTATTTCTGGCATTAAAACTTGTGCAGCAAAAAAATTAGCTTCAATTTCTTGTATTTGACCATCTGATGAATGGCCACAGTATATATGTCCCAATTCATGGACGATACCAAAAGTTCTATGTTCTTCAGATACAGTGCTGTTTTCACGATATAAAATAATTGAATAATCTTGTGCTTTTATGACATAGCAATCATCAATATTGCGCCCTATGAAACAAGTAATCGGCTGATTAGTTAGTTTCGCATAATTTTCAATGGTATCAATAATTATGCCTTCAGAAACAAGATTCAAATCTTTGGGATTAAATGCTAAACTTTTGATATTATGACTTAATAAAAAATTGGTTGCCGAATTTTGTGCCATTTCGAAATTGGGTTTACTCAATTTATTGCCTCCTATAAGCTATTTATTTTTTTAATCCTTTTGCTGATAAGTATATATCTATTGTTTGTTCAAAATTTTTAACAAGCTGTTCTCGATCTTCTTCAGGAATTTGTTCCAAATGTCTGGCAATTAATTTGATTCTTTCATTTTCATCATCGGATAATCCTAATAAGTAATCAGTAGAAACTTCAAAATAAGATGCCATTTTAATAAGTGTTGCATTATCTGGTTGTCTAGATCCATTTTCCCAATTACAAACAGTGTTTTGTGCAGCACCAACTAATTCGCCTAATTTTGATTGACTTATTCCTTTTTTCTTACGTAATTCTGCTATTCTGTTCATTGCAATCCTCCTATGAGATAACCAATGTAATTTGTATCTCTTAAACAAAGAATATCACTCTATGAGATTAAAGTCAAGCTATTTTTACAAATATCTCAAAAAGGGATTGACATTAATCGCTATATGTGATAATATCCTTATATGAGATATTTAATCATGCTGAAATCTCAAAATAATCATAGCTTGGAGGTGAAATCAATTGAAGAAATTAAAACTTATTCGAAGGAAAAAGGGCTTTTCACAAGCTGAGTTTGCTAATCAAATGGGAGTATCTCAAAATACGATATCTCAATGGGAAAATGGTGCAAGAATACCTAATGTTATAAGTCTTAAGAAAATGGCACAAATTCTTGATTGCTCGACGGATATGCTTTTGGAAGATATCGAAACAAACGAAAGGACAGATGACTAATGAATGAACTAATCAAAATCAGTTATGAAAATGCTGAACGCCCAACAGTATCGGGCAGGGAACTACACGAGGCACTTGAAGTCAAGACCGCTTATAAAGACTGGTTTCCGAGAATGTGTGAATACGGATTTACGGAGGGTGAGGATTTCAACCCGCTCAAAAATGAGCAGGTTCGTACTGAGGGAAACAGGCAGGTAAGTCGTGAACTTACCGACCACCAACTTACAATCCCAATGGCAAAGGAGATCTGTATGTTGCAGAGAAGTGAAAAAGGAAAGCAGTTCCGTCAGTACTTCATAAGAGTTGAAGAAGCGTGGAACAGTCCTGAGATGATTATGAAAAGGGCTTTGGAAATTGCCAATGAAAAGGTAAAAGCTCTGCAAGTAAGTGTTTCACAGCTTACTGTTGATAAACAGATTATGCAACCGAAAGCTGATTACTTTGATGAACTCGTGGACAGAAATCTGTTGACGGGAATAAGAGAAACAGCTAAGGAACTTAAAGTCAAGCAAAATACTTTTGTGAATTTCCTGCTTGATAAAAAGTATCTTTACAGAGATAAAAAGGGCAAGCTTATGCCATATGCAAAGCCCATGGAGAACGGCTTGTTTGAAGTCAAGGAGTTTTCTAATGAGAAAACAGGTTTTTCAAGCACGCAGGTGTTTATTACGCCTAAAGGAAAAGAAACGTTCAGACTGTTATTGCTTTAATATAATAAATGATTTAGAGGAGGCACAAAAAATGAAAATTTACAAAGTCACAACGATAGACCAGTTTCACGATAAAAGGGTGTTCACAGTAGCTGCAAAGAGTCAGTACGAGGCTCTGACAAAGGCAAGTGTTAGTTCCCATGAGAATGTCTTGACAATCGAGGAGGTGAGATAAATGAGGTCACCGGACATTGAAACGGCAGTGCGGCTGTACTATGAAAAGCCCGAAATAACCAATTCGGATATCAAGGAGCTGTTCGGCACAGGTGAAACGCAGACTATCAAAATCAAGAAAGCTGTTAAGGAAGAAATGGAAAAGCGTGGTGTGAAGTCATGGCTGCCGCACTCGGTCAATACCGAGATAGCCTACGAGGTGTGGGGCATTGATATCGACAACTTCGAGAAAAGGCTTAAAAAACTCCGCACACTTTACGGAAAGGACGTGAGAAAATGATAGCCGCGTTAGAGATAATCAGATGTGCCGCAGCGGTAGCGCTCTTGGTGGTGCTTGCAATGTATGTAGCGTACAGGTGGTATGTAAGTGTAAAAGAAACTGCCTACGAGGAAGCAGAGGAGAGCATAAAGCAGGCGGTGAGAGAAGCAGGCAAGCCCGTGGTCAAGGTCGAAGTTGAAATGAAAGGAAAGTGGTAAAATGTTGTTCATAGTGGGTATCATAGCGGCGGCTATAGTGGTGCTGTCGGCACTGTATGGCGTCGTAGCGTTGATGATAGAATACAGACACTGGGAAAAGGAATTTGAGGAGGACGAAAACGATGATAGTGATGAGAGAGGTATTTAAGAGGGACAAGCCCCTTGACAACGGCAGTGGAGCGGTCAATATCTGCGTGTTCCATTCAAATGTCAAGCCTGATGAGTGCGGTGCGCTGACAGTAACGCCAACGAAGGACTACTGTCGCAGATGTGCGTTCTACAAGACCCGTGAGGACTTTGACAGAGGGCTTGGCGATGCCGCGAGGTCGCTCCGTGAGAAAGGGATTGAACCTGTGAAGAAGATGGACTATGACGGCAAACAGTATATGAGCGTAAGACCTATTGAAAGGGAGGATAAAGATGATACCGATGATGACAAAAGAGGAGTTTGAAAAGGCGGTTGAGGTTTGCACCAGTGCAGATACGAACTGTGCACACTGTCCGCTTAGCAAAAAAATCTATAGATGCGGCGGATATTTTGCCCGCTACATAAAAGAAACCGAGCCTGCACTGTCTGCCAACAGCACAAGCTCGGAGGTATCAAATGATACCAATTTTAAAGTACAACTTGATGATAGCACATTGCTGAACATTTGTCAAGAGAAGCTGGAGAAAATATCAAAAATAGCCCTTGACGATTACCCTGACGAGTTTCTGACGGGATATATCTGTGCTGTAAAGGATAATATCCAGAAATTGAGAGGTGGTGACAGCAAATGAAAGGCTTGCCAACACGCTGTATAGATCCTGTCATGAAGTGCTGTCAGGATTGCGCTTGGGGATATCGTGAATATCTAGCAGGCTGTTGCTTTGAAAGTGGCTGTACGTTGGGCTTTGATAAGGGCAGACCTGAGGACGAGCCGACAGATGAAGAACTGCAAAAGTTTGATGAATGGATGAAAAACCAGTTGAAGGAGAATGAAAAATGTCAGTAAAAATAAACTCACTTGAATTTGAGAACGTAAAGAAGATAAAAGCCGTACAGCTTGAGCCTGCAAAGAACGGGCTTACTGTTATCGGCGGTAAGAACAGGCAGGGCAAGACCTCTGTCCTTGACGCTATCGCTTGGGCACTTGGGGGCGATAAGTACAAGCCGTCCTCTCCTCAGCGTGAGGGGTCTGTTGTCGAACCGCACTTGAAGATCACCCTCGATAATGGTATCGTGGTGGAGCGTTCGGGCAAGAACAGCTCCCTCAAAGTCACCGACAGCACAGGCAAAAAAGGCGGTCAGCAGCTTTTGAACAGCTTCGTTGAGCAGTTTGCACTTGACCTGCCTAAGTTCATAAATCAGTCAAGCAAGGAAAAAGCTTCAACTCTGCTGAAAATAATCGGTGTGGGTGATACGCTCTATCAGTTGGAACATAAGGAACATTCCCTCTATGACCAGCGTACTGCTATTGGCAGGATAGCTGACCAGAAGTTTAAGTTCGCAAAGGAAATGCCTGTGTACGCAAACGTCCCTGCCGAGCCTGTTTCAGCTTCGGAGCTTATCAGACAGCAGCAGGATATACTTGCTCGCAACGGCGAAAATCAGCGTAAGCGTGACCAGAAAGAATACTACGAAAAGCAGTTGGAGATTGCTAAGTCTGCCTATGAACGTGCAAAAGCAAGCTATGAAGCGGCAGCGAACAACTTCAAGCTTGCAAGCCTTGACGCACAGGACCTTGTTGACGAAAGCACAGCGGAGCTTGAAAAGAATATCTCAGATATTGAGGAGCTGAACAAGAAGATAAGAGCAAATCTCGACAGGGAGAAAGCTGAGATAGATGCTGAGGACTACCGTTCGCAGTATACATATCTCACTGAGCAGATAGAGGACGTAAGGCAGGCTAAAACTGACCTGCTGGGCAGTGCCGACCTGCCCCTTGAGGGGCTTTCAGTTGAGGGCGGAGAGCTGCTGTATAACGGGCATAAGTGGGATAGTATAAGCGGTGCTGAACAGCTTATCGTCGCTACCTCTATCGTGAGAAAGCTCAACCCTGACTGTGGCTTCGTACTTTTGGACAAGCTCGAACAAATGGATACCGACACCCTTGAAGACTTCGGCAAGTGGCTTGAAGCACAGGGCTTGCAGGCGATAGCCACAAGAGTTTCCACAGGTGACGAGTGCAGTATCATAATCGAGGACGGCAGGTCAATGGACAATGATAAGGAAGAAAACACAGAAACGAAAACTTGGAAAGCAGGTGCATTTTAATGTATGAAATAACATCAGGAGTTGTAAGCTCCGCACAGAAAGTCGTGATATATGGTCCTGAGGGCATAGGCAAATCCACCTTTGCGGCTCAGTTCCCCGACCCTGTATTTATTGATACTGAGGGCAGTACAAAGAAGCTGAACATCAGACGTTTCCCTAAGCCGTCAAGCTGGGAAATGCTCAAAAACGAGGTAAAGGAAGCTATGAACGGCAGGCTCTGCAAGACCCTTGTCATTGATACATTTGATTGGGCTGAACAGCTTTGCATTGAAACTATCTGCTCGGCACATCAAAAGAAAGGCATTGAAGATTTCGGCTATGGCAACGGCTATGTCTACGAGAAAGAGGAGATAGGCAAGTTCCTCAATCTCTTGCAGGAGGTAGTTGACAGCGGTATCAACGTTGTGCTTACGGCTCACGCTCAGATGAGAAAGTTTGAACAGCCTGACGAGCTTGGTGCTTATGACCGTTGGGAGTTAAAGCTCGGCAAGAAAACTTCTTCTCAGATATCGCCTCTTGTGAAAGAATGGGCAGATATGGTGTTGTTTGCAAACTACAAAACATATGCAGTAGCTGTGGATAAGGATGGCAAGAAGTTCAAGGCTCAGGGCGGTGACCGTGTAATGTACACCACACATCACCCTTGCTGGGACGCTAAAAATCGTGATGGACTTCCGTCTGAAATGCCTTTTGAGTATAGTGGTATAGCTCACCTGTTTGCGTATACACAGACTGCTGAAATGCCTAAGCCTGTGCCTGCACCGACAGTTCAGACAGCACAGCCTACACAGACCGCACAGACTGCCACACAAAAATCGGACGAGCCTCTTACTGATCTCAGCGGCTTTGAGGACGTTGCACCGCCGCCTATCGTTATCCCTGAGGGCATACCGAAAGCGCTTGCAGACCTTATGAGAGCCAACAACGTAAGCGAATCGGATATACGTCTTGTGGTATCTCAGAGAAACTATTTTCCTTATGATACCCCTATTACAAACTATCCTGACGACTTCGTGCAGGGCTGTCTGATAGGTGCTTGGGAACAAATGCTGCCGCTTATCAGAGAAAATCAGAAAGTACCATTTTAAAAGGAGGACAACACTATGGATAATTTTATGGAATACGGCTGGGAAGATGAGATAGTCAACGAGGGTGGGGACTTTGTCCTGCTCCCTGAGGGGGACTATGACTTCACCGTTGCAAAGTACGAACGTGCAAGACACGAGGGGTCGGCAAAAGTGCCGCCCTGCAATATGGCAAAGGTCACATTCACCATTTGGGGTGCAGAGGACAGCGTGGAGATAACAGAGAACTTCTTCCTTTGCAACAAGTTTGAGTGGAAACTCTCAGCACTTTTCCTGGCTCTAGCTTGAAAAAGCATGGCGAGCCGCTGAAAATGAACTGGAACGCTATCACAGGCAAAAAGGGCAAGTGTCACGTCTACGTTGACAACTACAAGAACAAGGACGGTGAGGACAGGCAGTCCAACAAGATTAAGAAGCTCTATGCCTATGACGAGAATGTGACTACCGTTCAGCCTGCTCAGACGCAGACACCACAGTATAGCCAGCCTGCTCAGACAGGTGGCTGGAAAGCCGGTGCGTTCTGATGATGAATTTAAGACCATATCAAAACGAGGCTAAGCTTGCTATACTCGAACAATGGTCTGAGGGAATAAACAAAGTCCTTGCAGTTCTGCCGACAGGAACGGGAAAGACAATACTTTTCTCGGCTGTTACGGAAGAATGTGTGCGGCAGGGTAAGCGTGTGCTTATCCTTGCCCACAGAGGCGAGCTGCTCGACCAGGCGGCGGACAAGCTTATGAAGTCAACAGGGCTTGGCTGTGCCACCGAGAAAGCAGAGCAAAGTTGTTTAGGCTCTTGGTATCGTGTGGTAGTAGGCTCAGTTCAGACCCTTATGCGTGAGAAAAGGCTCAAAGGCTTTTCGGAAAATTACTTCAATACCATTATCATTGACGAGGCTCATCACGCTATCTCAGACGGCTATCAGAGAGTGCTTGACCATTTTCCTGAAGCTCAGGTGCTTGGTGTGACGGCTACACCTGACAGGGGCGATATGAAGAACTTAGGCTCGGTGTTTGACAGCCTTGCATATGAATACACACTGCCGCAGGCTATCAAAGAGGGCTATCTTTCACCTATCAAGGCTATCACCATACCGCTGAAACTTGACCTTTCGGGAGTTTCAACTCAGGCAGGAGATTTCAAGGCTAGTGATATCGACACGGCACTTGACCCATATCTTTATCAGATAGCTGATGAAATGCTTAAATACTGTAAGGAACGCAAGACAGTTGTGTTCCTGCCGCTTGTCAAGACCTCTCAGAAGTTCCGTGATATCCTTATCAGCAAAGGGTTCAACGCCGCTGAGGTCAACGGAGAAAGCACAGACAGAGCGGAGATACTTGAAGCTTTCGACAAGGGCGAATACAACGTGCTGTGCAACTCAATGCTCCTCACAGAGGGCTGGGACTGTCCGTCAGTTGACTGCGTTATCGTGCTAAGACCAACAAAAGTGCGTGGGCTTTACTGTCAAATGGTAGGCAGAGGCACAAGACTTTGCGAGGGAAAGACAGAACTTTTGCTGCTTGATTTCCTATGGCACACAGAACGCCACGAGCTTTGCAGACCTGCACACCTTATCTGTCAGAATGAAGAGGTCGCTGAGAAAATGACCGAAAACCTTGCCAATGAGGCAGGCTGTGCAGTGGATATCGAAGAGGCAGAAAAACAGGCAAGCGAGGACGTTGTGGCACAGCGTGAAGAGTCTTTGGCAAAGCAGCTCAAAGAAATGAAAACACGCAAGCGAAAGCTCGTTGACCCTTTGCAGTATGAAATGTCAATACAGGCTGAGGACTTGTCCTCATATGTTCCTGCCTTTGGCTGGGAGTGTGCTCCTGCTACCGACAAGCAGAAAGCAAAGCTTGAAAAGCTGGGCATTTTCCCTGACGATATAGACAACGCAGGCAAGGCAAAGCTTATCCTTGACCGCCTTGAAAAGCGCCGCAATGCAGGACTTACCACTCCAAAGCAAATAAGGCTGCTTGAAAGCAAGGGCTTTGAACACGTTGGCTCTTGGAGCTTTGACAGTGCAAGCAAGATGATAGCCCGTATCTCTGCTAACGGCTGGAGAGTGCCGAGAGATATCGACCCGAAAACATACACACCTGAGAACTAAGGAGAAGTGAATGGATAACACAAATTTGCTTAAAATGCTTGAATACATAGACCCTGCGAGCTGTGATTATCAGGAATGGGTCAATGTAGGAATGGCTCTCAAACACGAGGGCTATTCCGTGAACGATTGGGACAGTTGGTCGAGGTCAGACAGCCGTTATCACAGCGGTGAGTGTGAACACAAGTGGCAAGGCTTTAACGGCAATGCTCAGCCCGTGACCGCAGGAACTATCGTGCAAATGGCAAAGGAAAGAGGATACAGCCCCCATGAATTTCAGGCATACGATTGGGACGGCGAGATAGTTGCAGAAGAAAGCAGTCCCCTTGTAAACGGCGGTGAGGGCATACCGATCACCGAGCCTGCTCAATGGGATCCTGTCAAGGAGATAGTCACCTATCTTGAAACACTCTTTGAGGCAGGAGAGAACGTGGGCTATGTTACGCAAACGTGGGAAACAGAAAAGGACGGCAAGACCAAGTATCTGCCCACAAAGGGGTGCTGTGACAGGACGGCAGGGGAGCTTATAAAGAGGCTTGGCGAATGTAACGGCGACATTGGTGCGGTGTTTGGCGACTACAAGGAAGAAGCCGGAGCGTGGATCCGCTTCAATCCTCTTGACGGCAAGGGCGTAAAGAACGAGAATGTAACAGACTACCGCTATGCTCTTGTTGAAAGCGACAGTATGCCTATAGAACAGCAGAATGCTGTGATGAGAGAGCTTGAACTTCCTATCGCTGTGCTTGTATACAGCGGTGGAAAGAGCGTTCACGCTATCGTCAAGATAGACGCTCCCAACTATGATGAATACCGCAGGCGTGTTGATTTTCTTTACAAGGTCTGCAAGGAAAGTGGTCTTGACATAGATAAACAAAACCGCAATCCCTCACGCCTTAGCCGTATGCCAGGCGTTATGAGAAACGGCAAGAAACAGTTCATCATTGACAAGAACATAGGAAAGGAGAGTTTTTCGGAATGGAAAGATTACATAGAGAGTATCAATGATGATCTCCCTGACCCTGAGAGCCTGAGTGCTGAGTGGGATAACCTGCCTGAGCTTGCACCACCACTTATTGACGGTGTTCTCAGACAGGGTCACAAAATGCTCATTGCAGGTCCGTCAAAGGCAGGCAAGTCTTATGCACTTATCGAAATGTGCGTGGCGATAGCTGAGGGGGTCAAGTGGTTTGGCTGGCAATGCACCAAAGGAAAGATACTATACGTCAACCTAGAGCTTGACAGAGCATCTTGTTTGCACCGTTTCAAGGACGTGTACACCGCAATGCACCTAGAGCCTGATAACCTCAGTAGCATAGACATATGGAACTTGCGAGGTCACAGCGTACCAATGGACAAGCTTGCACCGAAGCTCATACGACGTGCAAGCAAGAAGAATTACATTGCCGTAATAATCGACCCTATCTACAAGGTCATAACAGGCGACGAGAACTCAGCAGACCAAATGGCTCACTTCTGCAACCAGTTCGACAAGGTATGCACGGAGCTTGGCTGTGCGGTCATATACTGCCACCACCACTCAAAGGGAGCACAGGGCGGCAAGCGTTCAATGGACAGAGCCAGCGGTTCAGGAGTATTCGCCCGTGACCCTGACGCACTTCTTGACCTTTCAGAGCTTGACATTTCAGACAGCCTTTACAAGCAGCAGGAGGACGAAACTGTTTGCCGTATCTGTGAGAACTGGATGAGGAGATTTTACAGAAATACTGATGACCTTTGTTCACAGGACGATCTTGTTACGCCGTCAAAAATGCTTGAGATAACGCACAAGTACCTGCACCCGAACTCATACAAGCTTATGATGACCGACATAGATAAGGCTAAGCTTGCAGTAAGAAACCGTACAGCATGGCGTATAGAGGGTACTCTGAGAGAGTTCCCGAAGTTTGCTCCACTAAATATGTGGTTTGATTATCCTGTTCACAGAGAGGATACTGTGGGCGTGCTTAAAGACTGCGAGGTAGAGGACATCACACCGAATTGGAAGAAAAATTTCAGCAAGAAAAAGACCAATGAAGACCGCAGCAAGGAGCGCAAGGAGAGCATTGAAACAGCTTTCAGCGGTGTGCAGGAGAACGGCAAGTGCCGTATTTCTGAGCTGGCGGAGTATCTTGCAGTTACCGAAAAGACAGTGCGTTCAAGGCTAAAAGAGCATGGTGGTTTTTGGATAGATGGCGGAGAATGTGGCTTAAAAAAATGAGTGAAAGAAAGGAAAAAGTCGAGAAAATTTACTTTGAAACGGAAAGGAAAAAATCGAGTAAGCGTAAGGAAAATATCGGTGTTTTCCCTTGGGAAGAAAATATCGGCAAAATACCGACTTTTTCCCGAGGGAAGAAAAAGTATATTATTACATAATATATATTTTCGGGCATAAGC
>ULSK01057320.1_pt1 | contig 15448 bp, 13 predicted proteins | sample 1956311 | NCBI WGS metagenome assembly ULSK01 (sample SAMEA4835706, study PRJEB28245) | human gut metagenome | biome: gut microbiome; material: fecal sample | place: Denmark | collected 2008 | reverse complement strand
CTTTGCGAAAAGCCAGCGGAAATAATGAGAAAAATCCAGCCCCTCAAACTTGAATGGTTCGGTTTAAGACTTTTTCAACCCAACACTATTCCTTAACTTGGTATATCGCTAAATCTTATATTTCCTTTTCCGAAGCTAAAAAATCCCTGAGGGCATCATCCCAAGTCGGCATTCTGAAGATTCCACTTTCCTTCAAGACGAGTTTTTCTAAACATGAATTGTGAGGACGTTTTGCAGGAGTTGGGTATTGGTCGGACGTGCATGGAATAACCTTTTGATCTATTCCTTTTAATTCAAAAATCTTTTGAGCAAAATCAAACCAAGAAGCCTCCCCTTCGCATGTTAAATGTATCGTGCCAACAAGATCGGGGCACTTCAAGATAATTTGCAACGCATCCGCAACGGCTTTTGTACTCGTTGGGTTTCCGATCTGATCATTCACGACCTTAAGTTCCGGGCGTGTTCCATCAGCAAGACGAAGCATTGTATGGACGAAGCTGGGGCCCTTACCACCATATAACCAAGAAACTCTTGCAATTAGATGATTAGGGCACAATGATTTCGCAGCCTGCTCAGCAGCCCACTTGGATTTAGCATAAATATTCAAACCACCATTGGCTTGGTCATACTCATGATAAGGACGGTCGAGTTCGCCATCGAAGACATAATCTGTCGAGATAGCGATTAATTTCGCTCCTACCTTGTTACAAGCGTGGGCGACATTCGTCGTGCCAAAGGCATTAATCTTCCAGGCTTCGAATTGCTTGGACTCACATAAATCTACTGCTGTCATTGCAGCACAATGAATCACGACGTCAGGTTTGATTTTTTCAAACACCGAGCACACCAATGCAGGACTAGTAATATCGCACTCTTCTCGATCTAAAGCAAAAAGCTCATAGCCTTGAAGTGTATTCATCAATGTGGTGCCAAGCATTCCCTTAGCACCAGTAATTGCCACTTTCATAGTCGATTAACCAAGGAGAGATTTTTTAAGATCATTAAAGGAATGTGCAACGCCGTCCTTGGCACTTACCAGCGGTTCAAAATCAATGGGCCAATCGATTCCAATTTCTGGATCATCCCATTTAATCGAACCTTCGTCATCAGGATGATAGTAGTCAGTGCATTTATAGTGAAAATGAGCTACGTCGCTCAAAACGACAAAACCGTGCGCCATTCCGGGAGGAATCCACAGCTGGTGCTGGTTCTTATCGGAAAGGATAGCTCCGAACCATTTTCCGAAAGTAGGAGAGTCTTTTCTGATATCCACTGCGACATCAAAAACTTCTCCCAGAGAAACCATGACCAACTTACCCTGTGGATGCTTTTTCTGGAAGTGGAGCCCTCTTAAAATACCTTTCGTTGATTTACTGTGGTTATCTTGAACAAAAGGAAGGTCGATACCCGCCTCTTCATAGCGCTTCTTCTGCCAAGTCTCTACAAAATATCCGCGATTGTCCCCAAAAATTTTAGGTTTAATTAAGAGCACGCCTTCGATCGGAGTTTTTACGACTTCCATTTCCTACCTCAATAAATTTAATAAATATTGACCATATTCGTTTTTAGCTACCGGCTTGGCCAATTCTTCCAATTGAGCGTCAGTGATATAACCTTTTCTCCAAGCTATCTCTTCAGGACTTGCAATCATGAGGCCTTGACGTGCCTGTACTGAATGAATAAACGAGGCTGCTTCCAAAAGCGAAGCATGAGTTCCTGTGTCCAACCAGGCGATTCCTCTTTCCATGATTTCAACATGAAGAGAGTTTGCCTTCAGATAGGCCAAATTCACATCGGTAATTTCTAATTCACCGCGAGCCGATGGTTTGACCTTCTTTGCGATATCGAGAACTGTCTCATCATAAAAATAAAGGCCAGTTACCGCATAGTTGGACTTAGGAAGTTTTGGCTTTTCTTCAATTGAGACAGCTTTTTTGCCTTCATCGAACTCCACAACCCCGTAACGCTCCGGGTCTGAAACGTGGTAGCCGAAGACCGTTGCGCCCTCGTCTCTGGCCTTTGCTTGCTCCAATAACTGCTGGAATCCTTGACCAAAGAACAAATTGTCACCTAAGACTAAACACGTGTTGTAGCCTTTTATGAAATCCTCGCAAAGCAAAAATGCCTGTGCGAGTCCCTCCGGCTTGGCCTGAACAACGTATTCAAAGTTACAGCCCCACTGGGAGCCGTCTCCCAAAAGTTCCTTAAATAGAATCTGCTGATCAGGAGTCGTAATAATGGCAATATCTCTTATCCCAGCAAGCATAAGAACTGATAAGGGATAGTAGATCATGGGTTTATCGTAAACAGGCATCAGCTGTTTGCTGATACTTTTGGTTAGCGGATAAAGTCTCGTTCCGCTACCGCCAGCGAGGATAATTCCTCTCCATTCTTTAGACATTATTGGCGCTCCTTATAGTTCTTCTCAATCCATTTTTGATATTCACCGGATTGAATATTTTTAACCCAATCTTCATTGTTCAAATACCATTGAATTGTTTCTTTTAGCCCATCTTCAAATTTATGTTTGGGTTTCCAACCAAGTTCTTTTTCAATTTTGCTGCAGTTGATGGCGTAACGAAGATCGTGGCCTAATCTGTCCTTAACAAAGGTAATTTGTTCTCTGTAGGATTTGCCGTCAGAGCGCGGTTTGATTTCATCCAGAACTTCGCAAATTTTGTTAACGATGAAAAGGTTGTTGCGCTCAGCTCTTCCTCCAATATTGTAGGTTTGTCCGACCCTTCCCTTTGTTAGCACTTCATAAATTGCATCGCAATGGTCTTCAACATGTAACCAGTCTCTGATGTTTTCTCCAGTTCCGTAAATCGGAAGAGGCTTTCCAGCTAAAGCGTTTAACGTCATCAATGGAATTAACTTTTCCGGGAACTGTCTCGGACCGTAGTTATTAGAGCAATTAGTTATAACGGTCGGAAGTCCATATGTTTCGTGATAGGCACGAACAAAATGGTCGCTGCTTGCCTTAGAGGCAGAGTAAGGACTATTAGGAGCAAACGGGGTCTCTTCTGTGAAAGCCGGATCGTCCATGGATAAAGTTCCAAAAACCTCGTCGGTGGAGATGTGGTGGAATCTGAAGTTATTCTTTTTTTCTTCGTCGAGGTTTTTCCACCAATCTTTAACTACTCTAAGGAGAACTTCTGTGCCGAGAACATTCGTCTTAACGAAGATATCAGGATCCAAAATCGATCTATCTACATGGCTTTCAGCTGCGAAATTTATCACAGCGTCAGGTTGATATTTTTCTAAAAGTTTTCTAACTAGCTGCTCATCTCCGATATCTCCTCTGACAAAAACATGATTGGAGGCGTTTTTAATCTCATCGAGATTTTCCAGATTGCCGGAGTAAGTCAACTTGTCCAAGTTGACTACGTTATCACCAGCTTTTACTCTTTGAAGAACAAAGCAAGAACCGATAAAGCCGGCCCCTCCCGTAACGAGATAGGTAGATTTCATTTTTTAAGACGTCCAATAAGTTTATTGAGCACCGATTTGAACCCTGAAAATCTGGACATTCTCCAAAATCTAAGAAACAAGGGTACAAACGACGGTAAATACAAATATGCGATTTTATAACACTTATCGTTAATTTCAGAGTGAACTAACAATCGTCGTATTTCTCTCCTGAACAGGTTATATTTACGGACGTATTGGAAAATATTTTTTTTCTGTTCAGGCTGTCACTGTGTTGACGCCAAAAAACTAGTTTGTCTGCTATGAACGATACTTTTGTTTTTTGGCAAATTTGAATCCAGAGAAACCAATCAATCCATTCCGGGACTGGACTACTGAAGTTTGCTCCTTTTAGTAAATCTGTCTCCACCGCCGCGCATGAGAAAGTAGGTATCAAGTTTTCAGTGAGAATGAGGAAATCTAGACTCACAGGTTGAACATCGGCTCTAATCTCAAGCATTTTTTTATTAATTCTTGGAACGTATGATTCAAACCAATTTGAATCATTGTTTGTCAATCCCACTGGCTCGATGTTACAAAAAATGACGCCAGCCCCTTCCCTTATCTTTTTTAACAATCTTTCCACAGATCCGGCTTTAGAGAAGTCATCAGATTCCAAAAATGCAACCCATGGAGTTTCAACTGCAGCAATAGCGAGTCTCATTGATTCAATGAGGCCTTTATTTTTATTACCAGGATGGGTTAGGAGAGAAACAAAATTATATTTTTTTAAATAGGAATCGATTATATTTATGGAATCATCTACTGATCCGTCATCTACAACGAGGACATTAAACGGATTTTTTTCTGTCCATTGGTTGCAAAGGCTTGCCAAATTCTCATTGAGAAATTTGTCGTAATTGTAACTAGTAACTATATACGTGAGCTCAGGAGTTTTCATAGATAAAACTCAGCATTTGTTTATAATCTGATGATTTAAGAGATTATTTTATCAGCAATGCGTTTATCAATATTTGGTGCCGGACTGAAAGATATTATCACGTCTTTCAAAGATAGCCGCCTGCCAATCTTTTTGGCTTATTCTGATATTAGACAAAGATACAGAAGATCTAGCTTGGGACCCTTCTGGATCACGATTTCTATGGGCGTAACTATTGCATGTATTGGAGTTATATTCGGTAATATTTTTAAGGCTCCGATGAAGGAATTCCTTCCTTTCCTTTCTATTGGGCTAATTATTTGGGGGTTTATAAGTTCAGTTATCACCGAGGCCACGACCGTTTTTCCGTCATCAGCGGGCATTATTAGGCAATTGCCTATCCCTCTGTTTTCTCATATTTATAGGATGATCATTAGAAATGTTTATGTTCTTTTACATAATATCGCTGTCCTACCCATTGTCTACATTTGTGTTGGTAAAACAATAGGCCTCGAATCGTTGCTCTTTCTTCCAGGTTTTTTACTTTTGTTACTTAATCTGGCCTGGATCAGTCTGATTTTAGCCATAGTATGTGCTCGTTTCCGGGATTTAACTCAAATAGTGGCTAGTTTTTTACAAGTATTTTTTTACATTACCCCAATTATTTGGATGCCTTCTCTGCTTCCGGCTAGAGCCTCTGTAATGTTATTGGAACCCAATCCTTTCTATCATCTAGTTTCTATTGTTAGAAACCCATTGATTGGTTTACCGACGTCCTCAGGAAATTGGATTTTTGCTTTAGTGATGGGAGTAATCGGTACTTTTGTAGCTGTCATATTTTTTAATAATTATAGAAGACGGGTTGCCTATTGGATCTAAGGAAGAAGCATGGCCTATATAAAGTTAGAAAATGTAAATGTGGAAATTCCTGTTTTTAATTCCCAAGGGCGTTCTTTAAAAAAAACCGTAATGGGAATTGCGACTGGAGGCAAGATCGGTTTAACAGAATCCGGAAAGACAATAGTAAATTGCCTGTCAGATATAAATTTTGAAATAAAGAATAATGAAAGGGTTGGGCTGCTTGGCCATAACGGCGCTGGTAAGAGTACTTTATTACGGGTTTTAGGAGGCGTATACGTACCAACATCAGGGCGTGCTTTCATTCATGGCGCAGTTGGTTCATTAATAGACATTTCTCTTGGAATCGACGCAGAAGCAACTGGTCTAGAGAATATTTTTTTAAGAGGCGCTTTGTTAGGAATTTCCAAGTCCGAAATCGCTCAACAACTTGAAAAAATAATTGAATTTTCAGAGCTTGGGGATTTCATACATATGCCTGTGAGAACCTATTCAACAGGAATGCATATGCGACTAGCCTTCGCCGTTTCAACAATGATAAATCCTGAAATTCTTCTCATGGATGAATGGCTCTCCGTAGGTGATCGAGGATTTCAGGAAAAGACTGAGAAAAAGCTAACTGACTTCGTTAATAGAACAAAAATATTGGTACTGGCGACTCATTCCCGAGCATTAGTTGAAAAATGCTGCAATAGAGCAATATGGCTAGAACATGGAAATTTGGTAATGGACGGCGACGCTGAAGAAGTCTGTGAAAAATATTTCTCACGAAAATGAAATAAGACCATTCTAGATGATTTCAAAATGAATCAGAGCATAACAGAACAAGGACGTATTGCGATATACGCTCATTGGGCCCCGTCACCTAAATTAACACCGAATTCCATTCGATATCTTTTATCGTTGAGAAAAGTTGCAACTTCCGTAATATGCGTTTCTAATTCAAAAATTTGTCTAGATCAAGTTTCTTTACTTGAAAGTTACGGAATAGAAGTCGTTCAGAGAGAAAATTCAGGTTTTGATTTTGGAGCTTGGAAAGAAATCATACTCGCACGGGCAAATAAAATAAGAAAAGCAGATGGGTTAATTCTTTGTAATTCTTCGTGTTTTTTAGTAACCAATGGATTTGAGATAATTATTGATAAAATGGATGAGGGGTCTGATATTTGGGGATTAACTTCTTACGAGGATGAAGACATATCTTTCCACCTTCAGTCTTATTTTCTTTATTTTAGAAAAAGTATTCTTGAAAATTGGAACGTTTTTGAAAATTTTTGGAAAAGTCTTCAAAAAATTTCTACTTGGTCATCGGCTGTCATATTAGGAGAAATTTCTCTTACTTCTTTCTTTATAAACCATAATTATAAATGCAAAGCATTGTTCAAAGACTTTCCATTTGATGCTTCTTATATTAACCCTTCAATATTTTGTGCTAACGAATTATTATTGCAAGGCAGTCCTCTCTTAAAGAAGAAAGTTTTTACTGAAAATTATGATTTATTTTTAAAAAATGGAAGAACAATGGAAGCATCGTTTGCCATAGAAACAGTAAAGGAAAAAAACAAAGAAATCTATCTTGAAATTCTACAAGAATTAGTCGCAATAACTGAGCCTTCTCAACTTCTTCGCTCTTTGCACTTGACTTTCGTAACAAATGATAATGTCCTAATCCCACTCGAAAAGAGCAATAAAGTTGCGGTGATCTGTCATGTTCATTACAGAAATCAAGTAAATCAGATAGTAGCGATATTAAGAAGATTTATGGGAATAGGTGAGATCTTCCTAGTTTCTTCTGACGAAGGCTTGCTTGGGATATATAAAGAAAAATTTAAGGAGGAAGGCAGAAACATAAGGTTTAGGCTACAAGAAAATAGAGGTAGAAATGAGGCAGCATATTTTTTAACTTGCAATGACGTCTGGAGTTTGTATGAAGTTGTTTGCGTTCTTCATGATAAAAAAAGTTCTCATATAAAACCACCAATTCAAGGCAAAGAATTTTTTGAGCATTGCGAGATCAATCTATTTTCGTCCAAAGAAAACATATCTCAAGTTATTAAACTCTTTGAAACAAATCCCCTGCTTGGGCTTCTCGTACCTCCTGCCCCCTTTTTTGGGAATTTAATTCCTTCAGTTTTAAGCCCAATGGGAAGGAACCAAAGTTCTCTTCAAGAGGTCAACGAAATTTTATTTCAAGGGAATCTTTTTTCTACCGTTAACAGCATAGATGTTTCGAGTTGCCCTTTTGGAAGTATTTTTTGGGCTAGATCTTCGGCGTTAAGGTCTATACTCGATTCTGGAATTTCTGTTGATTTCTTCCCAAAAGAACCAATTAAAGATTCTGATGGCACAGTCCTTCATGCTTTGGAAAGAATCTACCCATTGATAGTAAAAAAATCTGGCTTCTACACGGCTCGGTTAATAAACATAAGATATACTCCCGTTATGCTAGATAATTATACTTTCTGGACATTAGAATTAAAATTTAAGGATAAAACTATATTTTTATTAAAAAAAATAATAAAAGAAAGACTTTCTAATTTTCCTTTACTTTTTTCCTTAATGAAAAAAAATTATGAGTTGATCAGAAAGAATTAGAAGATTCTTACAACAATCAATAAAAAATAGTGAGTTATTTGATGAATAAAAATCGGATTACATTATGCGTTTTCTATGACGAGAACGGTGAAATAAAGAATTATCAAAAGACATATATAGAAGCAATAAAAAAAATATCGAATAGAATAATAATAATCGCAAATGGAGAGATTTCAGATGAATCTGCCAAGTATTTGAATGAAAATAATATTGACTTAATAATTAGACCGAATACAGGCTTCGATTTTGGAGCGTGGAAAGATGCGATACTGCAATTAGGCTGGAACGAACTTTGTTCTTATAGAAATCTGCTTTTAACTAATTTTACCTGTTACGGACCGATTTATCCGTTGGAAGATTTCGTTGCCGCAATGGATAAGCGTGTATGTGATTTTTGGGGTATAAATCGACACCCAGAACAGAAAGATTGTTTGATCATTCCAGAGGAGCCCGCTAGTTATGTTAGGGAGCATATTCAATCTTATTTTTTAAATTTCAAACAAAATATACTTTACAGCTTGACATTTAGAAGTTTTTGGGAAGAGCTGCAGTTAGCCGCGACTTATGCTCAAGAGGTTGCTTGGCATGAAAACAAATTAACAGAGATCCTTGAACAATCTGGCTTCATCTCAGACTGTTATATGGATTTCAAAAAATACTCTCTTAGCGGTCTTAATCCAAGTCTTTTCCATGCTGAAGATCAACTTATTTCAGATAGTAACCCATTGATCAAAAGGAAAGTTTTATTGCTCGATCCAGCATATTGGATTGACCCGACTAGGACCGGGAGACAACCACAAATAATTTTTGAGTTCCTTAAGCGTAACTACGTCAAATTTAATGAAATTGTGGAAGACCTTACTAAATCCACTTGCATGTCAAATTTGCAAGTATCCCTAAAGCAACTTTACATAGTCGAACAGGACTTTTCTAGAAAAACTGCCGATTTTTCCAAAATCGGATTTATATATTTTGTATATTATTCGGATTTAATTAATCAAACCCTTGAAAATCTATTACGTCTTCCGAAAGATGCACATATTTTAATATGTAGTTCTTCTCAATCTTTACTAGACCGTTACAAAAAAGAACTAAAAGATCTTTACTTTACTAACGTAAATTTTCAACTAGTTCGTCCTCGTGGGAGAGACATGTCCGCCCTACTGTTGGGTGCAAAAAACTTCTTCTGTAACTTCCCATTTTTTTGTTTTTTACACGACAAAAAGACTTCACAAGCAGGGCTTATTACTGGCAAAGAATACGCATTCCACAATTTTCATTGCAATATTGCAAGCAAGGAATATGTTGATAACATCTTTCAAATTTTCATTTCAAATCCTGAAGTTGGATTATTAGTTCCCCCAAGCTTTGCTATTGGTAACGAAATGGGAACTAACGAGGAAGGGCTTATTAAATTGATGCATATGTACCGCATCAAATGCCCCCTGGATACCTCCCCGGTCGCTCCGTTTGGAAATATGTTTTGGGCAAGAACCTCTGCTCTAATTTCCATCTTAGATAGAGTAAATCTAACATATGATGACTTTCCCAAAGAACCCATGGCTTATGACGGAACATTTAATCACGCGTTTGAACGATTTATTCCCCTTTTGATTCAGGAGTCTGGCCACCTCACTGGATGGGTTACGACGAGACAATACTACGAGTCTTACAGTTTGAGGCAGATGTATCAACTTAGAACGGTCACTAATGCAATGATTAAAAAATATGGTATGTTAGGGTTTAACGCACAACTGTTAAATCTCGGAAGTTCTAACATCAATCATCATAACCAGTCGAACCGATATCTTTTCAAAACGGGTATAAAATTGATAGTATTTGCAGCATGCAGAAAGCTAATTAAGCTCAAGATGTTAGTTTTCCCAAACCAGCATTTCCCCAGATTAAAAAAAATTGCAAAATCTCTCCTCTCCTTTTAAAAAACTATGGAAAACTACGATAACCAAAAGAAAGTAGCTCTAGTTAGCCATGAAGCCTCATTGACTGGTGCACCTATAGTGCTTTTAGGCTTGGCCGAATCTTTAATCGACCTTGGCTTCAGCCCGACATTTTTTAGTCGAAGTGAAGGACCACTTGAAGCTGAGTTAAGAAAAAAAAATATTAAAACTTTCATTGCTGATCCTTTATTAATTTCAGAGGAAATCAATAAAGGTTGCTTCAAGGCGGTCTTTATAAATACAATTGTTAACTACGACATAGTTCTTAGGATCAACGAAAGTATTAAATTGTTCTGGTGGTTACATGAAACACCAATAAGTTACGAACATCATTCAAGAGGTCTTAAAGCTATTCCAAAACAACAAAGAGAAAACCTACGAATCTTATCTGGTGGGGATTATGCAAGAGCAACTTTCCTTAAATTTCGACCGAAATATGAAATTGAAAACTTCCATTACTATGTTCCAGAAACAAATAGGAAATGCAGAAGGTTACCGTTAATTAATCAATTCGCAGTAAATTTTATATGTGCAGGAACAATTGAAAAAAGAAAAGGCCAAGATATTTTAGTAAAAGCTATCAGAGGAATTCCAAAGGATTTATTGATACACGCGCACTTTTGGTTTATAGGAAAACCCTCTGACAAGGCAATCTTAAGTGAGATTAATTCTCTAAGAATTGAAAGTTATCCAGTAAGCTATATCGACCTAGTAAAACAAGAAGTTCTAAACGACTTTATTTACTCCAGCGATTTCCTAGTTTGTCCCTCAAGGTTAGACCCTCTTCCTATGGTTGTTGCTATAGCTATGTCCCAAGGCACTCCAGTCGTTTTGTCCGAAAGTGTTGGAATAAAAAATATAGCAGAACCAGTTGAATGTAATGTAATTTTTGGGAACTCTTCCAAGGGGTTGAAGGATGTACTTATAAATCTAATCAGTAATAATTGTGGCCGACCATCTAAGGTTTTTTTTAAACAAAATATTGAACAATTTGATAGATATTTCTCAAAAAAAACATTTGATATTAACTTAAAAAAACTTCTGGATATTTTATAAAAATGAGGATAGCCATATTTGGAAATAACAGTTTATTGGCTTCTGGCTTTAAAGAATTATTAGATGGGCATGATGTACAGATTTTCAGGTACACAGATTTTGATCTTATAGCAAATAAACTTCCCTCTTTTGATTGGATTATAAACTTCGGATTTGATATACGTTGTCTCTCAAATATCTTAAAACCCGAGGATAATTTAGATTTTAAAATAGCGAAGAAAATCATTTCTTCTAGAACAAAAATGGTATTTTTGAGTTCGAGAAAAGTCTATAAAAAGAAAGTTCAAACTTTTAATTACAGAGAAGATGATGAATTACTCGGATTGGATTTATATTCTAAAAATAAAATCATCCAAGAAAAAGAATTAGAGAAATATTTAAAAGATAGATTATTAATATTGAGAATTCCAAATGTAATAGCAAGGCCAACAATAAGTTTAAAAAGTTCGAGTCCAACATTCTCTCCATGGCTCTGCAAACAGATACTAAAAAAAACAGAAATAATATTAGATAGGCCATATGAGAAAAAGGATTTTATAACTTTATTATTTTTTCAACAGACACTGAAACAACTTATAATAAATGATGCAAATGGTGTATATAACGTTTCGAGCGGAAAATTTATAGAACCAATAAGGCTTGTCAAACTCTATACTGGCAACAAAGTTAAGTTTAGGATATTAGACCAGCAGATAGGGTTTAACGATGATTTTGTCTTATGTAATGATAAATTATTTAAAGACTACGGAATTAAGATGTTAGAATCTGATTTCTTAAACTATCTAACAATTTGTTCGAAAGAAATAGAATCCATAATTTAACAACATTCAATTGCATATAATGAAGAATATTCGCACCTATTTAATCATTTTACGGAACATCCGGAAGCTTATAGAATCGAACTATATCGAATCACCCCCCCCCACTCAGTGTCCAAAAAATAACTTATCCGAAGATTATGAATCATTCGAGAAATTAAGCGAATTCAAATATGATATTGCTAAAGTTCCTAAAAATAAATTTAATTTGAATTTTTTACGTAAAACTCGAGAGAATTTACTTATAAATCTTCTCAAACATATTGGAAGATTAAAGATTTCTTTTATTGAATATCCACAGTTGTCTTCAATCCTCTTCAACTATAGAAAAATAAAATTTATCCTTTCCTTAACAGATGAAAATTCATTCCTCTACAATTCATCTTTTGATTCAAATTATTATAAGAGAGAAAACCCTGATATCCAACAGAAGTGGAGACACCCTTTACTTCTGCATTTCCTAATTCACGGTCAATACGAGAACAGAAATACTAACATTCTTAGGGTGAACAACCCTCTTTATTTAATAAAAAAACTCAAAAGTATAAGGAGAGCTTCTTCCAATAAAAATAACATATTATTTTTAAGTAACATTCCAATTACTGACGGAGTTTATAAATGGAGGATCGAATTTCAAAAACTTATTCTCGAATCAAAAGGTTTCTCTGTCTCTATCGAAAATTTCGATAAGCCTTCTAACTCTTTTATTGATAACATCTTAAACTCCAATACAGTCGTTATAGTCAGACCTTCAAACAGCATAAACTATATAGAATTACGTAATTTTTTGAAAGCAACCCAAAAACGTATAATCCTAGATATTGACGATTTGATATTTGATGAGACACTCTGTTACCAATCAGGCTCTTTTAAAAGTGGTAACTCTAGCCTGCTTGAATTACAAAAAAGAGCTAATTTCTACTTAAGTGAGATCGCTACAATAGCCAACGTTTATTGTAGCACCTCTGTCTTACAAAAAATAATTAAAGGATTAATTCCAGAGTGTGACGTTCAGCTAGTAAAAAACAACCTAACCCGATCACAAATTCTAAAATACAATGATCAAAAGAAATCTTCTGATTTTTTTAACATGCTCATTGTTAGCGGATCTTTTACTCATGATTTTGATTTTCATGAAATTTATCCGGAACTCTTAAATTTTTTACTGCGACACCCTGATGTTACTTTAACCGTTGTTGGTCGATCTAAGCTATTTTCAAAAATTCCCAGATTCCTTGAATCAAGAATAAAAACAATAGGTTATTTAAATTATGATGAGTATATAACCCTTCTTTCATCATATGACCTAATGATATACCCACTAGATAACAATATTTTCAATGATGCCAAAAGTAATATAAAATTCATTGAAGCAGCCATTGCAAAAACTCCCATTCTTGCTTCAAAATCAAATGAATTCTTATTATCCATTACTGATAATTACAATGGATTTTTGTTTGATTCTGATTTTACGAATAAATTAGAATCTATTTATACTTGCCGCGAAATTTTACCGGACATTGGTCAAAAAGCTTACGAAACTGTACTTTCAAATTCTATCTAAAAATGCTTATATCCCCTGAAAAGTTTAATAAAAAAAGAACCTTGATCCTGGTATCTGGTCTATATCAATTTCCTTTGATTGAACCATTAATTTTATTAAACCAGGATGTTTTCTTTCTTATTCACTCTGATAAAATCGACCAACAACAATTTTTGAGGAGCTCCCTTTCAAAACTGTCAAACTGCTACTTTGAACCGTCCTTGAATACCATTTCTCATTGTTTAACATCCTTTAAGGCTATTCTTTCAACGGCTTGCCGGGATTGCACAGCTCATGCATATTCCTGCTCAATCGTACAAAATGCCAATAATTTCGGCATACCGACCTTTGAACTGCAACATGGTCTCTTTCAACTTGGTGTAAGTTACTCTTGCGTGCCCGACAAAACAAATTTCTTTCCAGACTCCTATCTTCCAAAATCAGTTGCAAGCAAATTTCTTAGTTTTTATTCTGTTAATGAAGAACACATAAAAATTGGATACCCCCCGTTTAATAAATCATCCCCATATCCAAATACTGGGGAATATTTCCTTATTCTCACTAATTTGAATTGGAAGGCGTATTCAGAAGCAGATAGATTGCGTTTCTATGACATTATCAGGAATATTTCAAAGCACTTAAAAAACGATTTATTCATTTGGAAGCTTCACCCTGCGGAAATTAATTGGATGGTTCAACGTTACGGAGATAAATACTTGCTCGAATCATTTCCCGACAACATTGTTTTCCACAACATTGATCCGGTTCTTTCCTTCTCCTCCACCTCATCCCTAATAAGATCATCCAGACTTGTGATTACCGTCCCTTCTACTGCTCTCCTTGACTGTCAGCTTTTTAATAAAAGAACACACATATTCTTCTCCCAGTCTACATCCGCTCTTTGTAATCAAATTCGATCTAATCTTATTTCCCCCTGCCAACCTAATAATATCTTCTTCGATAACTTTAATGAGCTTATAAATTCAATTAACCTTAACTCTCCCTTACAAACGAAATATTTATATCCTTTCGACAATACGGCATTTAGGCAAGCTCTTAATTTCTGATTAAGTTCAGCAATACGCTAACTTCTCAAATTTCTTTGTAAATGTCTTATGCCCTAAATTCTTTTTAAAAGGACACGCCTAAGCAGCACCGACGACGTCGGTACAACTCCGGTCCTCTTAACGAACACCGGAGCTTTTATTACCGTTGACTATTTTGACGGATTAAAGATGGAGTCCAGCCAGGGCTTCATATCAAAGTCCTTGGTCAGGTTCTCCGGCAGATATGGATTGTTGGTCCCGTCTGTGCCCAGTTTCTCAGGTAAACGGATAGAGAACTTGTTTTGTTTACATCCCGTCTCTTTCCACAGCTGAGTAATGCCTTTAGCGGTAATGTGTTTGAACAGTGCCTGGCTGTAGTCTTGAAGCCAACGGAACGTATCTACGCCATTTTCCCTTAGGGTTGCGTCAATGGATAGAGCGATACACATTGCTTCCATGTACTGGGGAGAGTGTTTATGCCGGCTGTTTTTACGCAGAATGGTAACGCCGCGTATCGCCCGTTCAACTTTGTTCGTACAAGGCGGTATCTCAGGATTTTCTAAGAAGGTCTTAAAGTCCTCTCGGGCATTAAGGTAATAAACACACGGCTTGGCAGCGGGATGATCCTTTGCTTTTTCCTAGACAGATCCCTTTTGCTTGACCAGCCCCTCGCTTGCCTTCATCATCATTTGGTCAAGGCATTTCATCAGCTTGGCCTGAGCCAGTCTGGCTTTTTCGGGGCTGATGAGCCTTTCATTTTTTTGAGCTTCAAATAGGAAGATCGAGTTGATTGCTCTTAATGCGGCGTGCAGCTTCATGCCCTCGGTGTCGGCTTTGAGCAGTTTTTCAAGCTGCTGCATAAGGAACTCTTCCGGTTTATCGAGAAACTTCTTGAAGAGATCCGAGGGCAGAACGACCTTCAGGATCTCCCGCCGCAGATGAACCAAGCAGGATTGATGACGAACATGATCAAGGATCGATTTATCCTGATTTCTGCTTTTAAGTATTGTTCTGTAGCCGCTGTAACCGTCGGTCACCAGAGTTTCAAAGTCGTAATCTTCCAAGATTCGGCCTATGTTCTCGGCACTTCGCGTCGGACTGTAGTAATAGAGAGTTATAGGCTTTGGTGCATGATCGGCCGTGGTCAGCGCGACTGTATAGTTGGTCTTTCCTTTTGCCTCGGCTCCTGAAGCAGGAAGCTTCCCGCGTCCCTGATCCTGAAGGCA
>ULSK01011660.1_pt1 | contig 16182 bp, 10 predicted proteins | sample 1956311 | NCBI WGS metagenome assembly ULSK01 (sample SAMEA4835706, study PRJEB28245) | human gut metagenome | biome: gut microbiome; material: fecal sample | place: Denmark | collected 2008 | reverse complement strand
CCAGGAATGGAAGATAGTGAATTCTACCAGAAGCTTGGTACTTATGACTCTAAAGGTGAAATGGTTCGTAGAATAGTTACTGAGGTAGTTCGATATATGGAAACATCCCTGGTATCTCATGGAGCTGATTCATTTGCTCAAAAGATTGGTGAAGATGGTAAAATCATTAATCCAACCTTTGCAAAAAGAACCTGGTCTTCTTATGAGGAATATCGGGATGACAAGTCCAAACAGTACTTCTTTACTGATTACAAAACGGACTTCAACTCATTCCAAGAAAAGGACAATACTCCAGATTCTTTTAATGATAATGGTACCCAAGAAAATCATAATCCTAATAAAGAAAATATGAACAAAGAATTGCAAGAATTTTTAGAAAAGCTTTTCGGAGATAACATGTTATCTCTGGCAGAAGGCAAAGAAATGACTCAGGAAGAAGTTATTTCTTGTATTCAAAGCTTGGTATCATCCAAAAACAGTCTTCAGACAACGGTAGATAATCTTACTACAGAGAAATCTTCTCTTACAGAACAGATTACCAACCTGAATGCAGAAGTTGCAAACTTGAAGGAAATGGCAACTGTAGGAAAGAATCACATTGCTTCTCTCCGTGAAAATGCTGTTACTACTTACAAGAAGTTGATGGGTGACAAAGCCGATGAAACTATTGTTACAATGTTGAATGCCGAAACTACTGGCATCGTTACTCTCATCTCCTTAACTAAGGATTATCAGAGTCGTCTGGAAGAAAAATTCCCAATGGTATGTGCAAGCTGTGGTTCTCATGATGTAAGCCGTGCTTCTTCTGTTGCAGAGACTGATGAAAAGACTGGAACTCAGAAACCTGTAACTACTTCGAATGCAGAAGCCAAGTCTACTTCGGAAACCCTCGAAGACTTGTATAAGAAGAAATTCAAGTAATAATCGATAAATATCACTGTTATGACTAAAATCGTAAACAAAGACCAGCCAATGACGCTGTTTGGGGAAAAGACCCCAAGAGCGGTGATTTACAAAAGTGAATCACACAAATTGCACCAAGCTTTCTGTGTAAAAGATGGTGAAACAATTTTGCAAGGTATGCCGGTAGCTCTTGGAGAAGACGGTTTAATTGAACCTTACACTGAACCTACTCAGGTATATATCGGAGTGGCAGTAACCGACAATGTAAATCCTGCTTACCAAGCACAGAACAAATTCCCAGTAGAGGTAACTGTTGCTGTGGAAGGTTACATGATTTGTAACTGGGTATCTAATGCTGCTGACTTAAAAGCAGGATATGTAGTTCCCTCTGGTGACTTACTGAACGGCCGATTTGTAAAAGCAAACCAGTCAACAGATGCTACACCTTTCATTGCCATCACACCTGCAGATGAGGCAAACGAGGTAATTCAAGTACTTATTAAATAAGAGAAGAAGAAACATGGAAAAAGTTGATATTTCAAAATTGAAGAGAGAAGACTTCGCAAAAGAACTTCCTCAAATGGTACAGCAGTTGGATGCTTACCGTCAAGGTTCACAGAACAAAAAACCTGTGGACATCACATTAGGTGAACTTACCACTGGTAAATGGGGTATTACCCAAGATGAATTGTTCGAGAAGTTGGATATCAATCCGAAAATCGACACAATGGAAAACATCTTCACGATGCCTCAGCAAGATGTTCGTTGGATTGTTCCGGAAATCATTCGTTCTGCTATCACTCTTGGTATGCGTCAAGCTCCGTTCTATCCGGAGATTATTGCATCTGACCAGTCAATCAGTGGTCTTAGCGCAATCATGCCGATGATTAATATGTCCGATGCTGCACCTGCAAAGGTTAACGAAGCAGAAACTATCCCATTGGGAGATGTAAGCTTTGGACAGAAATCAGTAAGTCTCTTCAAAATTGGTAAGGGATTCAAACTTACTGATGAAGTTCGTAACTACGTATCTCTGGATGTATTGGCAATCTACCTTCGTGACTTCGGTGTTCAGCTTGGTTATGCAATGGATACTCTGGCAATGGATGTTGTTATCAACGGTAACAAACCTGATGGTTCAGAATCTGCTCCGGTTATCGGTGTATATGAAACTACGAATGGTATCACTTACAAAGACTTGCTACATATCTGGGTAAGAGCTGCTCGTATGGGACGTAACTTTACTACTATGATTGGTGGTGAAGACCAGGCAATCGAAATGCTGAACTTGCCAGAATTCAAAGAACGTCATTCTGGTACAACTGAAGCTACACTGAACGTGAAGTCTCCGGTACCTAAGAATGCTAACTTCTATATTCACCCGGGAACACCTGACCAAGGTTTGCTGTTGATTGATACAACTGCTGCTTTGATTAAACTGACTGCAAAACAGTTGATGCTTGAATCAGAAAGAATCGTATCAAATCAGACTCAGGCAATCTATGCTACTCTGACTACAGGCTTCTCTAAGATGTATCAGGATGCTGCATTGATTCTGTCTGCAGAGAAGAAGTTCTCAGAATTTGGATTCCCCGAATTTATGAACATTGACCCGTATCTCTTGGTTAACCTTGAGTAATAATACACCTGGTTTATTTTACAAATAATTCCATTTCTTGATGGGGTAGGTTTTGCGAGGACCTACCCCTAATTTTAAACATCTAAAAACTTAGTAAAATTATGGATAAATATAAAGTAACTGTAGGTGCTAAAGCTTACAGCTTCCATGACCAATCTACAGGTATTACAATTTGTAGAGGAGAAGAAAAAGAATTGAGTGCTCGACAGTACAGAACTAAAAAGATTCAGATGGCTTTGAATTCAGGTCACCTGCGTTTGGTTCTTGATAAGAAAGCTGTCGACAAATACTCCAATGATGACATCGATAAGTTGGAAAAGAAACTGAATGCTCAGTTCGAAAAAGGTATGGAAATCAAAAAGATTGCCAAAGCCTATACTCTCGAAGAAGCAACCCTTATCGCTGCTCGTCACGAAATTGTTGCCGACAAAGGTGATACAGTTGAAACTTTGATTCAGGTTCTGTTGGAAGAGTTCGAAGAATCTAAAAAATAAGATACCATGGACAATCTAGACTTTGTAGCTATTGCGAATGGTCTGGAAGTTTCATTTAGAGTATTAACCAAAGTCCCAGCCAAGGCCATTTTTGACTGGGACTTTGGTGATGATAAGGGGTCCGTTTATGATGTTAAACAACCTACTTATACTTATGAAAAGTCCGGATTCTATACAGTAGCGTTGAACATAACGAACTCCGAAGGACTTAACTTAAATGCAACTAAAACCATAATTGTAAATACCGAGTCCAAAACTACATTAACTGATAGTATATATAATCTAATCAATTATTACATTCCTTCAGAAATCTCAGATGGTATGTCATCAGAAGAGAAAGCAATGTACATAACTAAATGGCAGTTATATATCCAACCGCTAGTAAATCATATTATCCCACTGGATAAATATAATGATGAGTTAATGTATGAAGCTCTAGAAAACCAATTAATTATGGAATTGGCAGCATGGGATTATCTCAATGTTAAGCTCCTTAATTTATTAACAAGTACAGGAGAATACCTAAGTCAACTTACTTCAACCAAAGAACAAGTTGGTGATGGTTCTTCTAAACCGGAACAAGCTCGAGGTGATAGAATCAAACAAATCACAACTGGGCCTACTGAAGTACAGTACTATGATACACTTGCCGATGCAACATCTTCCCTATGGAAAACATTTTCTCAAGCAATGCAACCTGGTGGTATCATAGACGAGTTAAGAAAAAACCTTTGTATGTTAGCTGGACGATTGGAAATCTACTTACCATTCTGTGACCAATCAAGTCATGTAGTAGTTCCAAGAGTAGTAGACAGAAGAAGACCTGGATTAATAGATGGGCCAAACCCCAGCTCTCCAGTAAAACGTAATGGTAGAACCTTAATTAGAAAACGATGACCAAGACTCCTCATAGATTGGTTAAGAACCGGTCTTGGGATAGATACAAGAAGATTATAAATGATTTCTTGGATATAGATGCTGGTAGGCAAACTATAACTTGGGCAAAGAATGTAAATCAACTCCTAAGTCATGGAGAAGATGAAATCCCTAAATATTATAATATACCAATCGAGGCATTATGTTATTACAATGCCTTCAGAAACTGGCCTATTAATAAGGCAACAGTAACTGGAGAACTCGATGATGAGAATTTATCAATACTGGTTACTAAATCATATATAGAACAACTGGGACATTTAACTCCAGAAGGCTATTGGGATTTTAACTGGTCTGAAGATAGGTTCGTAATTAATGGTATTACTTATAAACCTTCTGGAGATACACAAGTTGCTCAGGCCAAGGATGAAGCATTAGTCTTCATGGTTATCCTAAAAAGGGACCGAGATACCAAAATACAATTCGTAGAATAAAATTGAAAAGTATATGGCAAAGATGTTAATGTTACGATGGAAACCAATTAATACCGGAAACGGTATTTGGTTTGACAGTAACCTGATTGTCTTGAACGGTACATCTGGAGTACATATTGAAAGTAAGAAAAGTAATTTAGACGTTACTACATTTCAGTCTATGACTGGAGGTAAGTTCGTTACTTGCTTTCAAGATTACTTTGGAGAAGTTTGGGATAAGATAATACCTCATCCGGGTATTGGCCAGGTGATAAAATTCCGTATCAATCAACTTCCAGATTATGCAATAATCAGGGGTGATATTGAAGACGGGGGAGACCCAGACCCAGAACATCCAGATATTCCAATGAATGCCTTCTGTGGAAAAGAAGGAGAACCATTCAGAGATAAGAATTCTGACTTCTTCTGTGGTAAGCAAGTAATCAATCCTTAAAATAATAACAATATGTACGTAAGTAAGTATTACACAAATGAAGAAATTGACCAAAGACTTTTACAAGGTTATTTTGATGACTTCGTAAAGGCCGGGTTTGCTGGAACTATTAATGAGTTCTGGGCATTCGTTCTTTCTATTGCCAATAAGGTAGATAAGAGAGAAGGATACGACTTATCTAAAAATGACTTCACGGATAAACTCAAAGAGAAACTGGAAGGCATTGAAGAAAGAGCAAACTACATCACTAAGCTTTCTCAGTTGGAGAATGATACTAAGTTCCAAACTGAAGAACAGGTAAGACAAGCTATCAGTGATTTGATTGATGGTGCTGATGATGCACTTGATACATTAAAGGAATTGGCAGAAGCATTGGGAAATGACCCGAACTTTGCTACTACAATTACTAACAAACTAACGGATTTACGTAATGCACTGACAGATGAAGTTAACCGAGCTAAGGAGGAGGAAGGAAAACTGAGTACCCAAATTAGTGAGGTTAACTCTAATTTTATTAAGGCAGTGGATTTACTTAATGATAAAATCGACACTGCAGTTACTAATCTTATCAATAAGATAGATAAAGTAGAAGCAAAAGTCGATAAGAATACTGCTGACATTGCAGACCTCAGAAATGAAACTACTGGTTCATTGGCAGAAGCTAAAGCTTATGCTAAAGATTTGGTAGATAAAGAAGCTGAGCTTCGTAAAACTGCCGATGATGCTTTATCAGAAAGTATTCACCAACTGAACACCTTGCATATCAATGATAAGGCAGAGCTCAAACAAGATATTGCGGCAGAAGCCCAATTGAGAGCAAATGCCGATGCAAATATTCAGTTGAAACTAACTGAAGAAATCACCAATCGTCAAACTGGTGATGCTGCCTTAGAAAGTAAACTTTCTGATGAGGTAGTAAATCGTAAAGCTGCCGATGAAACTCTTCAGAATTCAATTACCAAAGAGGTAGTTGACCGTACCAATGCAGATAATACCCTCCAGGTAAACATTGATAAAGAGGCTCAAGCTCGGGAATCTGCAGACCAGGTTCTTCAGACTAATATTAATTCCGAAGCTGCAACTCGTACTGCTCAGGACCAAATCCTTGACCAGAAGATAACTGCCCTAAGTGAAAAGACTGATGGTGACAAGTCAGATGTACTTGCTGCTATCGAAGCTGAGAAGGAAGCTCGTATTGCTGCAGATGCTGACCTTAATTCCAAGAAGGTAGATAAAAGAGAAGGTTATTCTTTAACCAAGAATGACTTTACAGACCTCTTGCTTGCCAAGTTAAATGGAATCGAGGAACATGCTAATTACATTACCTTGGTATCACAATTGGTAAATGATGCCGGTTATCAGACTGAAGCAGAAGTAGAGGCTGCAATCGAAAAGATTATTGGTTCTGCACCAGAAGTACTCGATACTCTGGAAGAGATTGCTAGGGCATTAGGCGATGACCCTAACTTTGCTTCAACTATTACCAAGAAGTTGGCAGCAATCACAGAAAAGGTAAATCAGGAGATTGAAGACCGTACTGCTGCCGATGCTGCATTGCAGGTAAACATTGATAAAGAAGTTGTAGAACGTAAGGAAGCAGATGCTGCTCTTAAGGAAGAACTTAAGGAGTATGTAGATAACTCGGCTGCAACCGGAGATACTGCTCTTCAGGTAGTTAAGGATAACTTGGCAAAAGAAATCCAAGACCGTAAAGATGCCGATGCAATCTTGCAGGCAAATATTGATAAAGAAACCGTAGATAGAAAGGATGCCGATAAAACCCATACCGATAATATCGCTGCTCTTACTCAGAGAGTTTCGGATTTGGCTTTGTCAATGCAGGATGCTATCAATACGGTTAAGAACGAATTGACTGCTCAGGTAAATGCTAATACTACGGCTATTGCTACTAACCAAGCAAATATCACAAAGAACTCTGAGGCAATCACTGCCATGAATAAAACCATTGCCGATAACTACAAAGAAGTTAAGGATATGGTTAATGAGGAAATTGTAGACCGTACTAATGGCGATAGTAATCTGAGTTCTCGTATTGATACTACCAATATTGCTTTGGGTACAGAAACGGCAGAACGTAAGGCAGCAGACCAAATCCTTCAAGTAAACCTGGATAAGGAAATTGGAGACCGTAAGTCTGCAGATACTGCACTTGAAACTAAGATTGAAAGTCAGATATCTAACTTAAGCCAACAGACTTCATCCGAGATTACTCGAGTAGAAGGTGAGGTTACTCAAGAAGTTAAGGACCGGGAAGCAGCAGATAAAACTTTAAGTGACCGAATTGATTCTTTGGAGACTGGTTCTACTGCAGGTTTAAATGAAGTCAAAGCAAAGGTAGAAGCTAACACGGTAGCAATCAATACTGAGAAAGACCGAGCAACCGCTAGAGAGAATGCTATACAGGCCAATTTGGATACTGCAATAGCAAATCATAAAGACGAAGTAAATGGTTTAACTAAGGATATTTTCGATGAAGCCAATACCCGTTTAGCAGGAGATACAGCTCTTCAGGTAAATATTGATAAAGAGGTTGCTGACCGTAAGAATGCCGATACCCTATTAGATAATAAGATTGCCCAGGAAATCTCAGACCGTACAACTGCTATCCAGGGTCTTGAATCTAAGAAGGTAGATAAAGTAGATGGTAAGGTACTTTCTTCAAACGACTTTACCGATGTTCTTCTGAATAAACTGAATGGAATCGAGGAACATGCTAATTACATAACTAAAGTTTCTGAACTTCTGAATGATTCAGGATTCCAAACTGAAGCTGAGGTAGAAGCTGCAATTCAGAAAATCATTGGCTCTGCTCCTGGTGTATTGGATACTCTGGAAGAGATTGCTAGGGCATTAGGCGATGACCCTAACTTTGCTTCAACTATTACCAAGAAGTTAAATGAGTTAACTACGAAGATTGAGACAGAAACTGAAAAACGAGTTGAAGGTGATGCTGCTTTAGATGCCAAGCTTACTACTCTAAGTACTACTCTGACCAAGACAGTAGAAGACTTAAGAACCTATGTTACTGAAACTCGTACTGAATTGTTGGCAAGAGCAAATAACCAAGATGCTCTTATCACTCGGAATGCTGCAAACATTCAGAGAAATTTGGAATTGATTCAGGGTATTCAGAATAATATTTCTGGTTCTTATCTGGAAGTTAAGGCTTTACTTGAAACTGAGATTGCTGCTCGTAAGGCAGAAGACATTCGGTTGGAAGGTAAAATCGACCAGAATACTGCAGACCTGGGAACCGAAAGGGAAGAAAGAATGGCTGCAGATAAGGCTCTTCAAGATGCCCTGGATGCAGAAGAAGCTGCAAGAACTGCTGCTGATGCTGCACTGGGAGTTCGTATCGATACTGAGATTGCAGAAAGAAAAGCTGCTGACAAAACTCTCCAAGACAATATTACTGCTGAAGCAACGGCTAGAGCCGAAGCTGATACTGCTTTAGGAGCACGTATTGATAAAGAAGTTACAGACCGTACCAATGCAGACAATGAATTAGGTACTCGTATCGATAATGAAGAAGATGCAAGGGAAGCTGCAGATACTACTTTGCAGGATAATATCGATGCTGAAGAGACTGCCCGTACTGAAGCCGATACTACTTTGCAGGATAATATTGATGCTACCAATGCTCATACTATCAATACTCATCGTTTGGATTCTAATCCAGTACTTAATGGTACTGATATCAAACTCGATGGCTATGTAAAGGCAACCGGTACTACTCCTACAGACTTGGATGTAAAGGCAACAGATACTGCTTCAGCCGCATTCGGTAAAGTACAGAAACGTATCGAAGTAGATAAGGCAGATGCCGATGATAAGATTACTAAGGTAAAAACTGCAGTGGGTCTTACAGAGGCCTTGGCATTGCCTTCTCTGGAAGATACTAATTACCTTTCAGAATCCTCAAACATTGTAGATGGCATGAAGGAATTGGATAAGCAAATTGCCGACGGTAGACATGATGAGGTTTGGGAAGTATTATATACTCAGTTTACCCAAATCTCTGGCTTTTCGGTAAGTCCTACAATTATTGAGAAAGGAGTTGATGCAGATATTACTATTCGTGGTAATAACCTATTCAACAGTAAACCGCTTGTTCCAGAAACTTTATCAGTTAAAAGAGGAACTACTGTTATAAACAGTACACCAATTGCTAGCTTAAATATTAAGGATACCCTTAATACTGAGGATGACCGTACTACTTATACTTTAAGTATTACAAGCAAGGGTGTAACTAAAACAGCAACTGCTAACGTAAATGCTTACTATCCTATGTACTTTGGACATTCTGCTAAGGCAGCATTAACCGGTGAAGATGTTTTGGGTCTTACCAAACAGGCAATAAAGAGTTCTCCTAACGGAACTTATAACATGACGGGAATTGCTGAAGGAGAATATGTATGGTTATGCGTACCTTCTAACTTCAGTATAACTAAGGTAACTTCTTCTGGATTTGGAGTTCCTATGGCTGCTGCAGCTACAGTAACTGTAGAAGGTAAAGGTTCATACAAATGCTACCGTACTGAAGGAGCTTTAAAAGCTGGTAATTTCAATTTTGTAATCGGATAAAAACTTATAACTATGGCAGAAATTCCTATATATGGTACTTTGGTAAATGCTACCACAGACCCTAAGATTGTAAATACTGACCAAGCTTGGGATAAAGAGCTTGGGAAGTATCAATCTGAAATCAATAAAGAAAGAGTTGAGGGCAATGATTCTCTGAAAACTCAGCTGGACACATTGAGCTCAAAAGTAGATAAAGAGATAACCGATAGAGGTTCAGCTGATACTGCACTGGGTGCAAAGATTGATAAAGAAATCCAAGACAGAACCACAGCTGATACGGCATTGAAAACTGAACTAACCGGAGATATTCAGGAAGTTCAGGATGACCTTAATACCTTCAAGGCAACTAAAGGTCAGGCAAATGGATTAGCATCTTTGGGTTCAGATGGTAAGGTACCTGCAGCTCAATTACCCTCTTATGTAGATGATGTAATTGATGTATATGCAACTTATGATGTATCGCCTACTAATCAGATATCCAATATCAAGTTGTATTCTGATGCTGCTCATGCTAACCCAGTAATTGGAGAAGCTGGTAAATCTTATAATGACATAACCGAAGGAAACCCAGGATATCAATTCCGTTGGTCAGGTACTACTTGGGTACCTATCACTTCTGGAGGTTTAATCATTGGTGAGATATCTGGTACTGCTTATGATGGAGCTAAAGGTAAAACTACCTCAGATGAACTACAAGCTCTTAAGGATTTTAATCCTGTACGATTAATCAGTATTAATACTGATGCTTCTAAAAGTACCTTAAATTATGAACCTGCAAACGGTACTGGTGTTAAAGGCCTAGATATCCCTGCTGCTTCATCCACTAAAGCTGGTGTTATGACTGCAGCTGATAAGGTTAAGCTTGATACTACTCTGCCTAATCAAATTGCTGCAGAAACGGCTGCAAGGGAAGCTGCTATTAATGCTTTGCAAGGAGAGCTGGCTGATGATATTGCTCAAGAAGTAGTAGATAGGAATACTGCAATAGCTGCTGCTAAAACGGAACTTACTACTGTTATCAATAAAGAGGTATCAGATAGAAAAGCTGCAGATACTCAGGTAAGAACCGACCTTGAAGCTGCAGTTGAATTAGTTGCTGAAGAATTAAGAGGTGCTGATACTACTCTTCAGAATAATATCACTAAGGAAGTCAATGACCGAAAAGGTGAGATTACCCGAATAGAAGGATTAATTTCAGATGAAGCTGCAACAAGAGCTCAAGCAGATACTACTGTGAATGCCAAAGTAGATTCCCATATTGGTAATAAATCTAATCCTCATGGAGTAACTAAAGCTCAAGTGGGATTGGGTAATGTTAACAATACATCAGATGCAGATAAACCAGTATCTACTGCTCAAGCTACGGCTATTGCAGATGCCAAGGCTGCAGGTACCAACGCTCAAACCAATCTTACTACTCACATTCAAAATAAGAGTAATCCTCATGGAGTAACAAGAGACCAATTGGGATTAGGTACTACTGCTGAGATTATCTTTAAGAAGGTATCTGCTCCTTCCGGTTTATGGAAAGAATCTGACGAAAGACTTAAGACTTTCATTAAACCTTTGGAACACACTCTCGATGAAATCTGCTCTATACCTACGGATTCATTTATGATTCGAGGTAATCATGATATAGGTACAATTGCTCAGACAATCGAAAAACATTTCCCAGAATTAGTTTCTGAGAATGCAGTTAAACCTGAAACAGTTCCTAATCCAGAAGCCTTCGAAAAGGTAGAAAAGGATGGAGAAACCTATATCCTGGTTAAAGAGGTAGATTATTCTAAGATGTCAGTATTGGCAATCGAAGGTATCAAACTTCTGAAAGCTGAGATTGATGAGTTAAGAGAAAAACTTTTGTTCACAAACTTAGATTAATATGGGTGAGATAGCAACATGGAGTGCTGTCAAAACTAAAGTAGGCCTTGGTAAGGATTCAAACGAATGCCCTACCAAGGCTGAATTGTTGGCACTCTCTCCTACAGGAACGGGAGAAAATTACGTTGGCTTGGAAATATCCAATGCTAGTTCCTATGGAAACAATGAAACCGTACAGCTCAGCGATATTCATAAGGTAACTTATAAGTATACATTTACTGTAGATAGAACTACTTTAAGTTTTCCTGTTAGTGGAGGAGCTCCTTCTCCAAATCTATGGTTTGGTTTAGTTTCTAGAAAACAGAAATATGTAGATGGAGTAATATCTGGTAGTTATACTGAAGTAGGTTCTACACAGACGGCTTATCCTGATTGGGTATCTTATAATCAAACTGTACCTCAATATGAAGCTAAAGAAAATACTGGATTAGTTGAAAGGTCAGCTAATATGACCTTTACTCAGAATGAATCGGGTAAACAGATAACAGTTCAATTTACTCAAGCTGCAGCAACTTCTACTTGGGCTTATACTTTTACTTTGACTAAGGCTAGCAGTAATTCTATTGGGGCTTTGGGAGGTAAAGTAACTTTTGAGATAGATTCTTACAAGCAAGAGATAAGGAATGGCCATAATTATGGTAGTCAAATTCCAGTTAGTTATAAACGAACCGATGACCCAGATTCTTCTGAGATTTTGGAGATGACCATCCCAGAAAATAAAACTGAATCTTCAAGAGGTTTTAATTATATCTGGACACAGGACGAATCTAATAAAAAACAGAACTATACTGTAACTCAAGCTGCTGGTGTAAAAACTTATGGTACACCAACAGTATATCTGGGAAACATTGTAGATATCCCTGCATCAGGAGGAACTGCAGCTACACCTACTTATACCTATTCTCAACTTTGGGGATGGAATGGTAAAACCAATGATGGTGGTACTATAAGTTCTGGAGCTTCAGTAGTATGGTCCGAAAATATCTCAGGTTCTAATCTTGGCACGACTGTAAAGGCAAGAACTAAATTGGGAAGCCGTACATTAACCGTTACTCTTAATGGTAAATCTGGTAGTGCCTCAATCAATATATACCAGGCAGAGAATAAAATTACTAATACAACTCAGGGTGCATGGGAAGTTTCCATTTCTGCAAACCCAAGTACCTTTACCGAACAAGGTGGTACATCACAAATCTCTGCAAGTGCAAGGGCACCAAGAACTAATCATTGGTCTTCAGGTGCAACCAATGCAGCTTCCGATGCTACCGGTACTCCTACACTTAGTATACCTACTGCAGTAACCGGATTTAGTTTATCTGGTACTACTTTGACGGTAGCAGAAAATAAAACTGCAAATCAAAGAAGTGTAGTAGTAAGGGCAACTATGGATACCGTCTATAAAGAAGTTACGGTAACTCAAAGTGCATATCTAGTAGAATGGAGATATACATTAACTACTTCTACTCCAACGTTAAACTTTGATGCCTTAGGTACAACCAAATCTGGGACAATTAGTAGTTATCGTGAAAAATATATTAATGGTTCTTTAGTAGAAGGTTCACCTGAAGGTGTTAATATCAAAGTTAAATCTACTTCTGCTGAAATACAAAGTGCTACTGCTGCTGTGGCTATTACCCTGAAAGAGAATACTACAACTCAAGCAAGAACTGGTACTGTAGTATATGAGCAGGTGGGTTCAGGTAAAACCCTAACCATTACTTGTAATCAGGCTGCAGGTACTGTGGCTATTCGAGAAGAATTGGTTATCAAAGAAAGTTTTCCTACTGCATCAAATACTGGAGGGACTATCAAGGCTTTGGTAAGGTCTGGATATTGGGATGTAATAAATGGTAAAGATACAGTTTGGCATGATGATACTCCTACTGTAAAAACTAAACCTAGTTTTGTAACTAGCACCGATGTAACTTACGAACTTAATGTAGGATATCGTATAAGCGCTACCATGCCAGCAAATACTTCTGAATCTCAACTTAGTGGTAGTTTAAACTTGGCTTATGGTAGTAAGACTTTAAGTCTTGGTGTAAAACAGGCAGCTGCAAGTGTTGCTTGGTCTTATGAGTTAAAAGTAAATAAGGGTACACAAGATTTAAATCAACAAGTACCGGCTAAGCCTAATGGTACTTATTCCTTTGCCATAAGTAGTAAAAGATATAAGATTATCAATGGTTCAGTTACTAGTCAGAGTGAAGATACTACTTGGACTACTTCTATACCAGGTTTTCCAAGTTGGATTCATGTAGAAGAGAATGGTAATACCCTTATCGTAAGTGTAGATGAGAATACAACAACTAGTAAAAGAAGTGCAGATATTACCATATTCCAAACGGGTAGTGGAGATACATCGATAACCTTGACCGTTGAACAACAGGCAGCTACGGTAACTACCAGGGATTTCATTGATTATGTAGAACCAATACCTTCTGGAGATTTTTCTGCATTGGAACAAGCTGTTACTGTTACACTTCAATCTTATAGGGAAACCTTAATCAATGGTAAAGTAACGAGTAAAGTTGCTGTTCAACCTGATTTCGATTTGGATTCTACCGTTACCGATTGGGCTTCTGTAGATTTAATTGGTGGTAATCCTACCAATTATGAATATGATTTTGAGGTTTCTGTAAAAGAAAATACTACTAATCAAACTCGGTCTGGTAGTGTAATGTTTTATAATGGTACTGCTGAAGTAGAAAATGGTTGGGCATTTACCCAAGATGCTGCTACAATCTCTACAAGGTATGAAATATCTTGGACTGCAAACTATAGTAATGGTACAGTAGAAGAGAATGTAACTGAAGTTGAATTAGAGGGTACTACTGGTATGGAAAATTCTGTAAGAATGGATTTACACATACTAGAATATACTTCTATCAATGGAGTAGAAGGTACTCCTACTTCTTGGGATTCTAGAACCATAGCTGAAAATAACTCGGCAATAGCTTCACCCAGTGGTCAGGTATCTGCTACTCTACAATCGGATTCTAAAAATGCTTTTATAGGTATTACTAATTCTGTACAGAACTTAGCCGAATACCCTCGTACTCATACCATAACTTTATATAACCCTAAAGTTGTAATTAATGGTAAAGAGGTAGCAGTACCCACTATTACCCTACTAGTAAACCCCATACCATATACTAGAGTTTTTGAATTCGGTTGGAAACAAGAAGGAAGTACCATTACTAATATTACTCTAGCAGGGGATATATATGGTAGTAGTGCTGGTAGTAGGGATATTATTTCTTATGTAAGTCTACGAAGGAATAACGTAGAGTTTGCTAAGAAATATATTAAGCCTACGTTCATACCACCTTCTGAAGATTGGTTGCAGGTTATTGATAATGGACAGAACTCAGATAACTCCTATAACTGGGCTTTCAGGGCACTAACCAATAACGAAGGAAATTCTGCAAGAAATCTGCAAGTTAGATTTGAACAACCTGGTAACGGTAATCAAGCTTTATATGCCTATGTTAGCCAAGACCCTAGAGATGAAGGATACCTGGGAGGGAGAGTAAATAATAACGGGCCTAGAACAATTAGATTAAATACCATAAAAGATGAAAATTGGGTTGGTAATACTGAGATACGGTCAGGTACTTATTATGGGCTCGGTACATTAGCTCAAGATGCTATCACAATTGAAACCAATATATCAGTGGGTGGTACAGATAGTAGTACTTATACTCAACAAGTAGAATTAAGTAACTTAAAGTTTAGTAAAAGCGGTAGGCCTGTAACTATTAGTAATGACCCAAATCAAACTACTGATTACGAATATCAATGGGAATTATATCCTTCTGCTGGTGTTCCTGCTAGTTTTACAGTAAATATCAATATGTTATCTAGTGATGGAGATAATGATGATGGTATTCGTTTAGATATAATAAAAAAGAATACTACTGTTTTTCCTATAGGAACCATAATTGGTACTTTAACTTTAACTCCTAAAGATCCGACTAAGTTACCAATCATTACTTGTAATGTATATCATAGATATTTTACTTGATATAAATAAAAATAACAATGCCAAGCAAAAAGGTTAACATAAACCTCTCGAATAATCTATGTGATATTCAGATTTATGTAGACCCCGTTAAACAACGTCAGGCTGAGAGGTTGATTGCTAAAACTCCCAGTATTATGAAACTCGGTTATGAGTTAGGTACTAGGAAGTTTGGTAATCAACTTCTTCGTATAGTAAGGCGTAGTTTAAATAATGGTCTACCTCCACCTGGTTCCAAAGTTTCTTGGCCTCCTCATGCTACTGCTACACTTAAGAAGTATGGAGCACATACTTTATTAAACCTTACTGGTCAATATGCAAGGTCAGTTACAATGGTAACTCAGAAAGATAGAACCTTTGTTGGTCTTCCTCCAGGATTAAGGAAGATAACATACTCTGGTAGAACTTCTCGGAAAACACTTAACCAAATTGCTATCATGTTGGAGTATGGTAGTAGAGATGGTAATCTTCCACCTCGTCCTTTATGGAAACCTGCTTTCGAGGCAGCAGGTGGAAATGTAGTTTTAGAGAAAGAGATACGAAATCAATTAAGAAAAGAACTTAGAAAATATACAAAGTAATGGCAGATTTTGAAGCAGATAAAACATCTGGTACTGGTCCTGCACTCGTAATGGTACATCCGTTAAAAGTGAATGATACAGAAGCAGATAAAAAAGCCATCCTTACCATTACAGTTAATGGAGTACCTAAGACTGTAAATCTTATTCAAAAGAAAGGCAGCCTTAACTACGAATACAAATTAGAAGTAGATAAGGAAGCCATAAACATATTGGGTAAGGGTGGCTCTGATACTTTGGCAATCACTTCTCAAC
>ULSK01063217.1_pt1 | contig 16187 bp, 13 predicted proteins | sample 1956311 | NCBI WGS metagenome assembly ULSK01 (sample SAMEA4835706, study PRJEB28245) | human gut metagenome | biome: gut microbiome; material: fecal sample | place: Denmark | collected 2008 | reverse complement strand
CCAGGAATGGAAGATAGTGAATTCTACCAGAAGCTTGGTACCTATGATTCTAAGGGAAAGATGGTACGTAGAATAGTTACTGAGGTAGTTCGTTATTTGGAAACTTCATTAGTATCCCATGGTGCTGATTCATTTGCCCAAAAGATTGGTTCAGATGGTAAAATTGTTAATCCTACTTTTGCAAAAAGAACCTGGGCTTCTTATGAGGAATATAGGGATGACAAGTCCAAACAGTATTTCTTTACTGACTACAAAACAGATCTCTCAGAGTTTCAAGAAAAGGACGATACTCAGGATTCTTTAATTGATAACCAAGAAAACCAAAATAATAATAAAGAGAATATGAACAAAGAATTGCAAGAATTTCTTGAAAAGCTTTTCGGGGATAACATGCTATCCCTTGCAGAAGGTAAAGAGATGACTCAGGAAGAAGTTATCTCATGTATTCAAAGCTTGGTATCATCCAAAAACAGTCTTCAGACTACGGTTGATAATCTGACTACAGAGAAATCTTCTCTTACTGAACAGATTAATAATCTGAATGCTGAAGTAGCAAACTTGAAGGAAATGGCAACAGTAGGAAGAAATCACATTGCTTCTCTCCGTGAAAATGCCGTAGGTACTTATAAGAAGTTGATGGGTGACAAAGCCGATGAAACTATCATCACTATGTTGAATGCCGAAACTACTGGCATGGTTACTTTGATTTCTCTCCAGAAAGACTATCAGGCTCGTTTGGAAGAGAAGTTCCCAATGGTATGCGCAAGCTGCGGTTCTCACGATGTAAGCCGTGCTTCTTCAGCTCAGGAAATTGATGAAAAATCAGGAACTCAGACTGAGGATAAAACTAAATTGGCCGAAAGATCTACTTCCGATGTTCTTGATGACATCTACAAGAGTAAGTTCAAATAAAGAAATAATCGATAAATATCACTGTTATGACGAAAATCGTAAACCAAGACCAAGCAATGACTCTCTTTGGGGAAAAGACTCCAAGAGCGGTGATTTACAAAAGTGAATCTCACAAATTGCACCAAGCCTTCAATGTAAAAGAAGGAGAAACAATCGTTCAGGGTATGCCGGTAGCAATTGATGAAACTGGCCTCATATTCCCTTTTAAAGCTGCTGATACTGAAGTATATTTGGGAGTTGCTGTTACTGATAACATCAATCCGGCTTACCGTGCCCAGCATAACTTCCCTGTAGAAGTTACAGTTGCCATGGAAGGTTACATGATTTGTAATTGGGTATCAAATGCTACTCTTACTGCTGGTTATGTAATCCCTTCTGGAGATTTGCTAAATGATCGTTTTGTAAAAGCAAACCAGGGAACCTCAACTCCTTTCATTGCTCTTACTCCGGCAGACGAAGCAAACGAGTTAATCCAAGTACTTATTAAATAAGAAGAAAAGACATTATGGAAAAAGTTGATATTTCAAAACTGAAGAAGGAAGACTTTATCAAAGAACTTCCTCAAATGGTAAGTCAGCTGGATGCTTTCCGTCAGGGAGCCCAGAATAAAAAGCCGGTAGAAGTTACTCTGGGTGAACTTGCTACAGGTAAGTGGGGAATTACAGAAGTTGAATTGTTCGAAAAGGTTGGTATCAATCCGAAAATCGATACAATGGAAAACATCTTCACAATGCCTCAGCAAGATGTTCGTTGGATTGTTCCGGAAATCATTCGTTCTGCAATTACTTTGGGTATGCGCCAAGCTCCGTTCTATCCGGAGATTATCGCATCTGACCAGTCTATCAATGGATTGACTGCTATCATGCCGATGATTAACATGTCCGATGCTGCACCGGCTAAGGTTAATGAGGCAGAAACCATCCCATTGGGAGATGTAAGCTTCGGACAGAAATCAGTTTCTCTGTTTAAAATCGGTAAAGGTTTTAAACTTACTGATGAAGTTCGTAACTACGTTTCTCTCGATGTATTGGCAATCTACCTTCGTGACTTCGGTGTTCAGCTGGGTTATGCAATGGATACATTGGCCATGGACGTTGTTATCAATGGTAATAAACCGGATGGTTCAGAATCTGCTCCGATTATTGGTGTATACGAAACAACCAATGGTATCACATATAAGGACCTTCTCCATATCTGGGTACGTGCTGCTCGTATGGGACGTAACTTCACTACAATGATTGGTGGAGAAGACCAAGCTATCGAAATGTTGAACCTGCCAGAATTTAAAGACCGTCATTCAGGTACTACTGAAGCTACACTCAACATCAAATCACCGGTACCTAAGAATGCCAACTTCTACATCCATCCGGGAACTCCGGACCAAGGCCTTCTGCTGATTGATACAACGGCTGCCTTGATTAAGCTTACTGCTAAGCAGTTGATGTTGGAATCCGAAAGAATCGTTTCCAACCAGACTCAGGCAATCTATGCAAGCTTGACTACTGGCTTCTCTAAGATGTATCAGGATGCTGCACTTATCTTGTCTGCGAATAAGAAGTTCTCTGAAGCTGGATTCCCAGACTTCATGAACATCGACCCGTACTTGATGGTTAACCTGGAGTAAACCCGGTTTTATTTTACACAGTTCTAATTTCGAATGGGATAGGGTTTTGCGAGGACCCTATCCCAATTTTAAAACATCTAAAAACTTAGTAGATTATGAGTGAAAAAATAAAGGTAACTGTAGGAGCTAAAGCTTACAGTTTTCATGACCAGTCAACTGGTATCACAATCGCAAGAGGAGAAGAAAGAGAACTTACTCTCCGTCAATTTGGTTCGAAGAAAATCCAAATGGCTTTGAACTCTGGTCATCTTCGGATGATTGCTGATAAAAACAAAGTAGAGAAATATTCGTCTAACGATTTGGACAAGCTGGAAAAGAAACTGACGGCTCAGTTTGAAAAGGGTATGGAAGTTGCAAAGATTGCAAAAGCCTACACTCTTGAAGAACTCACTCTCATTGCTGCTCGCCACGAAATCGTAGCCGAGAAGAATGATACTCCGGTAACCCTGGTTCAGGCATTGCTGGAAGAGTTCGAAGAACAATCTAAATAATTCATCATGGAAAATCTAGACTTCGTAGCTACTACGAATGGTCTGGAAGTTTCATTTAGAGTACTAAGCAAAGTCCCAGCCAAGGCCATTTTTGACTGGGACTTTGGTGATGATAAGGGGTCCGCTTACGATGTTAAGCAACCAACTTACACTTATGAAAAGTCCGGATTTTATACAGTAGCTTTGAATATCACAAACTCCGATGGACTTAATCTTTCTGCTACCAAATTAGTAATTGTAAATACAAAGGCTGTTACTACATTAACGGACAGTATATATAACCTCATTAATTATTTAATCCCTTCAGAAATCTCCGATGGCATGACCATGGAAGAGAAGGAGATGTACATAACTAAATGGCAATTATATATCCAACCACTAGTAAATCATTGTATTCCCTTGGATAAATATAATGATGAATTAATGTATGAAGCTCTAGAAAACCAATTAATAATGGAGTTGGCAGCCTGGGATTATCTAAATGTCAAGCTCCTTAATTTATTAACGAGTACCGGAGAATACCTTAGTCAACTAACATCAACCAAAGAACAAGCGGGAGATGGTAGTTCGAAACCAGAACTTACCAGAGGTGATAGGATTAAACAAATCACTACTGGGCCTACTGAAGTACAGTACTATGATATGCTTTCAGATTCAACATCTTCATTATGGAAAACATTCTCACAAGCTTTGCAACCTGGAGGTGTCATAGACGAATTAAAACAAAGACTTTGTATGTTAGCTACGAGATTGGAAATCTACTTACCATTCTGTGCACCAGTTAGTAAGTTAGTAGTTCCTCGAGTAGTTGACAGAAGAAGACCCGGTATATTGGATGGACCTAATCCAAGTGTACCAGTAAAAAGAAATGGTAGAACCTTAATCAAGAAAAGATGACCAAGACTCCTCATAGAATGGTAAAGAATCGTTCTTGGGATAGATACAAGAAGATTATCAATGATTTCTTGGATATAGATGCTGGAAGGCAAACTATAACTTGGGCAAAGAATGTAAATCAACTCCTAAGTCATGGAGAAGATTATATCCCTAAATATTATAATATACCCATCGAGGCTCTCTGTTATTACAATGCCTTTCGAAACTGGCCTATCAATAAAGCCACAATCACTGGAGAACTCGATGATGAGAATCTATCCATACTAGTTACAAAATCCTATATAGAAAACCTGGGATACTTAACTCCAGAAGGTTATTGGGATTTTAACTGGTCTGAGGATAGGTTCGTAATTAACGGTATTACTTATAAACCTGCAGGAGATACACAAGTTGCCCAAGCCAAAGACGAAGCATTGGTGTTCATGGTCATTCTCAAGAGAGATAGAGATACCAAAATCGAATTTGTAGAATAAAAATGAACGTATATGGCAAAGATGTTACAATTACGATGGACTCGAATTGAAACCCAAAATGGGATTTGGTTCGATAGTAATATGGTAATCCTACATGGTATATGCGGAATACATGTTGAAATGAAAGGGCAAGGAAATGATATTACAGCCATGCAATCCATGACTGGTGATAAATACGTTTCTTGCTTTCAAGATTATTTCGGAGACCTTTGGGATAAGATAATACCTCATCCAGGTATTGGGCAAACTATGAAGTTCAGAGTCAATAGATTACCAGATTATGCAATAATCAGAGGTGATGTTGAGGATGGCGGAGACGTAGACCCAGATAATCCAGAAATACCCATGGATGCTTTCTGTGGTTCAGAAGGAGAACCATTCAGAGGTAATAATACTGAACTGTTCTTGGGTAAACAACCTATTAATTAACCCTTAAATATATAAACCTATATGTATGTAAGTAAATATTACACCTGCGAGGAAATTGACCAGCGGCTATTACAAGGTTACTATGATGACTTTGTTACTGCTGGCTTTGCTGGAACTCTTAATGAATTCTGGGCCTTCGTTCTTTCTATCAAAAACAAGGTTGATAAGAAAGAGGGATATGACTTATCGAAAAATGATTTCACCGATGAACTGAAAAATAAGTTGGATGGAATCGAGGAGAAAGCCAATTATATTACAAAAGTTTCTCAGTTAGAAAATGACTCTAAGTTTCAAACTGAAGAACAAGTTAAGAAAATGATTAGTGATTTGGTTGACGGTGCTGGTGATGCTCTGGATACTCTTAAGGAGTTGGCAGAAGCCTTAGGAAATGACCCAAACTTTGCAACTAATATCACAAATAAACTTACCGACCTTCGTAATGATTTGACTACTGAGGTTAACCGAGCAAAAGAAAAAGAAGCCGAACTCGGTTCTCGAATTACTGAGGTAAATGATGCTTTGCTCAAAGCCGTGGATTTACTCAATGGGAAGATTGATAATATCCGTATTGCTTTGGTAGATAAAATCGACAAGCTGGAGGCTAAGGTTGATAAGAACACTGCAGATATTGCCGACTTGCGTAATGAAACTACTGGTTCATTGGCAGATGCTAAAGCTTATGCTAAGGACCTGGTAGATAAAGAAGCAGAGGCTCGTAAGGCTGGAGATGATAAACTGGTGGAAGATATGCACCAGATGACTACTCTCCATATTCAGGACAAAGCAGAACTTACTCAGAAGATTGCCGAAGAGGCTCAATTAAGAGAAAACCAGGATGCAGGAATTCGTCAAAGCTTAACCGAGGAAATCTCTACTCGTCAATCTGGTGATGCTGCTCTTGAAAGTAAACTTGCAGAAGAGGTTACCAATCGTAAAGCTGCCGATGAAACATTGCAGAATGGTTTGACTAAAGAAGTTGCTGACAGAACTAATGCTGATAACACTCTTCAAATCAATATTGATAAGGAAGCTCAAGCAAGAGAATCCGGAGACCAAGTTCTTAAAGGGCAAATTGATTCAGAGGCGGCAACCCGTACTGCTCAGGACCAAATCCTTGACCAGAAGATTACTGCTCTATCTGAAAGAACTAATACCGATAAGGGTGAAGTACTTGCTGCAGTAGAAGCTGAAAAGGAAGCTCGTATTGCAGGAGATAATGCCCTTAAAGAAAGTAAGGTAGATAAGAGAGAGGGTTATGCCCTGTCTAAGAATGACCTTACTGATATCTTACTTCAGAAGTTGAATGGCATTGAAGAGCATGCTAATTATATTACTCAAGTATCACAATTGGTAAATGATGCTGAGTATCAAACCGAAGCTGATGTAGAAGCTGCAATTCAGAAAATCATTGGTTCTGCACCAGAAGTACTTGACACTCTGGAAGAGATTGCCAAAGCCTTAGGTGATGACCCTAACTTCGTTACAACTATAACTAAGAAGTTGGCAGCAATTACTGAGAAGATTAACAAGGAAATCCAGGATAGAACCAATGCAGATACTGCTCTCCAGGGAAATATTGATGCTGAGGTAGCTGAACGTAAAGAAGCTGATGCTGCTCTTAAGACCGAACTTAAAGAGTATGTAGATGCTCAGACTTCTATCGGTGATACTGCCTTGAATGTAGTTAAGGATAACCTGGCTAAGGAAATCCAAGACCGTAAAGATGCCGATGCAACTCTGCAAGCTAATATCAATAAAGAGGCTACTGATAGAAAAGCGGCAGATGCAACACATACTGAGAATATCGCTACTCTTAATCAAAGAGTATCCGATTTGGCTTTGTCTATTCAGGATGCTATCAATACGGTTAAGAATGAACTTACTGCTCAAGTAAATGCCAATACTACGGCAATTGCTACTAATGCAGCTAACATTCAGAAGAACTCAGAAGCAATCACGGCTGTAACTAAAACTGTAGGTGATAACTACAAAGAGGTTAAAGATATGATTAATGAGGAAATTGTAGACCGTACTAACGGTGACAGTAACCTCAGTTCTCGTATTGATAATACGAATATTGCCCTGGGAACAGAACAGGCCGAAAGAAAAGCAGCAGACCAAATCCTTCAAGTAAATCTTGATAAAGAAGTTGGAGACCGTAAATCGGCAGATGCTGCATTGGAAACCAAAATAGAGGGTCAGATATCGGGGCTTAACCAAACTATCTCTGGTGAAATTACTAGAGTAGAAGGAAAAGTAACCCAAGAAATTAAAGACCGGGAAGCTGCAAATAAAACTTTGAGCGACCGTATTAATTCATTGGAAACCGGTTCAAATGAAAAGGTAAATGAACTCAAAACAAAGGTAGAAGCTAATACTGCAGCTATCAATGTAGAAAAGGAAAGAGCTATTGCCAAAGAGGATGCAATCCAGGCAAACTTGAATACGGCTATTGCCAATCACAAAGATGAGGTAAATGCCTTAACTAAGAGTATCTCTGATGAGGCTAATGTTCGTATTTCAGGTGATGCAGCACTTCAGGTAAATATTGATAAAGAGGTAACAGACCGTAAAAATGCCGATACCCTTATTAATAATGCCTTAGCTCAGGAAGTTTCGGACCGTACTACTGCTATTCAAGGATTAGAATCTAAGAAGGTAGACAAGGTAGATGGTAAAGTACTTTCTTCAAATGACTTTACAGATCTCCTTTTGGTAAAATTGAACGGTATTCAAGAGAAAGCTAACTACATTACTAAAGTATCTGAGTTATTGAATGATTCAGGATTCCAGACTGCTGAACAAGTAGAAGCTGCAATTCAGAAAATCATTGGCTCAGCTCCTGGTGTATTAGATACTTTGAAGGAGATTGCAGATGCTTTGGGTAACGACCCAAACTTTGCTACAACCATGACTCAGAAACTTACTGAGTTAACTAATAAGCTTGAAACTGAAACTCAAAACCGTATAGCAGGTGATGCAGCTTTGGATACTAAGCTTACAACCCTGGATACTAAGCTTACCAAGATAGTAGAGGATTTAAGAACCTATGTTACTGAAACTCGTACTGAATTGTTGGCAAGATCAAATAACCAAGATGCTCTTATCAATCAGAACTCGGCAAATATCCAGAGAAACCTGGAATTAATCCAGGGTATTCAAAACAATATTTCTGGTTCTTACTTGGAAATTAAGGCTTTGCTTGAAACTGAGATAGCTGCACGTAAGGCAGAGATTACTCGAGTAGAAGGTTTGATTACTGATACTAATCAGGCTCTTACTACAGAAACCGAAGAACGGAAAGCTGCCGATAAAGTTCTCCAGGATAATCTTGATGCCGAAGAAGCTGCTAGAGGTGCTGCTGATACTGCATTGGGAGTTCGTATAGATACGGAAACTTCGGAAAGAAAGGCAGCTGATACTAACCTTGATAATAAGATTAACAAGGAAATCCAGGATAGAACCAATGCAGATACTGCTCTCCAAACTAAATTAGACAAGGAGATATCAGACCGTACTACAGCAGATACGTCACTTGGTACTCGTATTGATAATGAAGAGGATGCAAGGGAAGCTGCAGATACTACTCTTCAGGAAAATATAGATACTGAGAAAACCGAAAGAAAGGCAGCCGATGGGACTTTGCAGGATAACATAGATGCTACTAATGCTCATACTATCAATACTCACAGATTGGATTCAAATCCAGTATTGAATGGTACAGATATTAAGTTGGATGGGTATGAAAAGAATGCAGGTACTACTCCAGTAGACTTGGATGTAAAGGCAACAGATACTACTTCAGTGGCATTTGGTAAAGTACAGAAACGTATTGAAGTAGATAAGACAGATGCTGACTCTAAATTCAATAAGGTAAAAGCTGCAGTAGGTCTTACCAATGATTTGGGGATGCCTGCACTTACCGATACCAATTATATGAGAGGTTCTGTAAATGTGGTTGATTCTTTAAAGAAATTAGATGCTCAATTGGAACCAATCATTATTCCTACAGCAGCATTTAGTCTGGTTTCCCAAGCAACTTCAGAAGAGATTGCAGCAGTATTTACTAATGAGTTATTGCAAGAAATTGCAACAAACACTACACACCGACCTTATATATTAGTGGATACTGGTAACAATTCCTATCAGCAATTCAGATTGAGCTTACAGCTTAGTGGTCCTACTACTGGAGATATCACTCTGAGACTTATGTATGAATCGGCTGGTAATGAGTTTTACAGAGAATTCAAGAGAACTGCTCAAGGTGCTTGGTCTATATCTTTCATAAGAACTGGTAGACTTCTTATTGAAGGAGATGTAGTTAATAACCTAACTACAGGTAATGCTAAGTTACCTTTAAGTGCAAACCAAGGTAAAGTATTGAAGGGTTTGATTGATGCTCTTGGAACAGATGCCTCAGAATTGGAAACAGAACTGAAAGAACTGATTAATACTACTAAGACTACCTTAGAAGGTACTATTGCAACTGAAGTACAAAATCGTAAATCTGCCGATACTGCTTTAGATACCAAGTTAACCACGGCTATCAATAAAGAGGTAACTGATAGAACCAATGCTGATACTGCTCTCGGTATTCGTATTGACCAGGAGGTAACGGCAAGAACTAATGCAGATGCTACTCTGAAAACCGAATTAACTAGAAATATACAGGGAGTTCAGGATGCCTTAGATGAATTCATTGCAACTAAGGCTCAGGCAAATGGGTTAGCTTCTTTGGATGAAAATGGAAAAGTACCTGCTAATCAATTACCATCATATGTAGATGATGTAATCGATGTATATGCTACCTATGATAAATCCCCTACTGGAGAACTTTCTAATATTGCCTTATTTGAGAATCCAGACCATACTAGAACAATAGTTGGGGAAGCAGGAAAGATTTATCAAAATGTAACTGAGGGAGAACCCACCTATCAATTTAGATGGACTGGTACTACCTGGGCACCTATTGTTTCTGGTGGAGCAGTAATCGGTGAAATCACTGGTACTGCTTATGATGGAGCAAAAGGTAAAACCACTACGGATAATCTTAATGCTCTTAAATCCTTTAATCCTATACGATTAACCGATATTGTTACGGATACTTCTAAAGCTACAATCCGATATGAAAAGTCCGATGGTACAGCTATTCAAGGATTGGATATTCCTGCTGCTAATTCTACTAAAGCCGGTGTTATGGCTGCTGCAGATAAGGTTAAACTTGACACCACATTACCTAATCAAATTGCTGCCGAAACTGCTGCAAGGGAAGCTGCAATTTCTGGTGTTCAAGGAGAATTGGCTAATGATATAGCTCAGGAAGTAGTGGATAGAAACGAGGCTATTGCAACTGCTAAAGCTGAATTAACTACGGCTATCAATAAAGAAATATCCGATAGAAAGGCAGCCGATTCAGCTAATTTCAAAGAGCTAGAAGACGGAATGACTGCTGCTGTTGATAATCTAGAGGGAAGAATCCAGGCTACTGATGGTAAACTGTATGAAGAAATAGATAACCGAAAAGGTGAAATCAATAGAGTAGAAAAGTTAATCTCGGATGAAACTGCAACCCGAGCTCAAGCAGATACTAATGTAAATGCTAAGGTAGATTCTCATATTGCTAACAAATCTAATCCCCATGGAGTAACCAAAGCTCAGGTAGGTTTGGGTAATGTTAACAATACGTCAGATGCAGATAAACCAGTATCTACTGCTCAGGCAACTGCTATTGCAGATGCTAAGGCTGCAGGTACAAATGCACAAGCTAACTTAAATACACATACTCAGAATAAATCTAATCCTCACAATGTAACCAGAGACCAGTTGGGAATGGGAACTAACTCTGAGATTGTATTTAAGAAAGTATCTGCTCCTTCTGGGTTATGGAAGGAATCCGATGAAAGACTTAAATCCTTCATCAAACCTTTGGAACATACTCTTGATGAGATTTGCTCTATACCTACCGATTCATTCATAATTCGAGGTAGTCATGATATAGGTACTATTGCTCAGGCAATCGAAAAACATTTCCCAGAATTAGTTTCTGAGAATACGGTTAAATCCGATACTGTACCTAATCCCGAAGTCTTCGAAACAATCGAAAAGGATGGAGAAACTTATGTAGTGGTTAAAGAGGTAGATTATTCTAAGATGTCGGTTCTGGCAATTGAAGGTATCAAACTTCTGAAGGCAAGAATCGAAGAATTGGAAAAGAAACTTTTATTCACAAACTTGGATTAATATGGGAGAGATAGCAACTTGGAGTGCTGTCAAAACTAAAGTAGGCCTTGGTAAGGATTCAAATGAATGCCCTACCAAGGCTGAATTGTTAGCACTCTCTCCTACAGGAACGGGAGAATCTTACATAGGCTTGGAAATTTCCAATGCTAGTTCCTATGGTGATAATGAAACCATACAGCTTAGTGATATACATAAGGTAACTTATAAGTATACTCTGGCATTAACCAATAAGACTCTAAACTTCACTGCTTTGGGTGGAGCTCCAACTCCTGCTGGTTTCGATTTGGTTACCCAAAAACAAAAATACCTGGATGGGGTTGCCCAATCTGGAGTTATTCCGGTATCTTACAACTTATCTGCACATCCTGATTGGATTTATTCTGAGAATGGTTTAAAAGCTACAGAAAACCTTAATACCCAGGAAAGGTATGGGTCTGTAACCTTTACTCAGGCAGAATCGGGAAAATCTATTGAAGGTGCTGTTTCTCAGGCAGCAGCTTCTCAGAGATTCGAATATACTTTCAGTAGTAAATATCCAGGAATAAACTTTAATGCTCTTGGAGGTATTAGTTCTGCTAATAAAATATTGGATATGACTTCTAATCGTCAAGAGTATAGAAATAATCATACTTATGGAAACTTAGTTCAGATACAATTTACCAATACAGGTTTGCCCAGTTGGTTAATAAATGCCAATGAATCCTGGTCGGCACAAGAGAACAAAAGTTTAAGTTCAAGGTCTCATTCAATGACCTATACCCAAAATGAATCCGGTAAGAAATTTACTGTTACCTTTAACCAAGCCGCAGGTACACAAACTTATGGCGATATTACCATAAATCCTACCAGTGGAATTGCCGATATACCAGCTGCAGGTGGAACTTCGGGAGTATTTACATATTCTTATTCTCAACCATGGGGATGGAATGGTAAAACCAATGATGGTGGTACAATTACTTCTGGGGCTACAGCAAGTTGGAGTAATGCAATATCGGGTTCTAATCTTGGTACTACACAAAAAGCAAGAACCAGGTGGGGTAGTAGAACCCTTACATTATCTCAAAATGGTAAATCTGCTTCGAAATCTGTAGATGTATACCAGGCAGCTAACCAGGTAGTAAATGTTACTCAGGGAGCTTGGGTAGTTTCTATATTTGCTAATCCAACTACTCTTCCCGAGCAAGGAGGTACATCCGAAATCAATGCAGGGGCTCAGGCACCAAGAACTAACCATTGGTCTTCAGGAGCTACCAGTTCAGCTCCAAATGAATTTGGTACTCCTACTTTAAGTATACCTACTGCAGTAACTGGATTCAGTTTATCTGGTAATATTTTAACAGTAGCCGAGAATCCTACACCTAATCCAAGAAGTGTAGTAGTAAGAGCAACTATGGGTACGGTATATAAGGAAGTTACTGTAACTCAAAGTGCATATGTAGTAACTTGGAATTATTACTTCACCGTTTTACCTTCCGGGTTAACTTTTGCATCTGTTGGCGAAATTAAATATGTTACAGTTTCTTCTTATCGACAAAAAGTTATAAACGGAGTCGAAACAACAACCCGGGAAGATGTTTCATGGACAGTTATAACAAGTTCTTTCGGGTTTCATACTTTAAAAAACAGAGTCACTGTAGACCCAAATCCCAGTAATGGTAGCAGAATTGGAATTGCCACTTATACTCAAGAGGGGAGTAATAAATATGTTAAAGTTAATTTAGTACAAGTTGCTCCAAAGGTGAACACACTTACACTCGACTTATCAGCCTCTGAAATGAGTTTAGTGACCTTGTATGTGTTTAGGATAACATCTCAGACACAGGGTGCTCCTAATTCTCCATCGACCTATCCAGCTCCTTTCTTTTCTGGAACTGATACTCAGGCTCAATTTCAGTGGAATAATAATCTAGGCTTGGAAGTTCTTGACCCTGATACTGGGTATAAAGTTTTTGCTCATGCTGGAGATTCCTTAAACATAGCTGTTAAAAATCGGCAAAATGATACTTGGGCTGACTTCATGGTTGTTATCTTGCAAGATAACAACCAAACAATACAAGTTCCTATTTAGAATTAGTACCAATAAAACAATACTGCGGTATTTATATACGTATAGGCCTATATACAAAATTAATTAACTTATGTTTAACATTAAAACTAAAACGTTATGGAACTAAAATCTGGAGAAGGCACCGTAGTGGTAGCCGACAGAGACCGTTGTTGTAATGATGGTTGTAATAGAAACTCAGGCTGGGGCTCTGGTTGGGGTGCCGTTGGTGGAGCATTGGTAGGTGGTGGCTTTGGTGCTGCGACATCAAGAACGGTCAACAGGAAATCAAGTGCCTTATCGAAAACACGGCTAAAGACCAGGAAATCGCTCGTCTCAACCGAGTAGTAGATGCTCAAAGAGACCAGAACATTATCCAGTCTGTAGTTGCCGCTCTCAAAACAACCACAGCTCCGGCATCCTAATTAAGAACCGGACATTGCAAAGGGAAGGAGTGCATCTTACGAGATGCACTCCTTCCTTCGTTTTAACACCTAAAAACTTAGAGAGATGGAAAAAGAAAAACTAACCGAATATCAGATACAGATCTCTTTGCCCGCTCCTAATCAAGAGATTGCTCAAGAAGTAGCAAACAAAGCCCAAGCCCTTGTAGACCAGTTCGGATACTATCAATTCTTAAACTTGGTAGACTTTATGCAGAAGAATCCAGGTGCAGTATCATTCGGTTTAAATTTAATAAATAGGAGGTAATTATGGAAGAATTGATTTTTTCGAAACTACAAAAAGGTGATACATTGTATACCCTAGAAAAAGACAGACGTTCTATGTATCCAATCTTTGATAAGGCTACAGTAATCAGAGTTGGTGAAACTAAACCTATATCCTCAGGTAATGATGGCAACTTTGTTTCAAGTATAGAAGTAGTAATTCAGGATTCAGTATCCTCATTAACTATTTTCTTACCCGTTCAAACTACGGAAGGTATTCATAATAGTATATACTACACTACCGACCTTAAGAACATTGTTAATGAGGTAAATGTTCAAAGAACTAATGCCTTGAATATCCTTAATAACCGGGATAAGTACGAGGCCATCGTATCTGAATGTGATAATATCTTTAAGACTATTGAAGGTATGATTGCTCCTCAAGCTCCGGCTCAGGCTTATAAACCTGAAGAACTTGAAACATTCAAAAGAGAGATAGATACCCGATTATCAACTCAGGAGAATCTTCTCTTGCAAATTGCCCAAGAGTTAGGATTAAATAACAAAGAAAAGAAAGATGGCAAAAAAGGTTAACATAAATATATCGCTCCCGATAGGAAGTGTTCAGATTTATGTAGACCCAAGAAAACAAATGCAAGCAGAAAAGTTGATTACTAGAACTCCTCAAATTATGCAAAGAGGTTATGATTTGGGTTCAAGGAAGTTCGGTAATCAACTTCTTCGTATTGTTAAGAGGAGCTTAAATACGGGAGTTCCTCCTCCAGGTTCCGGAGTATCTTGGCCACCACATTCAGTAGCTACACTTAAGAAGTATGGTTCTCATACTCTATTAAACCTTACTGGTCAATATGCAAGGTCAGTTACTATAGTGAACCGAAAAGATAGAACCTTTGTTGGTCTACCTCTTGGATTGAAAAAGACAACCTACTTTGGAAAGACTTCTCGTAAAACCCTTAATCAAATTGCCATTATGTTAGAGTATGGTAGTAGAGATGGTAACTTACCACCTCGTGAATTATGGGGTCCTGCTTATAAAGCTGCAGGTGGAGCTGATGCTTTACAGAAGTCTATACGTAATGAAGTAAGAAAAGAACTTAGAAAATATACAAAATAATGGCAGATTTTGAAGCAGATAAAACATCTGGTAAAGGTCCTACACTTGTAATGGTACACCCATTAAAGATGAATGATACTGAATCAGATAAGAAGGCTTCATTGATTGTAGATGTCAATGGAGTTACTAAAACAGTTAGCCTTCTTCAGAAGAAAGGTACCCTTAGTTACGAATATCAATTAGAAGTAGATAAGGATATACTTAATATTCCGGGCAAAGGTGGCACTGATACTTTGGTAGTTACATCCCGTCGTAGGGGAATGATTAACGGTACTCCTCAGGGAGATTGGGAAAATGTACATGTTATTGCTGAACTCGTAGAGGGAAATCCTTTTACTGATTATGTTGTTAGATTTACTGACCAAACAGAAAAGAATCTAGAGGTAAAAATAAATTCTAAGAATAAGACTGAACAGGATATTACCGGAACTCTAATTATAAAACAGAATGAAAGTAATAATACTAAAACTATCAAGGTTATTCAGGCAGCAGGTACAGTTTCCTATACTTATAGGTTAGAACCACCAACTGTAAATTTATTAGTACCAAAAGACCAGATTATTAATGAATATGAAACTTCTGTTGGATTTACGATTACTGGGTATAGAAGTAAATTAATAGAAGGTGAAAAAGTCTCTGAAGAAGTTATGGCTTTTAAAATTCCCACTGTTGGTCAATCACAGGATGTTAAGTTATTTAATTCTAATGTAACTGTAACATATTGGATTACTAATTATGGTAATATATCAAATACACCTAAAACTACTTTGTCAGCAACGGTACATGCTAAAAAAACTGCAGGAGTGATAATAAATGGAATGTCTGCTGACTTCGAGTGTGTATTTACTGATGGTGGAAAATATAAGTTTACTCCGATATTAGTACCTCAATTAGTATAATATTATGGTAAATACAGAAGAAATAGTAGAAAGGACTTTCTATATCTGTCTACTAACGACGGCATTAAAAAGAAAGCTTACACTAAATCCTGATGATTACCTACCGTTATCCTTAGAGAATGAGAAAAGATTTAAGGAAGACTCAGAAGCCTTAAAGAAATTCATACCTATCTTTGGAGTAGGTAATAATCAGGTAAAAGGTGCAAAGACTTGTCCAAGAATCACCATAGAATTGCAAGGATTCTATAATGGTGATATAGGTGTGAACAAATATATCATAGGAGATAAACTAGAGAATGGTAACTACCAAGCTTCAGAATTTCCTTATGAGACTAAAGACATAACTCTGGATATACATCTTGTGGCAAATACTCA